>Ga0102963_1001360_pt1 | contig 10734 bp, 15 predicted proteins | sample SalPon2_C_H2O_MG_2_FD_84522 | JGI IMG/M metagenome (GOLD analysis project Ga0102963, IMG submission 84522) | Salt pond water microbial communities from South San Francisco under conditions of wetland restoration - Salt Pond MetaG SF2_C_H2O_MG | ecosystem: Environmental > Aquatic > Non-marine... | reverse complement strand
TATGGATTTCATCCTAATACTGTAGAGGAATATATCTTAACTGAATATAAGCTTAGTGAATCACCAAAGGAATAGATTATGGAAAAGGAAGAGCCAAATGTAGAGCCAAATGTAGAGCCAAAGATAGAGGTGACTGACTATGCTGAAAATGAAGATGGTTCTGTTGCTTTTGAATTCAAAACCAATGAAGCTTTTGACAGAATGTATTTAGCCCGAACTGGTAAAAAAAGAGTCACAAAAAAGGGCCTTTCGAAATACGTTTTAGAGCTTCTTGAAAAAGCTATTGATAAAATAGATGGCTACGACATGGAAACTGTGGATAAATAATGGACTTTCAAAAAATACACAAGCTGTTATATCATTTATGTTTAAGTGTCGTGACTGGTATAACGTTAGCGATAACAACAGTATTCTTGACTGAGATTTGGAACAACGTTTCGTCATTTTCTTCAGAAATAAAGCAGTCTCAACTGGAAAACGAAATAAGAAGCGCGGCTATAGAAAAAGTGTTTGTTGACAAAATATCAGAGCTAAAAATTAAAATAAGCTCAATGGAAGTAACGTTAGATAATATTCAAAATTCTATTAAACAACCAAACCCACCATTTTTGATCGAAAATCCTCTCGCCCCGCAAACAGAAATAGAGTATAATACGATACAGCAAACATTAAAGAGCGAATTGAAACAAGAATATGAAAACCTCAAGTGAATTAAGTAAGCAATTAGAATTTGATTTTATAAAAATTCCATACGGGGAATATTGTTATAGTAGAGACGAAAATAATAAAAAAATTAAATGTCCATTTTGGAAAATTCGTGAATTTAATGGCGTTGAAATTCCTTGGTGCGAATATTTAAGCCAAGGGGGTCTCCCAAATGAAATTGATCAATATAAAGGGTGGGAGGATGATGATGTTGCCATACAAAAATTAAGGGAACATTTTGGTGACGAATTTCATTGCAAAACATCCGCGTTAATTCTTTTCGATTGGGTAAAAGAGTGCGGTAAAAATACTTGCATTGATGAAAATAATCCATTTTAATAATTTGCGCGGGCGTAGCTCAATTGGATAGATCGTCGGATTTCTAATCCGAGGGTTGAGGTTTCGAATACCTCCGTCCGTACCATTTTTTTGTTGATTTTTGTGAAGTTGTTTGAAATGTATTTGAAAATGCAAATTATTAAAAAATATGGATGAAGAATGTTTAAAATTAATAAAAGAGATAGAAGAAGACATTGACATTTTGGTCGAAGGTACAGATCCGAAAGTACAAAGATTGCCTCAGCTCACTGTTTATATAATAACCAAACGAATTAAAAAAAATTTAACAAAATTTAATACATTGATGCTTATGAACTCAAAATTTTTAGAAGGACTGTTGTAAAACTATGAGAAAAATTAAGTCTGGTAAAGTCAGAGATATTTATAAAACCAATAACGAGAACGAATTACTAATCCGAGTTTCTGATAGAGTGTCGGCGTTTGATTGTATTTTAAATCAAAATATATCAGGTAAAGGTCAATTATTAAATTTAATGTCATATCGGTGGTTTGATATGATGCAAGACATTGTAGGTGATCATATTGTAAAAAAGGGCAATGATTTTACAATAGTTAAGAAGTCCGTGCCATTGCCTATTGAGTGTATTGTTCGAGGGTATTTGTCGGGAACAGGTTGGTTAGAATACAAAGAGAAACAAAGTGTTTGTGGAATTAATTTACCAAGTGATCTGGTAGAGTCTAGTAAATTGCCAGAACCGATATTTACTGCATCCACTAAGTCAAATTATCACGATGAAAATATCTCATTTGAAAAAGTTATAAATATTTTGGGCGAAGATGTATCAAATAAAATTAAAGACTATAGTTTAAAAATTTACAAACGAGCATTTGACTTTGCTTATAAAAAAGGTATAATAATTGCGGATACAAAGTTTGAATTTGGGTTTTTTAATGGAGAGATTATTTTAATTGATGAATTGCTGACACCAGATTCATCTAGGTTTTGGGATAAGGAAATATATAAGGAAGGTAAAAGTCAACCAAGTTATGACAAACAAATTATCAGAGATTATCTTTTACAGCTTGGGTGGGATAAAAAACCTCCTATCCCTGATTTGCCTCAACATATTATAAGTGAAACAAGCAAAAAGTATCAAGAAGCTTATGATAAACTATTTGGATAAACAATAAATCAAATGGAACACGAACTAATAATTAAATATTTAGTTGCTTTTGTATTAAGCTTAATTTTAGTTAGCGTAGCAACCAGTAAAAAATAAATATTATGAAAAAAATTAAATTTAATGTAGAATTAACCGCACCAAATAATGCGTTAAAATTCAAACTTAAACGGCGAAGTATAAGTTATCCCGATATTATTGGTGGGGATTTTTATTCAGAATTATCAAAAAAAGAACAAGAATTGTTTGAATTAATTGATTTTATTGATTTGTTAAAAAATGCCAATAGTAAAAAAATTTCTAATTTAGACATTCATTCTTGACTTTTAAAGTAGGTTATGGCAAAATATGACTATAGTTTAAAAAAATAGCTGAAGTATTAAGTTAAAATTCTTAATTTTGGCGACCAACGTTGAATATACACAAAAAAATGAAAATAGGAACACCAAACACGAAAACGAGCACTAAGGTAATGCTTCTTGGCAGCGGAGAGCTTGGTAAAGAAGTTGCAATTGAATTAATTCGATTAGGAATCGAAGTTCATGCTTGTGATAATTATCCAAATGCACCTGCGATGCAGGTAGCCCAACATTCGCATGTCTTTGACATGCTTGACCAAAGGGGGTTAAGTGAATATATTAAAATGGTTAAGCCACATTATATTGTCCCTGAAATCGAAGCTATCGCCACTCAAGCACTCACACAAGCAGAAGAAGAAGGAATCACCGTTATACCAAACGCAAAAGCAGTTCAGTTAACAATGAATCGTGAAGGTATCCGTCGTTTAGCTACCAAATTGGGTTTAAAAACATCAGAATATGCATTTGCCGAAACAAAAGAGGAATTTGATGATATTATACATGGCTGGGACGGAAAAGTTGTTGTAAAACCAATTATGTCGTCTTCTGGTAAAGGTCAAAGCGTTGTTACTGATCTTGAAAAACTAGATTATTATTGGGATAAAGCTCAAAAAGAAGGTAGGGCTGGCGGCGGCAAAGTAATTATTGAAGATTTTATTGACTTTGATTATGAAATAACTTTATTAACTGTTCGTCATAAAAATGGAACATCTTTTTGTGAACCAATTGGTCACAAACAAGTTGATGGCGATTATGTAGAATCTTGGCAACCTCATGTAATGGATACAACTCTACATAAAGCTCATCATATTGCTAGAAAAATCACAGATGCTCTTGGCGGATATGGGGTTTTCGGAGTTGAGTTGTTTGTTAAAGGTGATGAAGTTTATTTTAGTGAGGTTTCTCCACGACCTCATGATACTGGGTTAGTTACAATTATGTCACAAAATCAATCAGAATTTGAACTTCATGCGAAAGCTCTTTTGGGATTACCTATTAACTCCATCAAATTAAATACAGCGGCGGCGTCCTCAGTTATAAAACCTTCTGGGGTTAGCAATCAAATGGAATTTGATAATTTGGAGGAAGTTCTTGAAGAAGATGATATAAAATTAAGATTATTTGGCAAACCAAGCATTAATGGTAAACGGAGAATGGGTGTTGTTGTAGCAGGGGATAAATTGTCACATTTGGCTAGAGAAAAGGCGAACAGAGCTGTAAAAAAACTTAAAACTAATTTTTAATTGATATTATGGATAAAAATAACTTATATAATTATAAAGCTACTGTTACAAAGGTGGTTGATGGCGACACAATTGATGTTCTTATCGATCTTGGTTTTAATGTTATTATGAAGGAGCGAATTAGGCTTTTAGGTATCGACGCGCCAGAATCAAGAACTAAAGACTTAGCTGAGAAAGAAAAGGGTCTTGCCTCAACAAAATACTTAAGAGAGCGATTAGATCAATGCAATAATGAAATAATTATTAAAACTCAGCTTGACAAAAAAGGAAAGTTTGGTAGAATACTAGGAATCATTTACGATAAAGATGAAAATTTAAATTTAGAAATGATTGCAAAAGGCCATGCTGTTCAATATAAATAATATAAGGTTTGATTATGAATAAAACGCAGCAAGAAAACCCATTTCGACCCTTGCCCAATAGTGGCTTTAGCCATGGGATGAATTGCGTGACTTTCCTTTCAGAAAAAACTTGACTTTTCCGAAAAACCCGTTAAGTTAATAGTAAGAATATGGCAAGCAGTGTTGAAAACTTAAAATACCACATCGTTTGGGCGACGAAATATCGCTACTCGCTCATATGTAATGGTATGGTTGGATACCTTCGATCCTATTTTGAATCTAAGCAAAAGCCTTGGAAGTTTAAAATTCGTAGCTTGGCCATAGAACCAAATCATATCCACATACTCATTGAGGCCAATAACTCTAGCGTCAACATAAACGATCTTATCCGTAAGTTAAAGGGAGGTTCATCCTTGATTCTAAGGAATAAGTTTCGCAAGTTAATGAGATACCCTTCTGTTTGGACTGCAAGCCATTTTTGTTCAACCATCGGAAACGTGTCTGAAGATACAGTAAAGACATATGTAGAATCTCAAGGAATCGAGGAAACTGAGGTGATTCAAAGGACGAATGTTTACAAAATTTTTCCTTCGAAGGTCAAGCTTAAAAGATTGTCTAGATACCTTGAGGGAGTAAAAAATGAGGATTCAACACTGGCTCCCGCCGCAATGATTCAAAACAAAGATAGGGTTGCAGAAGGCCAGATCCCTCTGAGAAACGATTTGATTAAATATTCGTTTCGCGAAACGAAATCTTGCTCCAATTGGCTAAAGGTTAATGGCGGGAAATCATGCGGAACGAAACCTTTTTGGTTAGGGCTGTTAGGTAGAGGCATCCCAGAAGATGCTACAATTAGGGACTCTTACATTCAATATAAAGACGGACAATTTAAGGTATATTTAGTATATGAACAGAAGCGAACGATTAAGAGGGCCTCCATTGAGGGGGCAAGGTTAAACATAGATTTAGGCATCTCTCATCCCGTAACGTCAGTGGCTATCGGTAAAGAGGGAAAGACGGAAAGCGTTTCTTTTTTAGGAAAAGGATTGAAAAACTTACTGTTTCGACGCAGGAAATACGTTGAGAAACTTCAGGAGTTGGGAAGTAAATATGGGACAGAACCAAATTACCAAAGAAGGCTCGCTAGGTATACAAATAGAATAAACGATTACATCCATAAGATGACAAAGGATCTGGTTGATACAGGACTCCCGATCATTGTCGGAAGCATTAGGAATATTAACCGTAAATGGAGAAGGGGCAAGTGTTCCAAAGACCTTCGAAAGAGGGCTATGAATATTGCGTATGGCAAGATTAGTGAACAGTTAAGGTATAAAGGGGCCATTGCTGGAATTCCGATAGTTTTTGTTGACGAATTCAATACGTCCGTAACGTGCTCTTCTTGCGGAAATAAGGATAAGTCACAGCGAAAAGGCCAGACATTTTCTTGTGGCAAGTGTAATCGTAAAAAACAAGCGGATGCGAACGGAGCTATAAATATTGGAACTATGGCTTTGGCGAATTTGCTGGGCGTTGCGACAACGCCTTTGAAAGAAAACTCTTGTTCCCAAGTTGGGATCATGGCAGTCTAGGAGCTTTTAAGAGGCTCACTGGCTTTAGCCGTGAGAGTATGTCACACAAAATAAAACTTAAAACCTAAAAAAATAGAAAGAAAAAAAAATGCTACAAATTTACAAGCCAAACCCAAAAGTCACCGGAAGCTGCTGCTCATTCAAATATAACGGCTATAATGATACGTTTTTCATTGAAATGCTAAAGCAAACAGGCTGGGACGACCAAAAGAAGCGAGGATCATTCAAAGGTTCGCAAACGAAGATTGTTTCCAAGTTTAATATTAATGAAGTGGCCGCGATGATTGATGTTCTAAATAGGAATGTCGAGTGGAAAATTTTTCATAGTAGCCCGAAAGGCACGACCAGCGGAACTTTTCGTCCTTATCTTAGAAACGATCAGCAAGTTGGCTACTCACTGGCTCTTTTCCAAAAAAACTCAGATACGGGCGAGCAAAAAAATATCGTCATTGGCCTTAATTATGCAGAGTCAGAGCTATTAAAGGAATTTTTGAGAACGTGCATCCACCAATATTCAATTAAAGCGATTAAAGAGCAAGAAAAATATGCTCAAAAAAAGTGGCAAGAGCAACAGAACGAAAAGGTGCCGCAGGAGAATCATGGTGCGCCGAAAGAAGATTGGAATGATTGGAGCAATGTAAGTAATAATTCTAAACAGGGCAGTCAACAAAGCCCCCAACAAAACAATCAAAATAATCAAAATAATAATTCGCCTGATGATGATAATTGGGATTTTTAATTAATGGGTAAAAAAATAACAACGGAAGAATTTGTTAGACGAGCCAAGGAGGTTCATGGGGATAAGTATGATTATAGTAAAGCGAATTATACAAGTATTAGAGGGAAGGTCGAGATTGTATGCAAAGAACATGATAGTTTTATGCAGTCGGCCCAAGCGCATATGAACGGACATGGTTGTCGAAAATGTGGTTCTGAAAAAATATGGAAATCAAGAACGAGACTTAACACGGAAGAATTTATAAGAAGGGCAAAAATAACACATGGAGACACTTATGACTATTCGTTGTCAGAATGTTCTGGATACAAACAGTATGTAGACATTATTTGTAAAATCCATAAAAAATTTTCCCAAAGAAATGATCACCATATAGGTGGGGCCGGATGCAGAAAGTGTGCAAATCGTTACATACCGACAACAGAGGAATTTATAAAAAAAGCGAGAGGAATACACGGCGACAAGTATAGTTATGAAAAAACCGAATACAAAACAGCAAAAGATCATGTAATAATTTCTTGCAAAATTCATGGCGATTTCCTTCAAAAACCAGACAATCATTTTCATTATGGATGCAGTGATTGCGGCAAAGATTTAATGGCAGAAAAATCCAGAATGAAAACCGATGAATTTGTAAAAAGGGCAACAAAAATTCATAAAAATAAATATAATTACAAACTTACAAAAATAAAAAGAAGAGAGGACTCTGTAAAAATTTTCTGCAATAAATGTGAAAGATATTTTTACCAATCATGGAGGGCTCATTTGCGGGGGTCTGGATGTAGGTCATGTGCATTCAAAAATACATCTATAGAACTATTTATCGAAAACTTTCTTAAAAAATATAATATTACCCATAGAAAAAATGATAGAACTCTGTTATGCGGCATGGAGTTAGATTTTTATTTACCAGATTACCGATTAGCAATAGAGTGTGATGGTATACATTGGCATTCAGATTTTCGAGGTAAGGATGAAAATTATCACTTAAATAAAACGAATCTTTGTGAAAATAAGGGGATTCAATTAATTCATGCTTTCGAAAATGAAATAAAAACACAACCAAATATAGTTCTATCTAGGCTCAAAAGCATTTTAGGCCTAAATAAATATAAAATTTTCGCACGAAAATGTGAAGTTAGAGAAATCCTCACCAAGGGCAAAAATAGGTTTCTCGAAAAATACCACCTTCAAGGAACAGACAGGTCATCCGTAAAACTAGGGGCATTCTATAAGGGGAAAATGATTTCCGTCATGACGTTTCGTAAAAGTCAAAGGGGTGGGGTTTGGGGGTTGTCACGATTCGCCACAATATCAAATTTCTCTATCGTTGGTGGGGCAGGAAAATTACTTAAATATTTCGAACGCAATTGGAAGCCTGAAAAAATCATAAGTTATGCCGACAAAAGATGGTCTGACGGGACCTTGTATAAAAAATTGCACTTTACTAAAACTAAAGAAACTAAACCAAGTCATTGGTATTTTAAGGGGTGGAGAATAAACCTACACCATTATAGTGATTTTAAAAAGTCAACCTTGCACAAAAAACTTGACAAGTTCGACCTAAATATGACAGAATTGGAAAATATGAAAGCAAATGGTTGGAATAGGATATGGGATTGCGGAAATTTAATTTTTGAAAAAGAATATAATTAATTATGACAGAAAAAAGAAAAAAAAGATTGCTATATCATAGTGACGGGGCATGGAATAACACAGGATTTTCAAAAACTACAAAATCACTTCTCAAGGAACTGTACAAGACTGGAAAATATGAAATATTTAACTATTGCTGTTCTGCAATTGACGGTGATCCAAATACGCAGCGAACGCCTTGGATATCAATAGGATGTTTGCCGAATAATCAAGCCGCCATCTCGGAATTAAATTCCGACCCTACAAAAGCTCGTCAAGCCGCCTATGGGCAACTAGAGATTGACAAAATAATACAAGAGGTTAAGCCTGACGTGTATATTGCCGTTAATGATATTTGGGCGGCTTCAGGATTTTGGGATAAGCCTTGGTTTAATAAAATATGCTCAGTGATACATACCACTCTAGATTCGCTTCCGCTCCTTCCAGAAAGTGTATCGGCTGCGCCAAAAATCAAAAATTATTGGCAATGGTCTGAGTTTTCCACAGAAGAAATGCATCGTCTTGGTCATGAACATGTTAAGACAGTTCATGGGTGCTTAGACTTGTCAAAATTTTATCCTCTTGAAAGATCTAAAAAAGTATCATTACGAGTTGAAAATAATATTGAAGTAAATGCTTTTGTAATTGGATTTGCATTTAGAAATCAATTGAGAAAAAGCATTGATAAATTATTATCTGGTTATAAATTATGGAAAGAAACATATAAGCCATCAAGACCAACATACTTATGTTTATTGACGAGCCTCACGGAAGGTTGGAATATACATTCATATTGCGAAGAAATTGGTGTAGACAAAAAAGAAGTTTTAATTGTTTATGTATGTAAAAATTGTAAAAAATATGAAGTCAGGGCCATTGATGGACAAGACTTGCAATGCAAATATTGCCAAACAGACAATCAAGTAACAACATCGGTTCGTTTTGGGATCACTGATGAACAGCTCAATGAGTATTATTCACTGCTAAATTGTTACGTTCATCCGGCCAATTCGGGTGCCACCGAATGGCCAATAATCGAGAGCGCTTCCGCTGGGGTGGGCTGCATTTCGAATCCTGAGTATGCATACGGTTATGGACATATAAAAACATCAAATGGCCTTATTCAAAAATTGGAATTCGATGAAGTAAGGGAGTTTGGCACCCAGTTCAGAAAAGCTGTCGTGCGAGAATCAAGTATAGCATCAGTTCTTGAAAAATTCTACAGTTTAACAGAACAAGAAAGAGAAGACCTTGGTAAAAAAACGCGACAATGGGCGCTTGATAATTTTGATTCAAAAAAGATAGCAAAATTTATTGAAAATTTCATTGACGAGCAGCCATTTGTAGATTATAATAACTTTACATTTGAAGAAGAGGAAAAAGATCCAAATGCACAAATTGATAATCTTGACAATGATATTGAATGGGTTAAACAGTTATATAAAAAAGTATTAAAAACTGATGTTAATGAAAAGGATGAGGGATTAAAGCATTGGATTGAACGATTGTCAAGGGACTTGACAAGACAGCAGGTAGAAAATTACTTTCGTCAAATTGCAAGAGACGATAACCAAAAAAACAAAACGGTTGATTTCTCTGACCTCCTTGACAAAAATGATGATAAGAAAATCTTGTTTGTTATTCCAGATAGTATCGGAGATGTTTATCTTTGTACCTCTCTTTTTGGGTCAATTAAGGAAATGTATCCAGAATATGCATTATATGTTGCAACAAATCAAAATAACTTTGATGTATTAAAGGGCAATGAAAATATTAAAAAAGTTGTTCCTTATATTCCAAATATGGATCAATTAATATTGCTCGAAGGGCAGAGGGGGCATAAAGGGCATTTTGACATTGCGTTTTTACCCCATGTTACTACACAAAGAATGTTAACATACTTACATAACGGGCAAGATAGAATTGAATTTGATATTAATAAAGATTAGTCCATGATTAAGCATTATAAAAATACAGTAAATTGTGACAAATGCGGAGTCGAAGAAGAATGCTCGTCAAACCCACGCGCCACAATCGATGGTCATATAATTGAAGATTACCATCCACCGGAGGGATGGAATGAAATCTTAGACATGGACTTCTGCGGAGAATGTTCAAAATTATTAAAAGAAAATATTAAATATTTTATATCTAAAAAATAATGGCTGAAATTAAGTACTATAAAATTCCCATTGAAAAGCGAAAGAGGGGAAGGGCTTATAGGCGAAGGCCATCTGAGGGATGGGTAACTTATTGTTTTTATTATAATGACAGGCCCGTCGAAAAAGGATTTAAGGTTATGGAATGGGTTAAATATGGAAAAATAAGAAAGTTGTCAAATTATCTTGATGGGCCATTTTCAATAACCTTTTAAAATAAATAAGTTATGCAAATAAATGAAATAAAAAAAATAGACGTTATCCAGCACTATCTGATAGATGACAAAGACTGTATTGGTGATTATTGTAGCGTAGAAATCCGAATCAACGATGAAATTATAATTGAATACGGAGATTATTATTTTGACAGAGGTAAGGAAAGGGCTGATGGTTTTTTGGATGCTTTAGAACATCTTGGTTGCAAAATTGAACCATCATATGATAACATACCAGATTACGAATATTAATAAATAGTAACAAAT
>Ga0102963_1001354_pt1 | contig 10759 bp, 14 predicted proteins | sample SalPon2_C_H2O_MG_2_FD_84522 | JGI IMG/M metagenome (GOLD analysis project Ga0102963, IMG submission 84522) | Salt pond water microbial communities from South San Francisco under conditions of wetland restoration - Salt Pond MetaG SF2_C_H2O_MG | ecosystem: Environmental > Aquatic > Non-marine... | reverse complement strand
ATGGTAAAGATTTCTGGATGGAGTCTGATGAGGTTATTAAAAGACTTAATAAAAGAAAAGAATTAGAAGAGCAGGAAAAAGCACCAAAACCTGCACCAAAACGTAGGACAAGAAAAAAGAAAAATGTATGAGTATAGAATAAACATTGTTAAGGTAGTAGATGGCGACACAGTAGACGTTGACATTGACCTAGGTTTTGGTGTCTGGCTTAAAAAACAAAGAGTCAGACTTTACGGTATTGACACACCAGAAAGTAGAACCAGAAATAAAGAAGAAAAAAAGTATGGTCTACTAGCAAAGAAATTTCTAACAAAATGTCTAAAAACAGATAAACCAATTATATTACGAACACACAAAGAAGAGAAAGGTAAGTTTGGTAGAATATTAGGTGAGATAATTATTGATAAAAAGAACATAAATACACATATGATAGAAAGTTATCACGCAGTGCCTTATCACGGTCAAAGCAAATATGACATTGATGAGTTACATATGAACAATAGAGAGAAATTAGAGAAATTAAATGGCAATAGTTAGACCAGGTATACGAATAGGTGGTATTGATGTAAGAGTTGGTATACCTAGAGATATAACACAATTATTAGGTGGCACCGATAAAAGATTAAAGCAAAAACCAGGTGGTAACCCAGAAAGTAATATGGGTAGATTTATCTCTATGGTAAATGAGGCAGAAGGGTTTGCTAGAAAAAATAGATTTTATGTTGAATTTACTCCACCGGGTGGTCTAATCAAAGAGATTACAAGAAATAACATTTTTAGAGGTAATACTGTAGGTCAAGATGATGAGGTACAAGGTTTTACACCTAGTCAACACATAACACAAACTTACAGTGTTCACGGTAGAAGAATACAAGCATTTGCAAATGAAGTAAGCATACCAGATAGAAAAATGACAATGACAGCAATAAAACATAATGGTCCTGCAAGACAATTTGTAACTGACGTTGAGTATGAAGATATCACAGTGAAATTTTATTCAGATAAGTTTTTAAGAGAAAGACAATTCTTCGAGATGTGGCAAAAATGTGCTTACAGTGATGTTACACACAATTTTAATTATTATGATGATTATGTGGGACGTATGAATATATTTCAATTAGGTCAGTTTGCAAGTAAACAAGAAAGAGATGACATTACATACTCTTGTGGTCTAATTGATGTTTACCCAAATAGTATAGGTGAAATTCAATATAGTTATGCAGGTTCAGAGATAGTTGATTTTGATGTAACATTTTCATATCGCAAATGGTATAATTATGGACTAGAGGGTGCAGACCCAGAAGTGGGACAACCAGAGTTTAGAGAAATTACAAACAAAGAGGCACAAGCAGGTGGTTTATTTGGAGGTATCTTAAATAAATTACCACCGGTGCTAAAGACACCAGCGAGAGGTGTAATTGAAGACTTATCAAGAAGAGTACCAATTGGAAAGATTACAGGAGGTAAGGTATTTCCACCATTTAAGATACCACCAATTAGATTATAGGAGTTATTATGGCATTACCAGTAGTTGAAACACCAACTTATGAGTTGACATTACCATCACAAGATGTGAAAGTAAAGTACAGACCTTTTTTAGTAAAAGAAGAAAAGGTTTTAATGATGTCACAAGAGGCAGGTGAAAAATCAGATATTACAAAAACAGTTGTTGATGTATTAGGTGCTTGTACCTTTAATACAATAGATTTAAAGCAATTACCAATATTTGATTTAGAATACTTATTTTTAAATGTAAGAGCAAAGTCTATCAGTGAGATAGCAAAGTTTAGAGTGATTTGTCCTGATGATATGGAAACAAAAGTTGACGTAGAAGTAGATTTAACAAAAGTTGAGGTACAAGTTGACGATAACCATACAAATGATATTATGATAGATGAAGACAGAAAATTAGGTGTTGTGTTTAAATATCCTAATGTAGAAACATTAGGTGAAATAAACTTAAAAACAAAGATGAAGACTGAAGATGTATTTAATCTTATTGTAGCAAGTATAGATCACATTTACGAAGATGGTAAAATATATCCTGCAAAAGATACAACAAAAGATGAGATAATGAAATTTGTTGAAAGTTTACAGAGTGATCAATTTAAGAAAATGCAGAGTTTTTTTGATACTGCACCTGTACTAAAACACGAAGTTGAAGTTGAGAACCCAAAGACAAAGGTGAAAAATAAGATGACATTCAAAGGTTTGAATGATTTTTTTTCATCTGCCTCTCCCATAACACATTAGAGGCATACTTTGAAACCAATTTTGCGTTAATGCAACATCATAAATATTCGTTATATGAAATTGAAAATATGATACCTTGGGAACGTGACATTTACCTTGATATGTTAGTAAATTATATTAAAGAAGAAAACAATAAAAGAAAACGAGAAGGTAGAAAAAATGGTTAAAGAAAGTAAAGCAGTAAAAAAACTACAAGCAGGTTCTATTTACGATAGATTTGATTTAGATGGTGATGGCACAATCACTGATGAAGAGATGGCAAAGTCAAAAGAGATATTAGAACTTGAGTTAAGAGAAGAAAAAGCAGATGCACAACGTAGAATGAGTTGGGTTGCAATAGCAAGTATGATAGCATTTACTATATTCTTATTCTTACCCATAATGTCAGATACTAGAGTTAATGCTCTTGCTGACTTATTAGGTTTATTTTACATTGCACAAGCATCTATAGTAGGTTTTTATTTTGGTGCCCAAGCATATATGTCTAGGAAGTAATTATGGTCGAAAGAGCAATGACAGAAGAGTTAGAAACTTTAGGCAATGTTGTAATCAATACATTTTCTAGTTTTATTACAACATTCGATAAAGAGCAGAGTAGATTAAGAACAATCACAGAAAAGAATTTAACAGAGCAAAGACAAGCACTAATAGATACATTTTCAAAACCCATAGATGAAACTCAACTATATTCAAAGTATCTTGAATTAACAGAATACATTGACAATAGCAGTGAAAGTTTAAAAGATTTTTCAAGTGATTTGGGTAATGGTGGAGATGCATTTATTAAAACAATCGAGTCAATAAGTAAATCTGATTCTGAGATTATGGTGAAAGAAACAGCATTGCGACAAGCAGGCATACCTGTACAAAGAGAACTCATAGACAATCAATTTAAATTAAGAGTCTTAACACAAGAGGAAATACAACAAAGACAAGAAGATATGCGAATTGCTAATACACTAATTGAGGAGAAAAGATCAGAATTAGATGAGTTAAAAAATATACACACAGAAACAGGTAAGTTATCTGATGAACAACAAGAACGTATTATTTCTTTATCAAACAATATAGATGAATTAGATAGTGGTATAGAAAGAATTAAATCTATGGGTATAGAAGATGCAGTTGAAATAAAAAATGATATAGTTGAAAGTGTTATAACATCAAAAGAAAGTATAGAAAAAGTACCTGATATGTTTGGGTTTTTATTTAATAATTTAAAGAGAGCAGGTGAGTCTGTTAGTAAGGCAGGTTCAGTTGTAAAAGAAAACTATAATAAATTTGCTGACACATTTTTACCAGGTCCTATTAAGACAGCATTTGGTGCCTTTTTTGAGAGTATAAATCAAGGTGTTGAGTCAATTGCTGATTTGTTCAAACCCATTACAGGTCTTTATAAAACTATTGTAAGTTTGCCAGGTAAAATATCAAGTATATTTGAAGAGGATGGTCCTTTTCAAAAAGCATTAGGTAAATTTAAAAAGGCATTACTAGCAGTGTCAATGTTTATGACAGGCACATTAATACCTCTTTTAGGTCCTATACTGTTGGTGGGTGGTGCTATGGCAGGTCTTTATATTGCTATTAAAAAAATAATTGGTTTTCTAGGTGGTAGTTCAGACGACTTATCTTATAATGAGCAAATAGATGAGAGAACGAAAAAAAATATAGAAAAATTAGAAGATAACACTATTGATAAACCAGAAGTAATAGAGAAAAAAGCAGAAGAGTTGGCAATAGAACAAACTGATAATGCAATGACATCAGGTTTAAGTGCCGGAACTTTAGGTAACGTAGAATCTACTTTTAGCACAGATGCAGAAGGTGATGTTATTAGAACCACACCAAGCGGTATGAAATTTGTTGAAGAGATGAAAGGTGAAAAAGATTTACTAGAAACAGATGTTAAGGTCTCGAAAGAAGATGTGATGAAATATGGTGATATTAGAGATAAGTTGGCGTCTAAATTTGGTACAAATACACTTGATTATAAAACTATGATGAATGTTCCAGAACTTCAGAAAAAGTATGCTGATCAATTGACAGAATTAAATGAAGAGAGAAGAATAATGGAGGAAGAGAAGGCAACTAAAAACAATATGCTAAATCAACAAAATATTCAAACCAATTCTGACCTCACGAAAATAGATAATACAACTGTCAATGGTGCCAATGCAAATGATCCTGCAAATGAAATCAATGCAGTTGGTAATTAGTATTTACCTAAATCTCTTTCAGTAATTATCTTAAACTCCATATTGTTACTAGCACAATATCGTTTTGCTGATTCCCATTTAGCAACATTTTTAGCATACTCCATATTCTCACGAATATAGTTTTTAGTTTTACGTTTGGGTGTCTTTGGTTTCATACACTGACGATAAGGTTTTATTTCTATACAGAACTTTTTACCTTTGTCAGTCTTTACTAGAAAATGGAAAGTATCTATGAACTCTATTGTCAAGTGGTGATAGATAAGGTATTGACAACTCTTCACTTGCCCACTGCACGATACTATCATTTCGATCACAATATAACATAAACTTACGTTCAAGATTAGAACGATAGACTATTTGTTTTGTATTGCCCACATATTTCTTTGGGTTTGTAGGTCTATATAAACCCTTATAACTCTTTACCATATCATATAAATACTATAAAGGAAATATTTATGTTAAGTAAAGTAAGACAGATGTACAACCAGGCACAAGGTAGACTATCTAGTGTAAAGAAGATACAAAACACAGTAGGTAATATAGACAATCTAAGAAGTCAAGCAACAGGTGCCATCAGTAATTTTGGTGGTGAGTTAAAAGGTATGATGGGTGGTATATTACCTGGTGCTGAAGAATTAAAAAAAGTAACAGCAAAGATTGCCAATAAATCACCATTTGATTTAGACCAAGTAAGTCCCACTGCTCATCTAGGAAAACAAAACAGCAAGTTCAATTATGGCACACTTGTATATCCTGAAGAAACACAAAATTTAGGTGACGGTCATTATATGATATTTGATATTATACCTTTAGACAAGTCAACAGCAGAGATTAAAGATGCTGATGGAAAAAATAAAAATATCGCATTTGGTGGTAAGTCTGGAAAGAGTTTAACACTACTTGGTGAGGGTAGAAGATCAGATGTTAGCAGTGTATTAAAAGAAAGAAAAAAAGGTACAAATGCAACAAATGTTTTAAGACAAAGAACAAATAGAGGTAATGGTCTGACCTCACGTCATAATACTATATCTGATTCCATAGTGTTATATACACCAAACAATGGTCACAATTTCAGTTACAAGAGTGATTATGAAAGTGTTGATATGGGTAATATAGGGAATTTTGCTAATGCAATCTCTAATTTTTTAAATTCAGAAGGCACGTTTGGTAGTAAAATTAAAGACTTATTAAAAGACACCGCAGGCGCAGGTGGTATAATTGGTAGAAAATTAATTGAGGCATCCATAGATATGGTGTTACCAGGTTTTTCTAGTTTTAATGTGCAGAGAACAGGAGTAGCAATTAATCCTAATGCAGAATTTGTATTTAAATCCGTACCATTTCGTACATTTGATTACACTTTTGATTTGGCGCCTAGAAATAAAAACGAAAACGACACTTGCCATAACATAATCAAGTTATTTAAATTTCATATGTTACCTGAAAATGCTGGTGTGGGTAGATTAGCAATACCATCAGAGTTTCAAATCACCTATATGTATAGAGATAATCTAAATGGTTATATACCAAAGATAAGTAGATGTGCTTTGACATCATTTGATGTAGATTATGCACCTAATCAAAATTTTCACACATTAAGATCAGATGAAACAGGAGCACCACCTCAGATGATGAAAATAAAACTGTCATTTACAGAAATGGAGATTATGACTAAAGAAACAATAGCATTAGGACACTAGTATGAGTTATTTTGATAGATTTGAAAAAGGGTTCTATGATATTAAGGGTGATGGTAACTTTACACTCGCCACAGATTTAATGACAAGAGTAAAAGTTAGAGCAGGTATATTAGAAGAAATAAGTTTGTATGACACATATGATGTCCCAACAGGTGATAGACCAGAAGATGTTGCTTACTATCACTTTGGTAGTGCTAAATTACATTTTGTAATATTACTCACAAATAATATCACTGACAGATACCATCAGTGGCCGATGGAAGAGCAGACGTTTATTGATTACGTCAATGACAAGTACACAGACCCAAATGGTATACACCACTACGAGATAACAACATCAAGTGGTAAAGCAACACAAAGAGGTACAATTGACTACACACATTTAATTGAAGTTAGCAGTGATGTAGCAGGTGCCACTTCTGTAACAAATTATGAGTACGAGAGAAGAGAACAAGACAAACGCAGAAGTATTAAATTATTAAAAACAGAATATCTACAAGCATTTTTAGATGAGTTCGCAACACTAGTTGGTGCATAATGAGTATATACAACAGTTTAGACACAACTGTATTTCAAAAGACAGGTGACTATAACCTATCACCTTTTATCAATATTATATCTTATGACTATGACACTGCTGGTGCAGATTTAAAAAGATTGAACATTCATAATCTAGTTGTTGAATTAAATATATTTGAAAGTATTAATCAACCATTTATATCAGGTCATATTATAATAGCAGATGCGACAGATATTTTCAGTCAAATTAATATGATAGGATTTGAAAGACTTGAGTTTAAACTAGCAACACCAGGATTTGATAGACATTACGATTTCACAACTGCAACAGGCACACCATTATTCATATACAAAGTATCAAAGAGAATACAAATATCAGAAAACGCACAAGGTTATATGTTAAGTTTTACATCTATGGAAAGAATAAAGAGTGAAACAAGACTGATCAGCAGATCATATAATGATAACTTTGAAAATATAGTAAATGACATATTGCGTAGAGATTTAGATAGTAAAAAGTCATTTTTCTATGAGAAGTCAAAGAGTTTACATAAGATGGTATTTCCTACACGCAAACCATTATCAATCATACAGCATCTAGCAGAAAATACAAGAAGTTCAGCACACAATGGAGCAGGATATAAGTTCTATGAAACATCAGTGGGTTTTAATTTTAGATCAATTGAGTGTATGACTAATGTAAAGTCAAGAACACCACGCAGTCCTATCGCAACATATCATTTAGGTAGAAAAAATGTGCGTGGAGGTGGTGATAAACAACTAATTTCTGATATGACATCAATGGAAAACTTTGAGATATCACAACAAACAAACTCATTAAAGAATATGATGGAGGGTGTATACGCAAGTGAAATGGTGACACACGATCTCTTTACGAAACAAATTCGCACAAATGCGTTTAATTACTTTATTAATAGAGATGATACATCACAAATGAATTCACTGCAAGACTTAGACAGTGGTATTATACCTAGATTTACATTCGAGCAGAATAAAACACCAGCAAATATGCCATCAGCACGTTATTTTAAGTCAGTTACAACTAAATTACATAATAATGCTACACAACCACCATCTGAAGAGATAGATATGAAACGCAACTCTAAAGACGGTGCAATGAGAAATACGGTAGCAAAAGCAATCATACCAGGGTTTCTTGGTGTCAGTGCTGGTGATGTATTAGGTGTAAACGTACCAGCATACGATCACACAAAACCAGGTGCTATTGATAGCAGACATTCAGGTTCGTATCTAGTAACTGAATTAAGACATCACATAACAAAGGGTAATACAGATAGACATTTATGCCATCTAACCCTACAAAAAGATGATTACGCAACAGCATATCCAGTAGAAGAAATTGATTCATTTACTGAAAACAGAGATAAAACACAGAATTATGACTTTGACCTCTACGAATTAGATGAGGAATTAGTTTAGACTTGACAATCACGTCAACGTCTGTTATGATAACAGCAAAAAGGATATCCAATGAAAAACAAAAACAAACTAAGTGACATTTGGGCGGCATATCTCGTCATTGCGTTACTTACAATAATAATGGTCGTGGGAGTAGCAAATGCTAATCCACCACCTACTAGCAGAATTACAGCAGAACCAGAGTTTCTAGAAGATAACGAAAAAGATGATGGAAGGTATGCTATGATGCTCAATAAGGGTGTATTATGCGATAAAGACACGTTATTATACACCAGATTTGCGACAGAAGGATACATTAGAGCATTTAGAGGTGTAAATCCTAAATTAGATGGGTTCTACACGATAATATGGATAAAAAGCACGTTTGATCTAGGAAAATACTATATGACCAAGATAGCAGTAATGGAAGTAGATACAAAAACAAACATTGCTTGTATAATCTCAGAGAATATCAATCCAGAATACAATTCCAATCATATTTACTTAGAGATATATCCAGGCGAACCTTTATGAGCAAATGGGAGTATTTCCTTCAAGAATTAAAGAGAATCCGCACACTTAAAGTCGTATCACACCCAATGTGCATCACTTATGCAATCTGGAAACCAAAACATAAATATGGAGAAGAGTATGAAACAAGAAGATAATCTACAGAATAAGTTTACCTTTAGAGAATTACGACAGTTATGGAGACCATTGACTGATTACATCAATGACGCCTATGTAAAAGACTTATCCAGTCTATATCGGTTAGAACTAAAGAAACGTTGGATACACTTCTATTCTAAAGAGGACTTTACACTAGAGGAGACATTATGTATCATAGAAGATTATACAGTCCAAAAAGAAACGCCAAAGAAAGAAGAGAAAGAGCAAAAAGTAGAATTACGATCCATAATGGGTCACTAGAGAAGAGAATGCGTAGAGTTGCAATTACGGGAAGATTCTTTGAGAAACCCCAGAAAATAGCATATTTGTGGACGAATTGGTTGTATCCGTTAGCACTAGTCATAGCACTGATAGGACTGCTGTGGAGTGGTGGTAAGTGATTTTCGTAGGGAAACACTAAATAGTAAGAAATAACGTATGGACAGTCGTTTAAACGCAGACAAATATCGAAAGAAATAACTTATGACCGAATCATTTATAGGACTATCGCAGTTTCTCTGGTTCATCGGAGTAGTCGAGGATAGAGCAGACCCAGAGAAAGCAGGGAGAGTAAGAGTTCGTGCTATTGCTCATCATACAGACAATACAACGGATATCCCTACAGCAGACTTAATGTGGGCGTCCCCTATGTGGAGTTGTAATGACGGCGGGATATCTGGATTAGGGAATAGTCCAGGGTTTATGGTTGAAGGAACACACGTTCTAGGGTATTTTAGAGATGGAATGGAAAGACAAGAACCTGTCATATTGGGAGTGCTACCTGGAGTGCCCACAGAAACAGCAAAGATAGGAAAGGGGTTCTATGATCCCAATGGAGTATATCCAAAGCATATCAATGAACCGGATGTAAACAGATTAGCAGTACATAACGTGAACAAAGAGCATTCTTCATTAACTACTAGAAAAGCAAATAGAACAATAGATGTTGCAACAGCAGAGTTTACATTAGACACAATAGCGGCAGATAGCAGTGATATGGGCGCCTCTTTAGAAACACTCTGGAGTCAACCGGAGATTCCTTACAATGCAACCTATCCGTACAATCACGTCTTTGAATCAGAGAGTGGGCATATAAGAGAATATGACGATACCACAGACAATACAAGAATACACGAAAGACATCAAAGTGGCACCTCTTATGAGATAGACCATTCCGGAAATAAGACAGATTTAATAGTATCGAATCATTATAACATAACCACTGGCAATAGTCAAGGATTAATTTCCGGTAGCAAAGACTTATCTATTGACGGACACTATAAACTGTATATTAACAAAGAAGGAAGTGACAATAACCATTACGATATACAAATAGGACCAAATGCAAATATCAATATACAAGTAGATCAAGGGAATGTTAACATTGTCACAGGTCACGATGGAAAGATTAATCTAAACTCTGGTGGGGATTTTAATGTCAAGGTAGGAGGGAATTACAATATGACAGTAGCAGGTAGTCGATCAGTTACCGTAGAAGGATCAACCACTGATAACACCACAGGATCTGTAGTCCACAGAGGTTCACGCATTGACCTTAACCCATAGACACCATATAGTGAATCGCCTATTAAATAACTGAGGACAATGTTAATCTATAAATGCAATAACATCAATGTCACATATCGGAGGCACTCTGAGAAACACACAGAAAAGACCCCCCCACCCAAAACTGGAGAAACAGGTGCTGTATCTTTATTCGAAAAAAATATCGCAGTATAAATAATAGTATGAAAGTTTTTAAAAGCATCATATTAGTAGGGTTCCTTTGTGGTCTTTGTGTGTATATGGGATTTGAATATATGATAAGGAGAATATTCAATGAAAAAGATTATAGATAAGATCAAAGATTCGGTTACAGAAACCTATGAGATTGCCAAAGAGTGGATTACGGACAGATGTTCAGAACGTACCAGTCTTGACGGTGTGATACTTATAGCATTT
>Ga0102963_1001351_pt1 | contig 10766 bp, 7 predicted proteins | sample SalPon2_C_H2O_MG_2_FD_84522 | JGI IMG/M metagenome (GOLD analysis project Ga0102963, IMG submission 84522) | Salt pond water microbial communities from South San Francisco under conditions of wetland restoration - Salt Pond MetaG SF2_C_H2O_MG | ecosystem: Environmental > Aquatic > Non-marine... | reverse complement strand
CGTTGAGCCCCGCTTCGGTCCAACACCAGTTTTCTAAAAATTGGCTTGGCAGCTCCACCGCGTCCCAGGGCACCCCATTGATGCCGGCGAGGTCCATGATATCGACCTGGGTCGTGAGGTGGTGCACCGCGTGACCGAACTCATGGAACAGGGTGAGCACTTCGTCGTGGGTGAGCAGAGGCGGCGTGCCCTCTCCCCCGGGGGCAAAGTTGGCGACCACATAGGCCCGGGGGTTCTCCACCGTATTGCCCAGGTGCCGGCGGCTAAGGACACCGTCCATCCAGGCGCCGGCCCGCTTACCCTTTCGGGCGAAGAGGTCGCAGGTGAGATGGCCCACCACCTCACCGCCCCGGCGCACGGAAAAGCTCTGGATATCAGGGTGATAGGGCGTGGGGTCAGTTTCCCGCAGCAGTTCAATGGCAAAGACGCTGTGCAGGATCTGAAAGAGCCCCCGGAGCACCCGCTCGAGGGGGAAATAGGGACGGAGCGCCTCCGCATCCAGGGAGAAGGTGGCTTTGCGCAGCTGCTCACTGGCGTAGGCCACATCCCAGGGGGCCAAGGTTTCCAGTTTCAGCTCCGCCTTGGCAAAGGCCGCGAGCGCTTCGAACTCGCGTTCCGCCTGGGGCTTGGCCCGCTGCGCCAGATCCTGAAGGAAGGTGAGAACGGTGGGGGCATCCCCGGCCATGCGATCCACCAGCTGGCGCTCGGCATAGTTTTCAAAACCAAGCAGCTCCGCGAGGCGCTGCCGGAGCCGGAGGATTTCCACCATAAGGGGCGCGTTATCCCACTGGCCGTCCCCCTCGCCCAGTTCCGATGCCCGAGTGATCCACGCTTTGTGGAAGGTTTCGCGCAGGGATCGGTCCTCGGCGTAGGTCATCACCGCCAGATAGGTGGGGGTATTCAGCGAAAGGCGCCCGCCTCCTGCCTGCCCCTCGGTGAGGGCCCGCTGGCGCACGTCCTCGGGCAAACCCTTAAGGACCGCCCCCTGCACATCCAGGGAAAAAGCATCGGTCGCATCGAGGAGGTTTTTTGTGAAGCGATTGCTTAACTCTGAAAGCTGGTGGGTCAGCGCTCGATATTCCGCCTGCTGCTCTGAAGGCAAATCAATGCCGCTTAGGCGAAAACCCCGAAGCGCCTGGGTTAGGGCCCGCTTGGCCCCCGGCTCTGGGCCTGCGCTGGCTTCCGCGAGCTTTTCATAGGCGCCATAGAGCCCCCGATGCTGCCCTAAGGTGTTGGAATAATTAGTAAGAAGCGGCAGGCAGGCGTCGTGGCAGGCACGCAGGGCTTCGCTGTTGTTCACGGCGTTAAGGTGCCGTAAGGGGCCCCAAAGAGCGGAAAGCTCGGCTTCTAGGGCTTCCAAGGGCGCCATTATCGCCGACCAGGTCGGGGGGGCTTCCGCGAGCGCATCGACTTTATCCAAGTTGGCCTGAAGGACGGCTTCGAGGCGCGCAGGAAAGGTTTCCGGATCCAGGGTCGAAAGATCCAATAGTTCAACGGCAGCCGCTGCGGCCATGGGGACTCCTAGGGCGTGTTGTCGTTAGGGGTAGGGGCCACGGGCCTTAAGGACCGCCGAACGCCTTTTGTGCTTGGGCGAACGCCGCGCCAAAGGGTAAAGGCTTCCGCGGCCTGCTCCACGAGCATACCGAAGCCATCGGCCCGGGCGCCAATACCACAGCTTTCTGCCCACTGAAGAAAGGGGGTCGCCGTGGGGCCATACATCATGTCGTAGGCGAAGGCCCCCGGCGTCCAAAGGGACGGAGGAAGGGACGGGCGCTCGCCGGAAAGGCTTGCCGCCGTAGCGTTGATCACCCCATCAAAGGCAAGGGTCGTATGGAGCCCGCCGGCCGCGAGCTTATGAGCCCCGGGAACGTTTTTGAAGCGATCGCATAATTCTTGTGCGCGCGCCTCAGTACGGTTGAGGATCACGAGCTGCTCGGGCCCCTCCGCAAGGAGCGGCGCAATGACCCCGGCCGCTGCGCCTCCCGCCCCCACCAAGGCCAGGCGCCGGCCGCACAGCGACCAGCCCAAAACCTTCAAATCATGAACGAGCCCGACGCCATCGGTGTTGTGGGCCTCCCAGCCCCCATCCGCCCAGCACAGGGTATTGGCGGCCCCCGCAAGGGTGACCGCGGGGGTGCAACGCTGGGCGAGCTCCGCGGCAGCGGCCTTGTGGGGTACGGTGACATTCGCCCCTCGCCCACCGGCAGCGGCAAAGGTCTCCAAAGCGCTGTGGAAGGCCCCTGGGGTCGCCTCAATCGCTTCATAAGTAAGCGCTTGCTTTGTTTCTAGCGCAAATTGGCTATGAATCTTCGGGGAAAGACTATGGCTGACGGGAAACCCAAAAACGGCGTAGCGATCCATTGCCACTCCTTTGACCGGTGGCCTGCGGGGGCGACGGCCCCGAAAGAGCCCGTCATGATAGCCCGCCTACCCCGCCACCCCAACGGGGGCCCGTGCCAAGCGCCAACGGCCCCAGCTAGCGCAAATAATGCACCTGATCGCCACTGAGCCAGAGGCGCCCAGCAAGCTCGAGCCCGCTCAGCTCGGAGAGCAGTTCCGGGGGCGAAAGACCTGGCAAGGCGGTGAGAAGCACCTCAAGGGATTGGGGCGAATTATTCTGTAGCAGGTGAATAATTTTATGGCCCGAGGACTCGGCGCCATTTATTGAAGCGGTCGCTTCATGTTCGCGCCCACCTCTCAAGGTTGGGGCTGCCGGCACATCCGGGCCCCGCCTAACGCTGGGGAAGAGGGACGGCTGGAGGCCGTCGGGAGTAAGGCTCTCCTCGATATCCCGGGCATCGCGAATGAGCGTAGCCCCTTCGCGAAGCAGGCGGTGCCCACCGGCACCGGCAGGATCAAGCGCATGGCGCGGCACCACGAACACTTCTCGCCCCTGAGCAACGGCCAGGCGAGCCGTGATCAGCGCCCCGGAGCGGTGGCCGGCTTCAATGACCACGACCCCCTGGCTGAGGCCACTCACGATGCGATTTCGAGCGGGGAAGTGATGGGGACGAGCGCTCATGGTGGGGGGGAACTCGCTCACCACGGCGCCCCGCTCGAGAATCGCTTGGGCCAGCGGGCGGTGGGCAGCCGGGTAAATGCGCCGATGACCGCTACCGAGGACGGCCAGGGTAAGCCCCCCCGCCACAAGGGCTGCGCGATGAGCGACTCCATCAATACCGAGGGCGAGACCGCTCGTGATTACCCAGCCGCTGCGGGCGAGATCGCCGGCGAGGCGGCGAGCGTCCCCCTCCCCGAGGGCGGTCATGCGCCGGGGGCCAATGATCGCTAGCTGGGGTTTAGCGAGGGCTGAGAGGTCCCCTTCCACATAGAGCACGGTCGGGCCATCCGCACTGCTCAGCAACGTCAGGGGGTAGGCCGGATGGGCCGGGGTCAGGAGAGTCACCCCATGGGCCTCCGCCTCTTCCCGCGCCTGCCGAAGGCGGGCCTCCGATACCCCTTCCAGGAGCCGCGCCGCGAGGCTCGCGCGGGCGGGCCGGGGAAGCGTTCCCACATGACCGGGGCCTAGGGTGTGCTGGCCCTGCAAGGCCGCCGCTAGCCAGCACTCTTCCGTGAAAGGTTTGAGGTTTGCTCGGTTCATGGCAGGAGTATGGCGGCGCCCCAGGGCGCCCAGGGGCCGCACTTACCGCTAGGGATACGCGGACCTCACGCCTGCCGGCCTAAGCCCGTTCCTAAGAAGGACGAGGTATTCGCGGCATCTGGCGGAGCGCGGTAAACTGTCGGTATCTGGTTTTTCAAAGGTTCCCTCATGGCTCGCCTGGAGATTTTGGAGTTCCCCGATCCGCGGCTGCGCACCGTGGCTAAGCCCGTGCGCGTCGTCGACGACCGCATCCGAACGCTCTGCGATGACATGCTCGAAACCATGTACGACGCCAAGGGCATCGGCCTCGCGGCAACGCAAGTGAATATCCACGAGCGGGTGGTGGTCATGGATTTGAGCGAGGAGCGGGGCAGCCCTCAGGTCTTCATCAACCCGGAGATCAAACCCTATGGTGAACGCATCGAGGGCGAGGAAGGGTGCCTGTCCGTTCCCGGATACTACGACGCCGTCACCCGGGCGGAGCGGGTACGGATTAAGGCCTTAGATCAGGCAGGTAACCCCTTCGAAATCGACGCCGAGGGCCTGCTCGCCGTGTGCATTCAGCACGAGTGCGATCACCTCGCCGGGAAGGTCTTCGTCGATTATCTCTCACCCCTCAAGCGCACCCGGGTTCGGAAGCGGCTAGAGAAAAGCAAAAAGCAGTCTGCCTAGGTGAGCCTTCGCCCAGAGCGCGTCGTTTTTGCCGGTACGCCGGCCTTCGCGGCAACCCTGCTTTCTGCCCTTCTCGAGGCCAAGGTGCCCCTGGTCGGTGTGCTAAGCCAACCCGATCGCCCCGCCGGGCGGGGCCGTAAGCTCACCGCCAGCCCGGTGAAAAGCAAGGCCCTCGACGCTGGCCTACCGGTTGCCACGCCCCCATCGCTCCGCAAGGCCGAACACCGGGAAGCCCTCGAAGCCTGGGCCCCCGATCTCCTCATCGTGGCCGCCTATGGTCTTATCTTGCCCCCAGCGGTGCTGTCCTTACCTCAGCACGGCTGCCTTAATGTTCACGCCTCCCTCCTGCCCCGCTGGCGAGGCGCTGCGCCCGTGGAGCGGGCCCTCATGGCCGGCGACGAAGAGACGGGCGTGTGCATCATGCAAATGGACGAAGGGCTCGATACGGGCCCCGTCCGCTATCGCCTGAGCGTACCCATCGACGACGCCATGACGGGCGGTGCCCTCGAGGCGACGCTGGCCACCCTGGGCGCCAAAGCGCTGCTCACCGTTTTGAGCGATCTGAGCCTTCCCGCGCATGCGCCGGTGCCCCAGAGCGGCACCGGCGTCACCTACGCCGATAAGCTCAGCGCCGAGGATCGCGTTTTAGATTTCGCCGAACCTGCCCTCCTGGTTGCGCGGAAAATCAACGCGCTAAGCCCGCGCCTTGCCTGTTCTGTTGAAAGCGAAGACTCACTCCGAATCCGCTGCCTGGGCGCCATGGCCGCGCCCGAGGTCTCCACGGAAGGCGCGACCCCAGGCAGCGTGCTGTGCTGCACTAAGGAAGGCCTCTTCCTCGCCACCGGATCTGGAGCCCTGCGCCTCCATCAGCTACAGGTGTTGAAGGGCAAGGCCACGGTGCTTGATGGTCCAGCGTTCTTTAACGGCTATGGCCGTCACTTACCGATGGGATTGCGCTTTGCCTCCGTCCACTAAAGGCGGTGCCAGTCGGGCCTGCGCTGCCCGAGCCCTGGGCGCCGTGCTTCAGGGCCAGGGCAACCTAAAGGGTCAGCTCGAAGCGCAATTTCAGCGAAACTCCAACCTGTCGCCGATGGATCGGCGCTTCGCCACCCAGCTGGCTTTTGGGGGCGCTCGGGTCAGTCTTCGCCTCCTACCCCTGATTGACGGGGCCCTCAAGCACCCTTTGAAGGACCGGGACCAGGACCTCCGCGCGCTCATGGTCGGCGCCCTCTACCAAATGCACTGGCTAGGGGCCGCCCCACCCCTCTGCGTGAACGGCGCCGTGGAGGCAACGCGGGCGCTGAAAAAGCCTTGGGCCAGCAAGCTGGTGAACGCTGTGCTTCGCAAGTTTCCCGCCCAAGCCCTTTCCGCCACGCTGACCGACCAAAGCCCGGAGGTGCAAAGCGGCCTGCCCCCCTGGTGGTACAACGCCCTCGCCCAGGCCTACCCAGACCATCTTGCGGAGGTGATCGCCGCGGGCAATAGCGAGCCCCCGCTCACGCTCCGAGTAGACGGGGACCGGGACGCGGTGGCGGCGGAAATGGCGGCCCTAGGCTATGAGCCCCGCCTTGGGACTCTGAGCACCAGGGCCCTCTACCTAGATAAGGCGCCGCCCCTTCAGGCGCTCCCGGGATTCCTCGAAGGCCGGCTCACGGTGCAGGACGAAGGGGCACAGCTCACCACCGAACTCCTAGATCTTGCGCCGGGGTACGCCGTGCTGGATGCCTGCGCAGCCCCCGGCGGGAAGGCCAGTGCCATGCTCGCGGCCTGCCCCGGACTTCGGCTCACCGCGTTAGATCCGAGCCCGAAGCGGGTCGAACGCTTGCTTGATACCCTGAGGCGGACCGGAAGCGAGGGGTTTTCCGTGTACTGCGCCGACGCCCTTAAGTCGGGCCCATGGCAACAGCCCGCGGGCTTCGATCGCATTTTGGTTGATGCCCCCTGCAGCGGGACGGGGATCCTACGGCGCCAGCCCGATATTCGCCTGCTGCGGCAACGCGAGGAGCTTGCTAAGCTCAACGCCCTTCAAGGGGCCCTCCTTCGCGCCCTCTTCCCCCAGCTCAAGGCAGGCGGGCGCTTGGTGTACTGCACCTGCTCCGTGCTAAGGGAAGAAGGGGAAGCAGTGGTTGCAAAGTTTGTTGCGGAAACCCCGAACGCCCGCGCCCTCTCCTTACCGGAACGCTACGGCGTGACCGCGGGCCCCGGTCGACAACGGCTGCCCACCTGCCAGGGCCCCGATGGCTTTTTCTACGCCGTTCTTGAAAAGGTGCCCACGCCATGAAAATTCTCATTCTTGGGGCTGGGCAAGTCGGCGGCACGCTAGCGGAAAACCTGGCCAGCGAAAACTTCGACATTACGCTGGTGGACACCAACGGCGATCGGCTTCGGGAACTCCGAGATCGTCTCGATATCCAAACCATCGAAGGCATGGCCAGCCGTCCGGACGTGCTCCGAGCAGCTGGGGCAGAAGACGCGGACATGCTCGTGGCCGTGACGAACTCCGACGAAGTGAACATGGTTGCCTGCCAGGTGAGCTTCTCTCTTTTCAAAACCCCCACCAAGATTGCCCGAATTCGTGCCAATGCCTACACGTCGCAAGCCGGGGGCCTATTCTCAAAGGAACACATGCCCATCGATGTCCTTATCAATCCCGAACAGGTGGTAACGGAACACATCGAGCGGCTCATTCAATTTCCCGGCGCGCTTCAGGTACTGGATTTCGCCCAGGGGCGGGCTCAGCTGGTCGCGGTGAAGGCTTACGAGGATGGGCCCCTCGTGGGCCAAGCCCTCGCTACCCTTCGCGAGCACGTGCCCGGGGTCGATACCCGGGTCGCCGCGATTTTCCGTCGCGATCGCGCGATCATGCCCCAGGGGGACACGATCATCGAAGCCGACGACGAAGTGTTTTTCATCGCAGCCAAGCGCGATATCACGGCGGTGATGAGTGAACTTCGGGGTCTCGAGGCTCCGTACAAGCGCATCATCATCGCCGGTGGGGGTCATATCGGCGAACGGCTCGCCAAGGTCACGGCGAAGGGCCACCACGTTAAGATCATCGAATATGATGCGGGACGGGCCATGGACCTGGCCGACACCCTCGAGGGCGCCGTGGTGATTCAGGGGGATGCGACGGATGGCGACCTTCTGATGAACGAGAGTATCGAGCGCACGGACGTCTTCTGCGCCCTGACGAATGATGACGAAGCCAACATCATGAGTTCCATGTTGGCCAAGCGCCTCGGGGCGCGGAAGGTCATGACCCTCATCAGCAAACCCGCCTACGTTGATCTGGTCCAGGGGGGCGTCATCGACGTCGCGATTTCTCCCCAGCAAGCCACCATATCGGAGCTTCTCGCCTATGTTCGCCGGGGCGATGTGGCTCGGGTCCACTCCCTTCGGCGGGGGGCAGCGGAAGCCATGGAAGCCATCGCCCACGGCGACAGCCATTCGTCTAAGGTCGTAGGGCGGCGCCTTGATGAAATTCGCCTGCCCCCGGGAGCCAGCATCGGCGCCCTAGTGCGCGGCGATGACGTACTCATCGCCCATGATTCCGTGGTCGTCGAGAGCGATGACCACGTGTTGCTGTTTTTAACGGACAAGCGGCAGGTTCGGGCCGTGGAAAACCTTTTCCAAGTGGGTCTGAATTTCTTCTAAGGTCTGCCATGTTACGTAGTGCCCTGTTTCTTCTGACCTACGTCGTTCTGACAATCCTCTGGGGCTCGCTCGGGGTGCTCGTCGGTTGGATGCTCCCCTATCGTCAGCGCTTCGCCTTTATCATCGGGACCTGGACGGCCATGGTGCTCTGGGCCTTCGAACACCTTTGCCAAGTGAAGGTTGAGGTGGAAGGGCAAAACCATATTCCCGCAACGCCCTGTCTGGTACTCGCTCGCCATGAAAGCACCTGGGAAACGCTGTTTCTTCAGCAGCTCTTTGCCCCCCAGGCCACGGTGATCAAGAAAGAGCTACTGGCCATTCCCTTCTTCGGTTGGGCCTTCAGCCTCTTAAGGCCCATCGCTATTGATCGCAAAGATGGTCGCGGCGCCCTCAAAACCCTCATTCGCGAGGGAAAGGCAAGGCTCGAGAGCGGAAGCTGGGTGGTGCTTTTTCCCGAAGGGACGCGCCTCGCGCCTGACGAGCAGGGGCGCTTTGGCCGGGGCGGCCCCGCCCTCGCCCTCGCGGCGAAGGTCCCCGTGCTTCTTGTGGCCCACACCGCCGGCGACCGCTGGCCCGCCCGGAAGTGGCGCAAGTCCCCGGGGACCCTTCGCGTTCGCGTCTCCCCGCCCTTTGTGCCGGACGGGGAGAGCTCGAGCGCCTTTACGGCGCGCCTCGAGCGCTGGCTCGAAGACGCCCAGCGCGACCTTCGCGCTTAGACGTCGAGGTTGGCCACGGAGAGCGCGTTGGTCTCGATGAACTGCCGGCGCGGCTCCACCGCATCCCCCATCAGCGTGGTGAACACCCGATCCGCGGCGATCGCATCCTGCACGGTGACGCGCAGCATCCGCCGGGTTTCCGGATTCATGGTGGTTTCCCACAGCTGCTCCGGATTCATCTCTCCGAGACCCTTGTAGCGCTGAATATCCTGACCGCGGCGACTGTCCTTCATGAGCCACGCAAGGGCCTCTTCGAAGCGGGCCACGGGGGCGGTGCGCTCCCCGCGACCAATGCGCGCCCCCGAACCCAAAAGACCTTGGAGCGCTTTCCCGAGCTCGGCCACGGCGCGGAAATCCCCGGACTGAAAGAAGTCCACGGAGAAGTTCACCGGCTTACTGAGACCATGCTCTCGAATTTCCACCTGGGGAACGTAGCGACTGCGCTCCGCGTCAAAGCGCAGGGTAACGTGATACTCGGCGCCGTCGTCCCCATCCTCCGCAAGCCGGGCCTGCAAACCGTCGCAGAACGCTTGAGCGACGGCCTCCTGGGCCCAGCCCCCTTCCTCCGGGGCAGGCACCCAGATCATGGCCCGGGTGATAACCTCAGGGTAAGTTCTGGAGAGGCGCTGAAGCCGCTTCTCCACCCCTTGATAGGCGTGCACCAGCTGCTCTAACCCCTCCCCAGTGATGGGCGGCGTGTCCTCGTCCGGGTAAAGCGCCGCCCCATCGAGTGCCTGCCCCGTGAGGTAAGCGGTCAGCGCGTCATCGTCTTTGACGTACTGTTCTTGCTTGCCCTTCTTCACCTTATAGAGCGGGGGTTGGGCAATGTATATATGCCCCGAGGTAATGAGCTCGGGCATCTGGCGGAAAAAGAAGGTGAGCAGCAGCGTTCGGATGTGGGAACCGTCCACATCAGCGTCGGTCATAATAATGACCTGATGGTAACGAAGCTTCTCAAGGCTGAACTCGTCGCGACCAATACCGCAGCCTAGGGCAGTGATCAGCGTGCCCACCTCCTGGCTCGAGAGCATCTTGTCGAAGCGAGCCTTTTCCACATTCAAAATCTTCCCTTTCAAGGGCAGTATCGCTTGGGCGCGGCGGTCCCGGCCCTGCTTTGCAGAGCCACCGGCGGAGTCACCCTCCACCAGGAACAGCTCGGACTTGGCGGGATCCTTCTCCTGGCAGTCCGCGAGCTTTCCGGGAAGGCCGGCGATATCCAAGGCGCCCTTGCGACGAGTCATCTCCCGCGCCTTTCGCGCGGCTTCCCGCGCCCGAGCGGCGTCGATGATCTTTTGCGCAATGCCCTTCGCCTCCGCTGGGTTTTCTAGGAGGAAGTCCGCAAAGGCCCGACCCATCTCCTGCTCTACCACCGGCTTTACTTCGCTAGAGACCAATTTGTCCTTGGTTTGGGACGAGAACTTGGGGTCGGGAACTTTCACGGAGATGATCGCCGTAAGCCCTTCCCGGGCATCGTCTCCGGTCATGCCGATTTGCGCTTTCTTGCCCAGCCCTTCCTGCTCGATGTAGTGGTTGAGGGTCCGGGTAAGGGCTGCGCGGAAACCTGCGACGTGGGTGCCCCCGTCACGCTGGGGAATGTTGTTGGTATAGGCAAAAACGTTTTCCTGGAAACCATCGTTCCACTGCATGGCGATTTCGACGGAAATGCCATCCTCTTCTCGTTCGGCAGCGAAGTAGAAAGGCTTTGCGACCACTTCCTTGTTGGCGTTGAGATAATCCACAAACGCCTTTAACCCACCATCGTAAAAGAAGATCTCTTCCCGGCCGCTGCGTTCGTCGGTGAGCCGGATGCGCACCCCGGAATTCAAAAAGGCCAACTCTCTCAAGCGCTTAGCTAGGATGTCGTAGCTAAACTGGATGTTCCGGAAAGTCTCCGCGGAAGGCTTAAACCAGCATTCGGTCCCCGACTCTTCCGTTTCCCCGACCACTGCGAGAGGCGCGTTGGGAACGCCATGGCGATAATGCTGCTCATGGACCTTGCCCTCCCTTCGAATGGTTAAGCGAAGCGATTCAGAGAGCGCATTCACTACCGAAACGCCCACGCCGTGAAGGCCCCCGGACACCTTATAGCTATTGTCGTCGAACTTACCGCCGGCGTGGAGGAT
>Ga0102963_1001349_pt1 | contig 10769 bp, 7 predicted proteins | sample SalPon2_C_H2O_MG_2_FD_84522 | JGI IMG/M metagenome (GOLD analysis project Ga0102963, IMG submission 84522) | Salt pond water microbial communities from South San Francisco under conditions of wetland restoration - Salt Pond MetaG SF2_C_H2O_MG | ecosystem: Environmental > Aquatic > Non-marine... | reverse complement strand
GAGATCGAAAATATTCAGATGATGTATACACAATTAGAGGAATTTATAACGTACAAGACTTAGATTTTGATCTTAGTCAATTTGGTATGTTTTTACAGAATGACACAATATTTGTAACATTTCATATGAATAGCAGTGTTGAAAATTTAGGTAGAAAATTAATGAGTGGTGATGTACTAGAGTTACCGCACTTGAAAGATGACTATGCACTTAATGATTTTAGTGTTTCACTAAAACGCTTTTATGTAATTGAAGATGTAAGTCGTCCAAGTGAAGGTTTTTCACAAACTTGGTATCCACATCTACTTAGAGCAAAATGTAAACCAATACTAGATAGTCAAGAATTTAAAGAAATTTTTGATAAAGATAGTGGAGAAGGTACAGGATCAACAATACGTGATGTACTTTCAACATACGAAAAAGAGATGCAAATTAATGAAGCAGTTCTAAACCAAGCAAATGAAGATATTACAGGAGATCCAAATCAACCTGTAATAAGTGGTTATGATACTAAACAGTATTTTGTAGTACCAACTGACACTGAAGGTAATGTTGATATTAATGATGACGGGTCAAGCAGACCAACACTTAAGACAGCAGAAAAAAACTTTTATGTTGGTTACTTAACAGAAGGTGGCGTTCCACCAAACGGTGCACCATACGGATTTGGAAGTCAATTCCCACAAGCGGCTAGCGATGGAGAGTTTTTCCTTAGAACAGATTATTTTCCAAATAGATTGTTTAGATTCAATGGCAGTCGATGGGTAAAAGTAGAAGACGGTGTAAGAGTAGAACCGATGACTAGCGACAATGCAAAATCGCAACTGGGTACGTTTGTAAATAACACAAACACAAACACAATTAACGACAAAGTAGTTGAAGAAAGACAAGCACTGTCGAAAGTGCTTAAACCTAAGGCAGATAATTAATGCAACATTTTTATGATGGACAAATAAGACGATTTGTAACACAGTTTGTTCGTGTAATGAGCAACTTTAGTTACAAAGACAGTGCCGGAACATTGCGTAAGATTCCTACTACGTACGGTAATCTAACACGCCAAGTTGCACATATTATTAGAGATAACTCAGAAAACAAAGTTGTTAGTGCTCCACGAATAAGTGCTTACATCACAGGATTAGAGTATGCACGTGATCGTGTTCAAAATCCAACACACGTAAGTAAAATACATTTACGTGAAAGAGATTATGACGAAGCAACCGGTGAATACTTGCAAACACAAGGTCCAGGTTATACAGTAGAACGTATGATGCCTGTACCATTTAATTTGCAAATGAAATGTGATATTTGGAGTACAAACACAGATCAAAAATTACAGATCATGGAACAAATGCTAGTATTGTTTAATCCTAGTTTAGAAATACAAAGCACTGCAAACTATGTTGACTGGACAAGTTTAAGTTTGATTGAATTGCAAAGTGTAAACTATTCAACACGTAGTATTCCTCAGGGCGTGGATACAGAAATTGATATAGGTGAATTAACATTTACAATGCCTATATGGATTACACCTCCTGCTAAAGTAAAACAACTTGGTGTTATTGAAAAAATTATTATGAGTGTTTTTGACGAAAGCGGAAGCATTAGTGATGGAATAATTGATGCGGCTAGTCCTATTGCAACTGTAAATGTTAGTGCAGGAAACTTTGGACTATTAGTATTAAACAACACCGCAAGACTGTTAAGTCCAGGAGAAGGAATTACAGAACCGTCAGCAGGTAACTTTGATCGAACAGGTGAACCTGTAAGTTGGTATAAATTACTAGATCAATATCCAGGTAAATTTAGAGCAGGACTGTCAACTATACGTTTACGAAAATCTGATGGTACAGAAATTGTTGCAACAGCAAGTGTAAATCCTACAGATGACACCGAAATGGTACTAAGTTTTGATACTGATACAGTTCCTGAAAACACAATTTTAACAGATAGTATTGCAAGCAGAGGTACTGTTGATGCAATTATTGATCCATTAACATTTAATCCTAATGTTGGACCATCAAATGCAGGAACAAGATACTTGATCCTTAACGATATTCATCAACATATTAACAATGATAGCAGTGACGCTAATATGAATGCTTGGCAAAATGCCGATGGTACACTATTACAAGCAAGTGCTAATGATATTATTACATGGAACGGTTCTAATTGGGAAATTACATTTGATGCAGGATCAAATGATGAACGTGCCGATTCTAGTCAAACACAAACCCCTGTCTACATAACTAATACATATACAGGCGTACAGTACAAATATACAAATGATGCTGGAGCATGGTTAAAAAGTTATGAAGGTGAATACGGCAGGGATAAATGGCGACTAGTACTTTAAAAGACAAAAACATTGTTTGTAGTGGTGCATTATTTTATGCACGTAATACCAAACGGTTTCTTTTCCTAGAGCGTACAAAAACTAAAACAGCAGGGCAATGGGGGTTAGTTGGAGGTATGGCAGAAGGTGACGAAACTCCATGGAAAGCACTAGAACGTGAAATAAGTGAAGAAGTAGGAAAAACACCGCCAATTAAAAAAGTAATTCCATTAGAAATGTTTACATCAAATGATAGTAAATTCTTCTTTCACACATATCTTGCAATAGTTGAAAATGAATTTATTCCTACGCTGAATGATGAACACAGTGGGTACGCTTGGACTAATGTAAACTGTTGGCCTAAACCTTTGCATGTAGGCTTACGTAATACACTTCAAAACAAGTCAATTAAAGATAAACTACAAACTGTATTAGATATTATTGTTTAAGTAATTGAACAAGAAAAGAATATTTAAAAATGATAGAAATATTTGATAATGTTATAACCCCGGATGATGCAACTCATATAGAAAAATTTATAACAGGAACTGAATTTCCGTGGTTTTTTTCACAAGCAGGCTATTATAATACTACTACATTTGTTGCAAATAAAACTAAACATCTTGTAGAAAACAACCCTAACATAAAAGAATATTTTGTGTTATCGCATACAACCTTTGACGAAAGGGGTGTAGTATCTAGTTTTAATAATGCTTGTGTACAAATATTAGAAACTATTGTTAAAGAAAAATATAATTTGTTACGTATAAAATGTAATCTAAGCACTAAAATAGAATCTTTTAAATCGCACGAACACAACATTCCACATACAGATTTTGAGAATTCTAAAGCAAAAACTGCTATTTTTTATGTAAATGACAGTGACGGAGATACATTCTTTTTTGACAACGAAGGGTTAATTATCAAACAAGTTTCTCCAAAAAAAAACAGATTTGTTTTATTTGATAGTAATCAATTACATGCTGGATCTCATCCTTCTAAACACGACAAAAGATTAACAATTAACTATAACTTTGAGTTATAATCTAATGTGATTGATGTTGATTAACATACGTTTGTCAGCATTAATAGGATGTCTACCTGAATGAAAAAGATCACCGTCAAACAATAAAAATCTACCTTTTTTAGGACTTACTTGCTTTAAGATCTCATATTCGTTATCTTGTTTTTTTCCAAAAATAAAAGTATCGCCGTCGCTATCATTAATATAATACAATAACACATGATATTTCTTTTTCATTCCATCGCCGTAATCTGTATGTGGCGTGTTATAAAAATGTTCTTTACTAAAATTACATTGTGTTTGTAAATTTGCTTTTACTCTTAAAACTTCAAGATGTGTGTTTGTATATTCAACATATGCTTTGATAATCTTGTCTACAACTTCAAACCTATCACTGTTTAGTTGTCCTTTTTCGTCTGTAAACATATGAGTAAATTGAAGATATTCTTTGGTATTTTTATCGCTCCATTTTTCGCTTAAATCTAAAGGAACAGTCGAATTGTTTGCTTTTCCTAAATACCAAGGAAAATAAGAATCTTCAAAAATTTCTAAAATTTCATCCTGATCCTTTTCAGAAAGTATATCATCATATATTTCAATCATTTTTGTCTTTAACTGCTCTTACTCTACAAATTTCTTCGTAGTGATCTCTTGACCAGACATGTCTCTGCTTTTCTACTTTTTTATTGTAATCAATTAGAATTTGTCGAGATACTTCTGCCGGAATACCGTCACCGTTTTTAGGTGTAACTTTATATCCTAATTGTGCTAACCATGTTACCCAGCCAGCACCTACAAAAAACGATTCAATAGTTCCTCTAACAGGAATAAGATTGTCGTCTTTTTCTAATCTTTCAATATAATATTTCATTTTATCACTATGCTTGTACTTGTTTCTTACATAATCCCAAAATTTTCCTTTTTTATGTGAGTCATCATAATGCATGACGACAAAGTCAATAGTTTCTTCATAAAACATTTTCATTGTGTTATTGTAAATATCTTTGTCTAACTGTCTTACAAAACCGTCTTGTATTTTTTGTGTAAATTGAAATATTCCTTCCATTGTAAGTGCTATACTTGTGCTTTCTAAAGGCTCAATAAATCCAGCACTTAATCCGATGCTTACAACATTTCCTTCCCAGGGAGTAGGAACATAAAACGGTGACCAATCAATTACTCTTAAATTTTCTTTTTTAACTCGGCCATTCCAATAATCAACAAAATAATCTTTTGCTTTTTCGATATCGGTTACATCTCTATTAAAGACCATGCCGCTACCAATACGTGTTTGTATTGGAATATTCCATATCCAGCCATGTTCTACAGCATCACTAATAATATAAGGACGCATTTCTTCTTTAGGATTTTCGTATTGTACTTGTCCTGCAATCGCTGTGTTAGTAAAAAGACGCCCTTGAAGATCTATGCGTTCTCTATTAGGTGTTAATATTCCTTTAAATCCTGTACAATCCATATAGTAATCAGCACTTACACAATCTCCATTTTTTAATTTTAAACTTGTGATAGTGTTTTCATCTTGTCTTTCAATATTAACTACTTCTGATTGGATAAAAGTTACTCTGTCTTGTAGTTTCTTTTGTAGATATACAGTTAGTTTACTACAGTCTACATGATATGCATAATTTTCTAATTGAGAAAAATCTACTTTGTTATGATTTACACTAATATCCCAGAAAGGTGATGCCCATTCTTTAAAATCTAAATCTGTACATTTGGTCCATAGGTTTTGTATTGTGCTTACTGTGTTAGTCGGCTGTTCATATACAAACGGATGCCATATTGCTTGACCATCTTTGTGCCAATTTCTAAAGTCTGTTCCGGCTTTATATGTTGCGTCTAGTTCTGGAAACCATTCGTCAATGCTTACACCACAAAAATCTAAAAACTCTTTGAAGTTAATCATTGTACCTTCACCAACACCGATTGGTGTACCAATTTCTTTATCAATAATTGTTACATGAACGTCTGGTAAGTTATAACTCGTGTATGCGGCGGCTAACCAAGCACTAGTGCCGCCTCCTACAACTACTAAATTTTTAATCATACGAGGTGTCTCACGAATTTTATCTACAAAATCTTCTAGTACACGGATATCAGCATCAATAGTACAGTATGGATATTTTACACCATTTTCTAAACTAAATCCTCCACTAGCAATATTAATTCCGTACTTTTTAGCAAGTTGCCAGAATCTAGTTTTAGTAGGATCAAATGTTGGTTGTTCTTCAATATTAAACTTGTATTTTAGAAATTCTGCTATTTCAGGATTTCCCATCTGTTTAACAAGATTCATAACTTCAATGACTGCGTCTTTATGGTCATCGTTAATATCACCGTAGTCGAACACTATTTCGTCATAAGGTGCGTTACCTTTTACTTTTGGCATGATACCTCCTATAGTTCCTTATATAGTATTATGTATCAAAAAAATATTACTATGATTTAGTTATTGATTAGACTAGATACTGAGCATGTGCTTTTACTTTGGCAAATTTATCTTCACTATATTCAGTTAATAAAAATGCTTGTAAATCAAGTAAAATTTGTGTTTTTTTGACAGCATCATCACAATTATCAATTGCTGTAGTTGTAGCAACATCTACAGTGCCTGTTTGTGAAACCCCTAATACTTCTTGTAATTTTTTAATAGCAGTAACACTATCTGTATGAATAGCATAACCAAAAACTAAAAAATCCACACCATCAAAAATTTCGTCACATCCGCAGTTATTCCAATATGTGCTTTTAAAGTATTCTTTGAAATCATTTACAGTTAAATCATAATATTGATCTCTATTATAAGTTTGTTTACTGTATGTTTCAAAATCTTTTTTGTAGACTCCGTAATTTTCTACTAGATTTTCGTCACTCTCGTTATTTCTGTAAGGAGGTTGAAATTTAATTAGTATTTCATATGCTTGATCAAAATTTTTATTTGCCATTTTTTATCCTTAATACCTTACAATTACGACACCTTTATATCCTGAACCAGGAGCAGAGTTGTCACCTCCACCTCCACCACCACCATAAAATGTAGCAGGAGAGCCGCCTGCTGGATAAGCCGCGGCACCGCCTGTACCGCCTCCGCCTTGTCCACCTGGTGCTAGTGTAATGTTTCCTGCTGGAGAACCTCCAGCGCCACCGCCGCCGCCTCCGGCATAATAAACGTTAGAACCTGATATATCATATTGACGGCCAATACCGCCATTTCCACCATTGCCCCATGGCTGACTTCCTGGATGCGGAGCAACACCGCCTGCACCACCGGCGCCACCACCACCACCGCCACCACCGTCACCTGAAGCAACATACGCGCCAGCACCGCCTGAATTACCAAAACCATAAGTTCCAGAGTCGCCGGGTTGTCCTGGTTGTGTAGCCGAGCCGCCTTGTGCTCTACTTGTTCCGGTTGGGTTACCTGAGCCGCCACCGCCTGAACCTCCAGAATTTCCTGGTAGTCCTTGAGCCCATTGTGTTCCACCTCCGCCTCCGATTGCTGTTAAAGAACCAAACGCACTATTAGAACCGTTAGCATTATTTCCTACACCACCTGGTCCTACTGTTACTGGAACACTGCCTCCTGGTGAAACAGGAAATCCTGCTCTATAAATTAAACCTCCGGCACCACCTCCGCCTGAATTGTTATCATGTCCTGCGCCGCCGCCTGCTACTACAAGTACGTTTACTGACGATACACCTGATGGTACACTAAATGTTCCGTTTGATGTAAATGTTTGAATAACTGGAGCATTAACTGTTATACTAAATGCTCTATCTTGTGTTGTACTACCTACACTTGAAGTTGCTCTAACAGTAAAGTTTGATGTTGTATTAGACCCAACAGCATTAAATCCCGAAATAACACCTGTATTGCTGTCTAAACTTGCTCCATTAGGCAAACTTCCACTTACAACACTGTAAGTAATTGTTCCACTACCGTCTGGATCAGTAGCAACAAGTGTGAATGTAGTACTTCTATTACCATCTGTTACCGTACCTAAACTTCCTGCTGATGTTGTCCATACTGGCGCCCGATCTACGTCTCCAGCCGGCTCAAGAACAGCACTTAGTCCTGATGGGTTTATAACTTTAATGCTAAAACTTGCTCCGCCTACGAATGATACACTAGAAGCATTTGTTGCGGCTGTGAGTTCTCCTGAGTTTACAAAGGTTGTGGAAAGATTTCTATCAATTCCACTTACTGCCGCTCCTGTAATAGCAACCTGAGATCCTGATTTAAAGTTAGATCCTAGTATTGTAATTGTGCTATCAACTGCTTCAAATATAGTTCCTGAAAAACTACCTACTGTTGGCGGAGCATCAATACCTGCCCAACCAGTAGCATTATACTGTTCTAAAAATCCTAGATCTGTATTATAACGTAACTGGCCTAGTTCAGTACCACTACGCTCTGCTGTTGTGCCTGCCGGAACTTCAATACTGTCAGTTCCAGTAAATTTGGTATTTTTATTTTTAAAGTCTCTTGAGTCTGCCATCTTATATCTCCTGAATCACCCAACCTCGGCTTGCACCACTATATACTAAAGCAATACCTTCGTATTGAGTAGATAATGTTAAGTCACTTGGATCACCCATAATGTTACTGCCGTTTCTTGTTAATGTTAATGCAAATATATTAAATGTTCCGGCTACATCGAGTACTCTCACAGTGTCTCCTACATTTGGTGATGCAGGAAGTGTTACTGTAACAGTACCTCCGGTTGTGTCAACAAAAATTCTATCATTGTTTAATACCGAATACGGAGAATCAGTGTTGTCAATAGTGATCCACGGATTACCTCCACCTAAGCCGCTCCATGCACCGTTTACATATCCTTCAAATGCATTAATGGTTGTGTTGTATCTAATATATCCGTTGCTAGGAGAACCTGGTCTATTTGCTGTACTGCCCGATGGTACAAGCATATACTGGCCGCCAATTTTCGATACAGTGCTACCGTTAATATCAAAATCAATAGTGTCTGTTGATGATCCACTTCCTGAAACTGTTACTTTTGATTGATTAGGCGATGATCCTGCAACAATAGCATTTGCTTCACCAACTGCTAGTGTAATCTGTGTATCTACATAAGTTTTTGTTGCTTTTTCAGTTGGTACTGATTGATCTGAGTTATCAGCAAACGTACCATCTGTGCTAAATTCGTTAATCGTAGCACCCTGTTTACCAGCAGTAATCGATCCTAACTGTAATTCATTTAGACCTGCTAAGTCAAATTCTTCTGACGAAAGTGTGGCTCTACCAGTGGCTTGTTCAACTTTGAAATAGTCACCTACTCGAAAGTTACCATCTTGGTCAGTGGTTACGTAGAACACACGCCCACCGTTTTCAGCAAGTGTTTCTCTGTCTTGATTAGGTGGTTGCGAGTAGTCAGCGTCAATGATAACTGGATAGTTTGTGTCAGCAAATCCGCCAGTACCAATGTCAAGGAAGTCATGTCCGCTCATACGCACTTGACTGAACGCTTCACGGAACGTTAGTGTAGTTTGATCATTTGGTGTTTTGTTGCTTGGAATTGCAGGATCTAATTGAATCTGACAAGTACCATCGTCTGTGCTATCGCCAGCAACAAAATTATTTACACCAATAACAAAATAAGTTTCTGAGTCGCCATCAATTTGTAATACTGAACCTTCTTTTGGTGATCTGTCAAGTTCGTCTACATTAAACAGAACACCTGTACCAATACCAGCAAACCCCGGTCTAGTTGCTACTACAGTTCTTGCTTGACTAGGTGCTTGATTAAGTGTTAAACTTTCATCTGATAACCCTAGCGTTAGATTATTCATGTCAATTTCATTAAATGCTTGTGTTACAACTGTATTATATGTATAGTTAGGAGGTGATCCTACATTAGCAAATACATAACTTCCACTAGTCACTGTGCCAATGCCGTATTCTTGATCTCTTTGAATATTAACAAGTATACTGCTTGTTTGTTCTAAGCCTGCCACAATAATATTCACACCATCTAGCATAACACCATTAAAGGATACATTGTTAGTTCCGTTATCAATTTTAGTTGTCCATGTTTGTGTTCCGTTACTTGTAAATCTTGCTATGTGGCCTGTGTTGTTATTATTAGTACCTTCGTTAATATATCCGCATACATAAACATCATCACCAAACGGTAATACATCTTTCCACTCGCCTTCTTCACTGCCGTTGTTTGTTTGTGTTTGCCATTGTACAGCGCCTGCAACATTTAATCTAAAAAGAATTGGATTCTTATTTACTGCTCCAGCGTCATAGTAACCTGCCGCCACCAAATAAATTCCGTCGCCGTTACCGGTGTCTAATCTTAAACTGTTGATTCTTATATCACCATATTGGTAACTCGCTACATATGTTCCTGTGCTGGTAATTCTTGTAACTATACTTTGATTAGCAGTTGAATCATAACTTGCTATGTATAAATTATTTTCTGCTGTAGCATCGCCTGCTAGTGCATACGTGTCTACTGAAGTAGTTGGTGCACCTGCGAATGTACAACTAGTTGCTACAAGTGTATTTGCCGCGGCACTGTCATTATATTCTAGTGTACGACTCCACTGTTCAACACCTGCTGGATTTAATTTTATTACCATCGATCCAGTTGTGCTATGTGTACCTACAGCATATAAATTATTTCCATCCGACGCTAGATCAACAATTTCTGTTGTGTCACCTATTGTTTTTTGCCATTGAATCTCACCTGCTTTACTAATTGAAAGAATAAAGCCATCATTGTTTGCACCATCCCAAATTACACCACCACAATAAATTCTGTCACTTAGTTCTATTGCTGAGTGAATGGCTCCATATGAACCTTCATATGTGTAAATCCAATCCAAACTACCAGCACTATTAAATTTAGCAATAAATGGATAACTGTTTGAGTTACTCCATGAACTTGATACATCACTTGCTGTTGGGTTCGTATGTCCTACAAAAAATCTATTACCTACACTGTCTCTATAACTTGTAAACACATGAACATTGGTTCCTAGTTGTGTTACTGAGTTAATTGTTTGATTTGTTAAACGCAGTTTACCAATTAGTGGTATTTCTGACTGTGAAAAACCACGTGCTACAGCACCGTACTCGCCGTATGAGTTATTTCCAACAATGCCACGAATCTTTGCTCCGCTTTCTGCTAGATAACCAATATCACAATAGTATGTAAAACATGATACAATTTCTGTTCTACCGTCGTTTAGAGCATGAATTCCTATACCGTCTGAGTTGATCTGTGTCCAGTCGTTAGCAACCATACTTTTATAACCACCATTATGTAAACTGCCGTCGATTTTAAACCCAGTGCCGCCAGGTGTGAAACTAGTACAGTTTTGTACGTAAGGTGATTGTGAAGTAATCCACACACTTGT
>Ga0102963_1001348_pt1 | contig 10770 bp, 13 predicted proteins | sample SalPon2_C_H2O_MG_2_FD_84522 | JGI IMG/M metagenome (GOLD analysis project Ga0102963, IMG submission 84522) | Salt pond water microbial communities from South San Francisco under conditions of wetland restoration - Salt Pond MetaG SF2_C_H2O_MG | ecosystem: Environmental > Aquatic > Non-marine... | reverse complement strand
TCTACTTCTTCGTTAGATGAACCGAATGTAGGTATAAATTGTTTATCTCTTTGCTTTCTTACATCTGACCAATCAACACAATAGTAATAACCTTCTACTTTCTTCATTCCTTCTATTTTCTTTGCACGAAGGTTTTGTACTGGTGTGTGATATAATCTTTCTATCTTTGTATGTGATTCATTCCAAATAACTTGAAATGCTGCATTACCAAATAATTTTAAATCAAAACTTACTTTTCTTAAATCTTCTGGTGGAATAATCTTATCTAGTTCTTGTTGTCTAGTTTCTTCTTTTGTAAATAAACCTTTACCATATATTAAATCTGCAACACCATCTACACAAGCAGCATTTGTTGTTGATGTATTATATGATTCGTTTAATAGACCAAAATAATCATCTTGGTCAAGTATTCCAACAGGTACCCATTGGTATCTTGTCTTTGTATCTTCTTGCACGATTGGAACATCTTGCCTTGAGAAATTAATTACACTAAATTTTTGTTGTTCTTTCATATTACATTACAATATAATCATTATTAGTTGTGTTAGATACAAACTCCTCGTTCTGCGTTGTATAAACTACTTTATCAATTGATTGAGAACTAAATACCTGCATACTACCAAAGTAAATAGAACCACTATTAGAACCACTTATTTCAACTGTAAATTCTTGTCCTACCTCTACATTATTTTCTAATGATTGTGAGAAGGTTAAAATATTTTCGTATGGGTTCCAAGTAAATGAGCCTGATAAATCGTAGGAAGATGTAGCATAAGTTAGCATATCTTCTAACTTTAGTGTTAGATTATCGCCACTACCTGTGTTTCTTGTACGAACTACGAACTCATTACTTTGAGAAATGTAATAACTCAACATAATTTATCTAATCTTTAGACTATAACAAACTAACTTTAACTTATCATTATTCAGGCATAGACATAAAAAAACCCCACATTAAGTAGGGTTTTTTATGTTTTATAGTCTCAACAAGTATTTCTACTTATTACTTGAACATGTCTATACAGGCATTTTAATTATCACCATATACGATTGCTGGTGCATTAGCACCTAATCCTGCGAATGGATTATCAACTGTTGAACCACTAATAAAAGCAGCTGGTAACTTTTCTTCACCAGTGAATGTTGCATTATAGCCATATAAATCGCCTAATGCTCCACCTGTTTGAATAGTTCCCGCAGTTAAATCACATCCGTGCACTTCTCCAGCTAATAAAGCATCACCTGAATTAGTCCATACAATGATTTGTGGTCTACCATATGCTAACAATTTAAGTTCAGTAGTCATTTCATTTGTCAGTTTCTTAAGATTAAGAAGTTTCTCTTGAGAAAAGAATGTAGTTCCATTCTCTCTTGATGAATTGACTGTTTCTGTATAAGTAGAAGTCCCTTTGAGTTCATAAAAATGTGCAGTAGAACCAGATAATGAAGTAATTTCTCCACTACCGTTCTTTGTAAACGAACCTGTTTCAAAGTTAATGAAATACACTCCTTGTAATCCACCTACTGAATCTTTACAGACTTCGTTTCTACCTTTGCTAATTAAACAACTCATAGTTTTTCTCCTTTTTTAATTGTTAGACTTAAAATGCTCCGTAATAAACGATATCTTTTGGAATACCAATTTGTGTTCCTGCAGTATATCTCATGATTACTCTATAATTCTGCGAACCGTCTAGGTTAGCCATATCAAGTACTCTTACCTCGTTGTGGTCAGATAATAATCCTGTTCCGAAGAATAGGTTAGATTTCTGTGCTGCAACGATTGTATCATCACTCATTCCAGGACACATTACGATTTCTATCCCTTGGAAGTTAGATGGTTTTTCACCAACATTTAATTGGTTGTTGTAAGAATTGTTTGATAATGTTGAATTACCAGATAATGCTGATTGGTATGCTCTTGCGATTTTAGAACCAACATAGATTACTAAATCTTCTTTACCATATACGGCAGAAGGAATAGTATCAAATACATCTGAAAGTTTTGATAATACATTTCCTGAATCAACTGAACCAGAAATTACAGCTCCACTACCACTTGCTCTTGCAGGTTGTACTGCGTCTGTTAATAATGTAGCAGCTGATGCAGATAAGATAGCTTCAAATCCACCAAACTCACCATTTACAGATGAATCACCACTCCATATATCTTGTTCTGTTTTTTCAGCAACTTTTCCACCTACATAAGATACTAAGAAATCGTTAAAATCTCTTGGTATTTCATCAAATGCAGAATATCCAAGTTGTAATGCATTCCAAGAATCAACAAATTCTTGCTTACATAATGATAAGTTTACTTGTAGCTCTTTTGGCTCAAGTATTTGTTCAGAAATTGTAGTTGAACCTGATGTAACAAAGTCACATGAAGCATCTTGTACAATACCTGAAGTGTCTACTACCTGAATTACCTCTTTGAATTTTACATTTGGCTTAATAGTTACCAATTGATTATCAAGAGTTCTTGCAGAAAGTAGAGCTGCAGCAATATATCCTGATGCTGCTTCACCTGCATAAGTCGATGTTATACTAGGTTGTCCTGAAGTAAATTTTTCTAATTTTCTCATTTTTTCTCTCTTTTTGTTTTTTGTTAGGGATTACCTATACATTTTTGAAAGTACAGAATTTCTATAATTCCCTACTTTAAAGTTATTGTTTTTCTTTTTAGAGAAGAATGCAGGTTTTTCAGTAGGTGCTCCATCTAATTTTTTACTTTCTAGCTCCTCTTCTTTCTTTTCTTCTTCTTCTAATTTTTCTTCTTCTTTTTTGATTTCCTCGAAATACTTAACAAGTTCTTCGATTCTTTCTTTCATCTCTTCAATCTTCTCATCTTGTTCAGCTAATTTAGTAGTTAAGTTTACAATCTCTGCATCCTTATCAACCACCTCCTCATCTACTTGAACGCCAGGTTCTGATTCAAGAGTTACTTGTTCGTTAACAGGTGTATCAATTTTACCACTCTCTGGTAAAGCTTCTACTTCTTCTGTTGAAACATCAGCCATTTCTTCTTCTTTTTTCTCCTCTTCGGCTTCAATCTCAACATTTTCTCTTTCTTTGATGATACCATCTTCAGTAAAGATTTTAATTCTGTTAACATTTCCACTTTCGTCTTTTAATTCAAGTAAATGTTCTCCATTAGGAGCTGGTGATTTAGTTCCATCTTCCGATATTACTTCCACCTTTTCACCTACATCAAAAGTTGGAGATTCAACAAGAGTTCCATCAGCTAATCGTGCTACTGTAAGTTTATCTTCTTTATTATCTTTTTCTAAAGATAAAAGAGTCATAATCTTACCTAATACTGTGTTTGAATTCATAGTTTTCTCTCTTTTTTGTTTGGGTTATATAAATTTATATATCTATATAACAAGTTAATTATTATTTATAGTAATTTTAGTTTAAATTTTATACAAATGATACTTCTTTCCAAATAGTTCCGTTGTGGAAATATAAGTTAGAACCACTTGCTGCCATCTCACCAACTGCTCCTGTTGGTAATGGATCCTGTGGTGATAGAGTAAGTGTAGTGTTTACAGATACTTTATCAAAAGTTGCAGTATAACCAGTCTCTTGGTCTACCTGTCTAACAGTTAAATTTCCTCTAATAATAGAAGAATTATTCATGTTAAGGTTAGTATTAACTTCTATCCAACCATTAGAATTAGCAATACCTAAAATCTGTCCTGCAGTATGATGATTAATAACCCAAGCGTCTGGTACAAACTCTGAACCAGTATCAATATACATTTGTACAAATTCAGTAGAACCACTCTTAAATCCTAATCTGTTATTTGGATATGTGTTTTCTTCTATGACAATAGAACCACTTACACCAAGTGAGCCAGTAATTTGTGCATCACCTGTAAATGGGAATGCACTACCACCACCACCTGAGCCAGTATCTATTGTGTTTGTATATGTACTACCATCACCTTTTGTAAAAGTAATAACATTATTAGTAGCACTTGAAGTTACTAATAAAGAACCTGTATCTATACTTCCTCCAAATGAACCAGTAGATACTGTTGTTGTTGTTCCTGTTCCATCACCTACCCACGCATAACCTTCTTGTAAAGAAGCAGTTAATGTTCCACCTATAAATTGATTTGCTTGTATATCAAGCGAAGATGAAATACTTGCTGATGCAGTTAAAGAACCTGTAATCTCTATACCACTTGCGAATTTAGATAATTGTGGAAAGTGTGAATAAGGTGAAGTAGCACTTGACCAGAAATGTCTTGTAGTACCTGGTCCTACGATTTCTAATATAGGTTGTGAACCATCTAAACCTGAAAATGTAGTTACTGCAAATGATGAATTAGCAGTACTTCCTGCATCAGCTATTTGGAAACCAGCATATATACTACCTAAACTACTATCTCCATTTGCTTTGAATATTGGAAATTGTGAATTAATTGTATGACCTCCTTGAGATGATATAGTTCCAGCTGATTCAATATTACCACTTGATTGTGATATATTGTTTTGGAAATCTTGTGTGCCTGTAAATGTATTTGAGCCAGTTGTTGCATAAGAACCTGTAACTGAAATCAAATTATCTACTTCTGATTGTATAGAAGAACTAAATGTGTTTAGTGAATCATTACCATTACTTGCAGTAAAAGAATTGTAAAAACCATTTATGGTTTCTTGTGATGCAGTAAATGAATTCAATGATGTTAAATCAGCTTGTGCATCCCAACTTGCAGTTGATACTGCTTGTGGAACTCCATCTGAATCTCCTACCCATGCATATCCTTGTGTGATGTTTGGTAAATCATTACTTCTACCACTACCCATTACTATAATCTCTCCATCTGTTGCATCTACTTTACCACATATACCAATGTTCTGTATTAAATCAGAACCAGTTGGTTTAGTAGAAGTTAATACTCCTGCTCCATTTACATATACTGCTGCTCCTGCAACTAATCCATCTGTTGATGTATCTAATCCTTTTACTTTACCACTTATTATTACAACACCACTTGCGTTGTTTGATATAGCATCTCTTGTTATACCAATAGCAGGCATATCTCCACTAACAGAAGAGTCTGCTAATTTTATTTCTACATTCTCTCCAGTCACACCTGTTGCGTGAACTGCTAATCCTTTTCCTATATCTGCACCTGATGTATTTTTTACATTAAGAATTACATCATCTGTTTCATCTGCAAACTCTGCGTGTGATGATGATATTGAAGATGATACATTGTTTACTGTTATATCAAATGTGCTTCCATCTCCTTTTGTAAATGTTATATCTGCATCTGATATAGAAGCAGTTTTTATTAGTGAGCCAGTTTCAACTGTTGCATCAGGTATGTTTACATCAAATGTAGAACTATCACCTTTTGTAAAAGTCATATTTCTAGTTCCATTATCAAAAGATGCAGTTTCTAATAAAGAACCAGTATCTACACTTGAACCTGGTATGTTTACATCAAATGTACTTGCATCTGCTTTTGTAAATGTTAAATCTCTTGTACCATTATCAAATGATGCAGTTTCTAACAATGACCCACTATCTTCATTTGAGACCAGAGAATCAATAATGTTCTCATTAAAAGTTCTTAACAATTCAGGTGTAATAAACTGAGAATTGTTATTAGGAAAACTTGCGTTGTTTTCAATTCTTAATTGTGATTTATTTTTACTACTCATTTTTTATCTCGTTATTTGTATGTCAAAGCCATTAGAGAACCCACTTGAGAATGCACCTAAATCTGTAATCACAGATTCTGTCTTTCCTATGCCTTGATTTATAAGGTATCCATCACAACATTCTGTTGAGTATGTATTACTATGTAAACACAAGCAACCTCTCCTACTATTTTTTGGTGAAGATTTACCCACAGTAGGCCCGATATAAATTCCTGTCTCTCTTCTTTTTCTTAAACTTCTAGAATATGACATAAAGTTTTTTATACTATAACAAAAGAAACTTAAATTATATTGGAAAACTACCTTTTATACTTGTTCATAGTTGCTCTATGTATAGCTTGTTCCATTGTATTCTTATCTGATAGATAACATAAATACAACAAACACTCTTCTAAAGGACGTGATGTTATTTGTGAGAATTTTGTGATGTCTCCATTTGCGAGGATTGCAATTGATTGATAACCTCTCCACTTTTTCGCAAAATTGATTTGATGTGTTGCCCCTGGTCCTTGTCCATCAATACCTCCTCCATCAAAGATTTCCGGATATCGTTCAATAAGTCCAGATAGATACGATTGAAGAAAAAAAAACAACCAAAATGAAAATCCATATTCACATCTAACCATTTATCTGCTTTCAATACTTTATCTGAATCGTAGGGTTGTATTTCATATAGTGCACCTTGTTTCTTTGTTACAGGTCTGTATAATATAGAAAGTATGTTAGACCAGTTCTTATCTATTTGTAGTTCTTCGTATTTACTTATATCTAAATAAGCACCATAAGACATCTCTGATAAGTTAGGTTCAAACCCATATTCAACACCATCAATTGTAATAAACTTTTGCAATTCGTAATCTTTCTTATTTAAGAGTTTATACAAATCTTCTTTTATTTTTGATACTGTATCACTATCTAACTTTCTTGCAATCTCTGGCGTTATGCTAGTCAGGTTATACAAGAGGAATGCATCTTGTGCTTGTTCATCATCTTTGTAATTCTCTAAATCTTCGTATATCCTTAGATATTTTTTAAGAGATACTGCACTATAATCAGTTGGGATTGTAAGTTTTATTTCTTTTTTCATTTATATATCTTTTCTATTCTACCGTTTCGTTCTACTGTCTCAAATGAGGATACATCGATGATATTATCACTATCAAGTTTTAGATTTTTAATTTCTATGTTTTTATGTCCAATCATAGATTTTAACTTTGTTATATCTGCTCTTTGTAATTGTAATTGAGAATCTCTTAATTTTATCTCTGCTTGTAAATCTTCTACTACTCTTTTTTGTTTCATATACGCTTGTGCGATTGTATCTAAATCTTTGTATATTTCTTCTTTACTCTTACCTTGGTAATCGTGTGGTATTATTACTGCCATATCTTTTATTTATCTATATGAATTTCCTTTTTCTGCACCGTCATATCCCATATCGTGTAATAATTCTTCGAGTTCTAAACAATCTTCTCTACTCTTTGATTTATACAATATTCTGTAATTAGTACAATCTCTTTTATCTCTACTTTTATGTACTGCAAATCTGTGATAGATGTTATCAGTTGTTCCCACATAATCATAATCTTCTAACAAATACACTCTACTATATCCATCTTTTTTATTTGCATTCCACTTTTTCATGTAATCTAAATAATAATCTCTGTTTCTTGCTCTATCTTCTTTGTTTATTATTTTCTTACATTCTTTACATGCTTTTCTTCTACCATCTTTACTTGAAGAACTTCTATGAAACTCTTCATATAATTTTGTTTGTTTGCATCTATAACATTTTTTCATACTGCTAATATACGAAAAATATTTCTAATTTCCAAATGAAATAGTATATTTTCCGCGATTTTGTTGTTTTATACTTAACCTGCTCATTGCAAGGTATCTTAGCGCGTCAATAAGGTGATTATTAAAATCTTGTGGTTTATCTGTCACGTGTCCATTCTTGTCCGTAATATATTCATATCCATATAACTCATCTATCAAATGTGTTGATTTTCTTTCTACACATATACCAAAGTTTTGTAATACTGATAAACCAAATCTAATACTATCTGGTCCTTTACGCACTGGCTTGATGTTAAAACCACTTCTATAAATTTCTTCTATTAAACGCGGCTCTGCACTATCTGCCCATATCTCTGTTGATTTACCAATGTTTAATGCTTTTAATTTACTTATTATTTCTTGTGTTGTCAATCCTCTATCATACATTAGTTCTCTACAATATAACATATCGTGATGACGATGAACTGCAACTAGTGCAGTTGGGTCTTGGGAATAACCGAAGTCAAGACCAAACCCTACTAACTCGTGTATTGGTATATCATCTACTATTTGAAAGTTTTGGAATACTGCTTTCTCATTTACAGTATATTCACCTAAACCATATATCTGATAATACTTTGGGTTCTTTTTCTTTAATCCTTCTATTTCTTTTACCATTGCTTGTGGTAAATAAGGATTATCTTTGTAGGTTGTCTTAAATATTTCTACCTCATCCATATTACGCAGGAAGTGATATGGAGATACTGTTGGGTTATACGCTAATATAATCTCACCACTTGTTCTAATACTTAACTGAAAGTATGCTTCTTCGTGTTGTTCCGATGCTTCATCGATAAACAAAATATCCGATTTAACACCTCTTAATTTCTCTGCATCATCTGTATTAAGGAAACTTACTAAAGCTCCATTAGGGAACGAATAAACCCTATCAGAGATGTTGTATGCATCACTATTCCATATACCTAAATCCAACATTATCTCTTTAAAATCTTTTATGACACTTCTTTTAAGAGAAGGAACTGTTCTTCTTACTACTGTAATGTTTACCTCTTCTTGTAATGCTTTTACTATAAGGTATTGTAGAATTGCATATGTCTTACCACTACGAGTTCCACCAACATGATGTGTAATTCTTTTCTTTGCACCTAATAGGTTATCAAATGTAATTGTTGTATTAACTGTTAGATTCTTCACTACCTGATTTATTGATGTTAATTGTGATTTGATGTATTCTCTGGTCTATTTCTGCTCTCATCTCTACTGCTCTTTGTTTAGGAACAATATATTCTAATAATCTTAAATAAAGTTTTGCAGCTTCTATTGGGTCTTTTTCTCGTATCTTATCTAAATCTTCTTGTATATTGTTTAACCCTCTATTTGCAACTCTTGCAATTGTTAGTTTAGCTTGTTCAGTAGAACGATTTATAGAACCTCTTGGTCTACCTTTACCTAATTTATTTCCTGGCTTGAATGGCATCTTGTGTTTTGTTATGTTATTTTAACTATAACAATTATATATGATTATATATTAAAGAACTTTCTGTAATTGTGTTTACCTTCTTCGTGTTGTATTCTACTCTTTGCTATTTCCATATACTCATCTTCTCTTTCTATACCGATAAAATTCATTCCTTCTCTTACCGATGCTTTACCTGTTGAACCACTACCCATAAATGGGTCAAGGACTGTTCCACCTTTTGGTGTTACTAATCTTACCAAGTATGTCATCAAATCAGTTGGTTTTACAGTTGGGTGTGAGTTGTGTTGTGGTTGAACTCCTTTTTCAGTAAATGAACCCATACCTTTATCAGTTCTCGTATCTGGTCTTTTTATTGGTAAATGTTCTATTCCTTCATTCCTATCTTTCTTTTGTGCTTTTGGACAATAGAAGAAACGAGAGGCACCACCTGTATCACCATAGGTATTGTGGTCTCCATATATTGCTTCTGGTGGAGTATAAGTGTTGGTGTGTTCTGTTTTCTTATTATTGTGTGCTCCTCTTTTACTACTCTTTGTAGTTCCACTCTGTTCATCAAGTATCTTACCGGCTTCTTCATCAAAGATTATATTGGCTGGAAATCTGCCTTGTGTATTCCAACCTTCTTTCTTTTCAGTTGTTTTAGCTTCACCAAATGGTTCTGCTTTACTTTCCCATTCATAACCTTTACCAATTCTTGGGTCATCATTATCATTATATCCTATCCTACTCTCATTTATGTTTATACCACCTGTCCCCCACTCTAATACATTCTGTGCAACTGTTCCCTTAAAAGGTTTTCTTGCCATTACTATTGGTTCGTGTGCAGGTTTAAGTGCAGTTCCCCATCCTTCGTATGGTGTAAATCCTCTATCAAGTTTATTTACTTCATCAAATGATTTATTGTAATCACCATAATGATTTCTCATTGTAGTTCCCTTAAAAGAGTTTAGACCTTTTGTTCCTATTACCTCTCTTTCATTACCAAGTAGTTTATCTACACTCTTACCGATGTTATGTGATTTAGGAAACCCACTTCCATATATCCACATTATCTGGTCTCGTATCTCAAACCCAGCATCTTCTACTGCTACACCCATTCTATGATATGTTCTACTATGTGAGAATGCAAGTAGATGACCTCCTGGTTTTAGAACTCTATAACATTCTTCCCATACATCAGGTCTAAATGCTATATCACCACCATCCCATTCTTTACCCATAAATCCTTTACTTGCTCTTTGGAATGCACCATCTGTTCCATATTGTGCCTTTGCACTATCTTCTTTTCCAAATCTTTTTACAATTGATGTTAAATGGTATGGTGGGTCTGTTACTACTGAATCTACTGAATTATCTTTTAACTCTTTTAACTTTTGGAGACAATCTCCTTTTAATAATGTAACCTTATTCATTTTCTTTAATGTATTTTATTCTTCTTTGTTCTTCTCTCAACGCTTCTTGTTTTTGTTTTCTTTTCTTGGTTGTGGGTTTAGTATAGTATTTTCTTTCTCTTAACTCGTATAGATGTTCTGATTCTTTTACTCTTCTTTTAAAGATGGATAATGCTTTCTGTATGTTTCCATTCTTTACTTTTACCGAAACCTTGCTTGGATGTTTACTCATAATATATTTTTATATCTATATATATTTACTATCGTTTAACTTTCTCCTTGTTTTTCTATCTCTTATCAACTGTTCGTGTTCCCCTATTGTATCCCATACAAACTTTTGATATAAACCATTAGGTTTAAATAATAAATCTGCCATTTCTTTAAGATATTGTTTATATCTATCTCTTTCTTCTTTTG
>Ga0102963_1001341_pt1 | contig 10787 bp, 7 predicted proteins | sample SalPon2_C_H2O_MG_2_FD_84522 | JGI IMG/M metagenome (GOLD analysis project Ga0102963, IMG submission 84522) | Salt pond water microbial communities from South San Francisco under conditions of wetland restoration - Salt Pond MetaG SF2_C_H2O_MG | ecosystem: Environmental > Aquatic > Non-marine... | reverse complement strand
TTGTTGTTGCGCTTGCATTGCAGCCTCTTGCTGTTTCTGTGCGATTAGCTGCTGTTCACTTTCAAACGTAACTGGCAAATAATAACGCTCTGCGTTTTTCAAGCCTACAGCCGCCAACATATCTGCAAGAGTATTACGAACATTGGTCATTGTCACCAACCCATTGTTCGGGCCGTATTGCTGCCACACGCTCATTTGCATCTGTAGCGTTTCACGCAAGACCGCAGCCTTTTCGTTTTCGCGCCCAGTGCCAACACCCACGTTTACAATCAAGTCCATGTCTGCATTCCAGACGCGCGGATCAACTGCGACGAACTGGTTATTTAGACGGATGATTTCTTCTTTGTCAGTGTTCTTAATAATGGTGGACGCAATCAACTTAAACAGGCGTTTCATGCCGCCCTCTGCAAAGTTACGCGCAATAACCTCTGCCTGACCCGCAGCACCTTCCATAGTAGCCGCAACTGCTGTAGCCGTAGCACTTTGCAAAACATCAGGATCAAGACCCTGTGCCGCCTTAGATACGCCAGTTTTATTGTCTACCAACATATCAAAGTATTGTAGTGCAGGGAGCGTAGAACCCGCTGTGAAAGGCACAACTTGCTCACGAATGCTTCCAGGTTGCTTAACTCTGACGATGCGCCCAATCTCGTTGTTTAGTAGGTCATCTACTGAAACTTGACCGTCTACAATTTCCAAGCCTGGGTTATTTGTCAGTGCCACGTTATCAAGAACACCGCGCAGCATCGCTGTAGCCGCGTCCTGATCGTCCATAACCAAATCAACAAGGCTGCGTCCAAAGAATGCGTGTGGCTCTGGGTCACACTCAAACACCGCAAACGGCACTTCGTCTGCTAGTTCATAAGACAACATCTTGTAGTTCGTGCCAGCCAAGATGAATTGGTAAAGCTGCGGAATGCCTGTGCCTTCCACGTCCACCTTCATATAAGCCTCAGTTACCACAACTTTCTTAGAGGTTGGGTCTGCGCTTTCGTCATCATCTTCGTCTACAGCATAGCCACGGCGTTCATATTCTGCCTCTGCTTCAAACGTAGCCATAGACCCTTGCAAGCCAAACAACTCATCTTCGTCATAACCCATTGCAATTAGATCACCCACGGTCATGTCTGTGCGGTGGCCTATTACAAAGAAATCATCAATAGAACGCGCGTTTCTATCAATGAAGAACTCCTCTGGCGGGATGCTTTCAATAAGAATATCACCATCAGGGATTTGGCGGCTAACCTTTGCATCGTGAATAGGACGCTCAATCTCAACGCCCATTTCATCAATTTCTATGCTTGCCGTAACCGTATGCTCTAGAACCTCAATATCATCTGGCTCTACCATATACTGGTATTCTTCGTCCGTTAGGTTGGTAACAGTGTAGATTTCGCTGCGGGTTTTGTCCTCAAACATCACCTTCGCAATGCCTGTTTTCTTTACCATCGCATCTTGGAAAACATCACTTAGCAAGCGATAACCGTTGTTCTGCATAAACTTATAGTTTGCATAACGTGTCATTTGCTCTGCAACTTGCACATCCTCTGGCATACGAGGCACAAACTCAACAGGGTTTTCTGTGCTTAGAAATACGCGCTGAATAGATGGTTTAATACCGCGAACAACGTCACGGCACTTTGTAGCAACAACTCTAGAACGCCCATCCTCAAAGCCAATGTCTACCTCACCATCAAAGTAGCGTTGTGCTTTTAGTCTTGGCTCAGATATTTCAGCCTCAATAAAGTCCACAGCATCTTGCACAGCCTTTTGGATGATGCCTTCAACCGTCATTTCGTCCATTGGTTCAATGCGCATATCTGTTTCCTTTATTGTGCCGTATTAGCTTGTTGTGCCGATAGCGTTCTTAGAATTGTTGCGGCTTCTGCTGCTAAATAACCGTCACCGCCTGCAATCCTCTGCAATGGCCCCATATCTTTTTTTGCAGCTGCATTTAACGCGCGTAAGAAACTTTTGTTTGTCATCGCTGCACCGCTTGCAAGATTTAACGCAGCAATCCCCACAGCAGTTTTAAACTGACCAGACGCTATCAGGGCACCTAAAGCACCAACCGATAGAACATTGCCTGTTCGTGATCTGTTAATATCTAAAGATGCATCTTTAGCCATATCTGCAATTTTTGCAAATTCGTTCAGCTCTTTGTCTAATTCTCCGAAAACAACTTTTCGGGATGTTGGTTCCATGCGATTATAATTCGTAACAAAAGTGCTTGGAGAAAAAACTTCGCCCTCAATAGGTGCTTGTCCTGGCTTACTACGTCCTAAATTACTTATTAGCGTAGATCGGAAGCTATCAAAATCATCTTTTGGCAAACTCTTTTTTATCTGCATGATTTGCGCAGTGCTTTGCTTCACATTTCCCTCTAGAAGCATGTTTTCTAGCCTTCTGTAAGCTGCTGTTTCACCGTCTGCACCCGTAATTTTTGATAAAGTGTCGTCTATTCGCTTTCTACCCGCGCTGTAAAAATCATTTGCACGTTTCCACGCCTTATATGCCTCTGGGCCTTTTGCCCTTGCAGCAGCTTCCATGTCAGCAGATAAGGTGCCATAAAGTTTTTTAATTTCACCTTGATCCATGTCAGCCAACGGCCCCTTTATATTGCCAATAGACTGACCCAACTTTGTGCGTAGTCGCTTAATCGCGCCATAAGGGATTTGCTGACCTGGGCCTATACCCTCAAGCAAAGAAGCAAATCTATTAACACCCAAAAATTCTGCAATTTTCGGTGATTGCTGTGCAATATTCATTATATCTTGTAACGCAGCCGCAGTATTTGGCGCAGTAATCATATCATTTGGATCAACGAAATTATCTAATTGCCCATAAAGTGCTTCACTTTTTCTTGTAAAATCATTTACAAAGGTTTCTGCACCTGTGCGCAACGCCGCACCAGCAGCTTCTTTTGTTGTTGGAACACCCGCTTTTTCCGCAATGTCACGACCCGCTTCTTCTAGCTCACCAACTACACGTTGTGTTCCGCGCTGTATCATACCAGAAGAAATAGGTGATGCTTCCAAACCGCCCTCCAACATAGATGCAGCTTGCCCTTGCATAGAAGCACTAGGTAAAACGCCCATTTCTTCCGCAATTCTTGCTCGTTCCATGCGAGGTGTCATTTCACCAATTTCACGCGCACTAGGGATTGCTTTACCCGCAGTAACTTGCCGACCCAATCGTGTTGCACCACTTGTAACACCAGCCAACTCAGGAACAGCCACTTCACCCATCATCATCAAGTCACGCGCCAACTTGCGCTCTTGTGTTCTGTCCCCTGCAATCAACTCTGCTGCCAAGCCTGCCGCACCCGCGTAACCCGCACCTAGCGCAGATAGTCCTGTCATGCCGACATCGCCTGCACGTTGAAGGAATGAACGCTCTGGATCGGCTGCACGTTGACGATAGAATTGTAAGGCTTCTAATGGTTGCTCCATTGCTTCGGCAGTAACATCACCGAATACGTTTTCGCGCTTTACACCAGGCGTTCCAATATCTGGACCTGGAAGCATTGCTTCTGCTGCTTTTTCGCCAAGAAAGTTTCCTAGTTCTTCCTCAGCCTGATCCATTGTCTGGGCTTCTACTTCGTAGATTTTACCGCCATATTCAATTTCATAAACTGGCATTAGTTGCTACTCCCAGAACCTGTGTCTTTCTTTTCTCTAATTCTTGCGCCACTGTCTCGCACAGTCCAACCACCATCATCAGTTGAAGATTGCTGCGTTGCTTGATTGTTTGCCGCGTTAGGTTGCACCTCTGAAGCCCCACCATCTGTAACAGTCTTAGCAGTATTTCCGTTAAACGGGCCTTTGTAAGGGTTGTTTACTGTCGCCTTATCACGCGCTAAACGCATACCTTCCAAAATTACATTCTTTAGATTGCGCAACTCACCAATATATGCACCTGGTGATACAAAGCGGTTATTAAGATCAATCATAGATGCTTCAGCTTTTGCACCTTCAATTTCGGTAATCTGACCGCCACCTTTAAGACGTTGGAACGCTTCTAAGAATACGCTACCTTGCAAACGTGAAATCTTTTGCAATAAGTCAATTCCACCGCTTCCTATATAAGCTCTTGCACCTATTGTGCTTGGCGTCACACGACCCTGCAAATCACCTAAGATGTTTGGTATTTCACCACTATCAATAATTTCATCTATTAGAGCGACCGCTGCATTTGATCGTGCCAAGGTCGCTGGAAGTTCAGAAATCGCTTCTGCTGACATCTTACCAGCTTGCTTTTCTGCTTCCACCTCACCCACATTTTTGTCAACGGTTCCAAGAAGTTCATTTGTGATTGGGTCACGCAATTCAAAATGTGTGCCTGCATCAATCTTTTCAACGCCTTTCGCTAACTTGAAACCCTCTGGCAGGTCAGATACTTTTTGTTCACCAGTGCTTGAGAACTGAACAACTTTTACATTACCGTCCGCATCTTTAATAAAGTGAGGTGTCATGCCAAACGTTGCTTTAGTGGGCTTAGAACGCTGCATATATTGAGTATAAACAGCCCTTGCATCCATGCCGCTTTCAATAGCTTGTGCATAAGGCTCGCCACCAGGTTGAGTTTTTAACCATGCCGCAGTGCGGTTTGCTGTTTGTTGGATTTCTTGTTTTTCTAAATCTTGCGCTGCAATCTCTCCAAGACGCTCACCAACGCTGCTGCGACTAAATGATGATAAAACCTGACGTGTGCGGGGATCGCGTAGAATACCCATCAAGCCCCTCGGTTCTTGTTGCATTTGCTGCATTTGCGGTGCTGTAGGTTGCTGTCCGTCCATCTTCGGCCCCTTGTATCCAGCAAAGGCTTTCGCGCCCTGCGTCTCAAAAATATATTTACCAATGCGATCTTGCGTGGCTTTGTCAAACTTCTGGCTGGGATCAATGCCCAATGCCTTCACCGCATCGCGTAGCGTAGTCCCAACAACTTGATATGCCCCCACAGGCGTAGCAACACCCTTTTCTGGGTCTGGGCGTGTGCGCTTCACATACTGCCCATATTCACCGCTTGGATTGGTGAAATCCAAAATATCAGCGATAGACATTTCAGAAACTTGAACGCCCTCAAATCTTCCACCTGGTCTGTTTTGATAACCAAACAAAGCATTGTAATCGCCGCCGCTTTCACCCGCGAAAATGCCCTGCTGTATTTCTTGCCACGTTGCCATCAATTACCCCTAGAAAGGTAGCCCTGGTATTGAACCAATCCCTGATAGAATATCAAACAAACCTGGCGATCCTGATGTTGTCATTCGTTGGCTAGGTAGTTGGCCTAGAATGCCTGTGCCTGTCTGTAGTGCCTGACCAGGATAACCAAGGTTAGCTAGTGTTTGCTGACGCGCTGCATTTAGCATTGCTTGTTGTTGCTGTTGCGCTCTTGCCGCTGCCGCTTGTTGTTGCTGCAAGCCCTGCATACCTTGCCCAAACATCTGACCGCCTAAACCACGCAAACCACCTGCTGCACCCGCTTGAACACCAGCCGCTTGGAATTGTCCTTGATAGTTGGCTTGATTTGCCGCTTGCTCAAGTTGGGCTTGCTGTAGTGCAAACTGATTAGCCGCTTGCATATTACCCGCACGGGCCGCTTGCTCTCTTGCTGCTGCCGCTTCACGCGCTTGCTGTGCAAGTTGTGATGCTTGGAATTGTTGCTGAGAAGCCATTGTCCGCGCTGCTTGTGTCTGCCCAATGTCAAACTGACCAGAACGCAATGCTGTTTCAAATGCTTGTTGGCGTTGCTGTGCTGATAACGCACCCGCTTGGCGTAAAGCCTCACCCGCTAAAACACCCTCTTGCACAGCCTGACGTGAGCCACCGAATGCCCCTGCGCGTTGTGCTTGTGCCGCTAAGTTCTCAGAAGCCAACTGACGCTGACGCTCAATGTCCGCTTGTCCCGCTTCAATAACTTGCTGTTGATAAGGCGACATATATGGCTGCAAGTTTGTTGTGGCTAACTGACCAACTTGTATTTGACCAGGTGCTTGCGCTGCTTGAACCGCACCAACACCCTGCATCGTTTGCGCTGGGCCTATTTGTGCCGCTTGCATCGCTGTCGGCGTAAAGCTGCCTAAACGTCCGTAAATATCACCCGCTTGCGTTTGATACTGTTGAGCTTGTCCAAAAACATTTGATGTATTGGGTATCATGGCTTAACCCCTTCCAAACATGCGATCTATAGCGCGTGAAACTACAGTGCCAGGTGGATCATATGAACTGTCGGTTAAAGAACGTGACAAATCAGAACCAAAAGTGCTTTCTGCTGGTGTAGCTGGCGTTGTATACCCTGCTATGGCTGGCATAGAAGTCATATTCGGATAATCACCAGTTTGCGGAACACCACTGCGCCGCCGCGCATTTTCTCTTGCCTGATCCATAAACTCACGCATATTTGGCCCATCATCACCACCAGTGGATGCCACAGGTTCCGTAGCCATAGGATCAGCATAACCATATGAACGCTCGCCAAACTCACCTGTTACTGGATCCATGTAGAACGAACGCAGGTAATCGTATTGTCCAGGATAACGCTCTTCATACGATGTTTCCATTTGCTCTTGGAAAGGTTGGCTAGTGTAAACTTCCATCCCGCCGACTGTAGTTGTAGGCATAGAAGGGGGCGCAACAGCTTCTAAACCCAAAGAACTAAGCAAAGCGTTTGTGCCGCTGTATTGTGCTTGTGGTGCAACCGCCATGTATTGTGGAACATTTACTGGCCCTGCTGAATATTGCATCAGCATTTGGTTAAGTAAAAAGTCCCTTGCTCGTTTTGTTTCTGGGTCAAGTTGACCAGTTTGGTCTGGCTTGCCGAACAAAAAATCAAAAACACCCATTGTTTTACTCCGAAATCCTTAATGCTTTATAGCACATTTTGTTTCCCTTGACACCCCTAGCCATGCAACCTCGTAATTGCAATCGTTGACGCAGGCGCGGCAGGCGCAAATGCAGTTGCAGTTGTGGCATCTAAAAACCCGCTTGTGCTATCTACTGCCCACATAGCCTCTAAATAATCATTGGCACTTACATCAAAAATTGCAGAGCGTGACACAACCAGCACCGAACCGTTTTGGTGCAGCGCGTTTTTCATTGTTGATCCCGTAACGTCAGTTCCGTTAATGCGAGGCCAAAACCAGAAATTTACTGTGCTGCTAGACGTTGATGCAATTTGAGCCGAAAAGCTAATCATGTATTGACCAGCTTCAGCGAACACAAGGCGACTTGCAGGCGTTCCGTTAGTTACACCCTCTGCAATGCTAGATGTGTATGTTAGTGCATAGGCTGTGTTTATAGCTGCCGCTGTTTGATCTGTCGTGACTGCGCCAGCGTATTGACCATCCTCTAAAACGATCTGCACAAACGCGCCATCTTTAGACACAACAGGATACTTGTTCGTGCGATCCCACAGAATAACGCCATCTTCAGAGGCAGAGCTATACTGATCCTTGGCGTCTAGCTGATTGAGAGCCTTGCCAAGAAACTTACGGATATTCTCTGCCCATGCCTGAATGTCTGGCGTAAACGGTGGGACAATTCTCATCTGCGCCCACCCTGCCGCGCATCAAGTCGCATGATGCCCACGCGCCAATCTGCATCCTCTGCGCCCTCGACCCGCATACGAACTTGCCGACCTTGGAAGCGCACTGATGTTGGGTTGCTCATACTGAATGGCCCGAACTCACGCTCCTCGCCATTCGGATAAAAGCGTGTCTTGAATTTTGCGCTTACATCACCCTGCGTTTTTTCGTCTGGGATTAATTCCACAACGCTCATTAAGTTATCGCCTGAACCAATCGCAATCGGGCCTGTTTCCGCGTGTGGAGTGTCTGAGCCATAATCGTATCCAATCTCATGCTCATATAAAACACCGCCGCTTGCAATAAATAGCGGTTGACGGAATACGCCGCGATCTACGCCTGCGGTGCGATCCATGTTTCCTGTCGTCCAGATGTTTTCAACATAATCATATGCAACGTAGCGATCACATTCTGTTGATCCGCTTGATGGGTAGAACCACCAGATTTCATTCCATGCTGAATTGACGACTGCACTAATCTTGCTGCGCTGATCGTTGTTTATGTCTGAGAATACATAATCACCGACTTCACAAGGCACCTCTTGAACTCGACCGCCAGCGTAAACAAAAAAGCTGCGGCGACCCATCCAGAATACACCATTATCAACAGACGCTGCTGCGCCTGCGCCGATTAAGCCACACGATGTGCCGACACGCTCTAGGCCGTATACGAAGGGTGGCCCTTGATAGGTCATGGTGTGACAGTCTTCTGATGTAAGGATAACCGACTGACCGCGTGTTCTAAGCCCGCGCAGAATAGTGCCGTTTGTCTGGATGTTTAGATCACCCGCTTGGTTCGTTGCTGCTGCAGTCCAAGTTGTATTGTCCTCTTGGTCTGACCACTGCACCTTGCGAGGATCACCGCCCGCGCCAAAGCATACAACAAAGCGTTCTTCTGTGACCATAAACCCAGTGTTGCTTGTTGGCGCATTGCTCACCTGTGCCGCAGTCGACGCCGCTAAGTCCCACTCATACAGCTTTCCGTCATCTGGCGACATGGCAAGCAAGTATTCGCCCCAGTTGTCTAGCGACCAAACCGTGGCAGGTTGCAATGTAGAGGCGTCTTGCCTCGCAACACCGTATTCTTCGTAACCGTAGAAGCTACCGCCGTAGGCACTGTTTACATCTGCGCTGACGCGGCCTGCTGTTAATCCTGCTGGAGTTATATCAGTAGTCGTGCCGCCTGCGGTGATTGCGTAGAGCTTATTGTGTGTCCCAGCAGCTAGATACCTGTTCCCAGTGTTGCTTTCCCAAGCAATCATAGAACGCGCTGTTCCGCTTAAATCTACCGACCCACGCTGTCTCCAGCCACCTATTGGACGTAGTGCATCTTCGTGCCAGCGAACAAGATTGACGTCACGCCAGCGACCCTGTGACATCAAGTCAGTGCCGTTGCGATACGCCCCTTTCGGGATTTGCAATGGTATGAGAGGCATTAAGCATTACTCCCTCTCAATTAAGGTTTAGTAGGCCAGTCGTCGTCGTTTAGATTAGGCCAATTCGCATGAGATGTAATGTCACGCAGAGCCTGACGATATGTCGCCATTTCTGTGCTCAGAGTATTGTCCGAAAGTGCAAGGTAATCTGTTGCAGCTAGTCTACCGTCACGATCTGCACGATTACTAGCGGCAGTGTTATCGTCATACTCTTGAACTTCCTCAGCAGTCTTATCTGTAGTAGTCCACCCGACAGTCCAGCTACCATTCACCAATGTAGGTGAAGCTTCTTGTTCTGTCTTTTGAGTGCGTTCATCAATGCTTGGCATGTCTGTATATACGACAGTGTATACGCCATAGCTCTCTAGCATTTCACTAGGGATTTGCTTTGGGAATGATGTGTTGGGGTTATCACGGCGTAGTTGCCCTACGGAATAGGGGTATGTGTCTACATTACCGTTTGTAATTTTAACGTGCATTTTGAGTTTCCTTTACATTTCCGTTAAGGTTTCGTTTGCAGATACATTGCCAGTTGTAATCGTGCTTGTTGTATCCAAAAATGTCTCACCAGCGTTTGGACTTGTGCTGCTATTAAAGGATTGTGACGTTGATGTTAAGTCACTAGATGTTGTGGATGTTGCCGACCCTGCACTGATCGTAAATGATCCATACGAACCTATTACAGACGTTAAGTCGTTTGGTAGCTTAATGACAAGAAAGTCACTTACTCCGTCACCATAACCAGTTACAACAACATTATCATTTCCGTCTATTTCTAGTGCAGCAAAGTTTATATAACTCCCATCTGATATATAAATATTTGCAAGAATATTTCCTGAGCTATCTAGCTTCATTACTGGGCTGTCTGGATAAAAACCCCAAGCCACAAAAATATTGTCGTTACTATCTACAGCAATAGCTTTTCCCGGAACAAAGTTATTGCTGCCAGAAACTGTTATTTTTTTAAGCCATTGGAATACACCGCCTGAACTGTATTTTGCTATATATGCACCGCTTGAGCTTTGATAAATTAAGCCATAAATATTTCCAGAACTATCCGCTGCTACACCCATGCAACGAGAATTTCCTGACGCATGGTATAAAACTCTAATAAAATTAGGGTAGCCATTGCTTTTTGCGGTCTTCCCAATAAAAGCATCGTAGACACTGCCTGTTGTTCTTTTGTCACTTTGTCCACAAACTGCCATGTAGCCTGTGCTTGGCACCTCTGCTATGTCAAATCCTTTAATAAGATCAATGCTGCTATTGGTATTATCTCCAGACCATAATTTGAACAGCAAGGTTCCAGAACTATTGTGCTTTAATGTAAGGGTATCTGGCCGACCATTTGACCAACTTTCAGACCACCCATAAGAATACACATTGTCGCTTACATCACATGCTATGGACTCAGGATGTTCCTTGTTGGTAACTCCATTTTTTCTTTTCCAATTTTCATTTCCAGATGCATCTAAAGAAACTGTATTAAATGTTTCATTGCCAAAATCCATAGTGGTTGATATGACGTTATCATTACTATCAGTAGTTATTCCATAAGTGTAAGACTGTGAAACACCGTCTAAATATTTAGACCACTGCAAGGCACCATCAGTGTCTATTTTTGCAACCCAACCTCTGCGATCAGACCCTACGTTCATATATCCTGAAAAAACTATGTTGTTTTGGGTGTCTGTATCTATATCATAAATAGCGTGAGCAGTAGTGGGGCTTACATTTTCTTGGAAAATCCAATAGCTATCACCGCCA
>Ga0102963_1001340_pt1 | contig 10790 bp, 11 predicted proteins | sample SalPon2_C_H2O_MG_2_FD_84522 | JGI IMG/M metagenome (GOLD analysis project Ga0102963, IMG submission 84522) | Salt pond water microbial communities from South San Francisco under conditions of wetland restoration - Salt Pond MetaG SF2_C_H2O_MG | ecosystem: Environmental > Aquatic > Non-marine... | reverse complement strand
TATCTACTCCAATGTATGCAAGCAATGGAATGTGTTTGGAGTCAGGTTTCCGCTACGGCACAGTGCTTAAAACTCGGTGCTATATTGCCTTAGATGAAGACGAATATGGCAATCCAGTTCCGGAAAAATGGCATTTTGTGCAAAAATCTCATAACACCTATCCAGGAGTATAAAATGGCTAGAAAACTCAAGCTCATTGATTACCAAGTTTGGCATGCAAATGGCAAACAGTATATTGTTAGCTTGCCTAGAATGTCAAATGCAAAGCTTCGTGATGCTTTAATTACTGACGCTAAATCTGACGGCACTGTCCTTAAAGGGTTTAAGGAGTGCAAACCACAAGTTTATAATTAACAAGGAGAACCAAATGAACAAGTATTTTATCTTAGCTATTGTTACTGCAGCCGCTATCTCAGGTTGTACAAAAGATCCTGTTTTGCCCAAAGATCCTAGTGATAATGTAGAAAGGTTACGTTATTACCAAGAATTAAAAGATTCTCGTCCTGACTGGGCAGATAAAGGATTTTGGGAAGAAGATGATTCTTATTTTCAAACAGGAGAAAGTTTTGTTTTTGACACAGAACGTGAGGCTAAAAAAGATGCAATCAGAGATGCCACTTTTAGATTAAGTGAACATGTAGTGCAGAATGTAGATGTAAACTTTAATCAAAATATGACAAGCACTGGCGAAACAATGGATACTGTTTTCCAAAGTAGGCAAGGTACTGAGGTAGCTACACTAGTTAGCCAAAGCATTTTGACTAGTGTAAGTGTACATCAAACTTATACTGAATTAGATGTTGATAAAAAGGAAAAATATGGTTATAGAGCATTTGCTGTAGTTAAAATTAGTGCTAGAGATCTAAAAAATTCAATTAATCGTGCTATTTCCAAATAAGGTACTATGAAAAAATTCTGTGTTGCTCTTGCGATTTCTATGATTGCCTATGGTAATGTCGAGGCAACTGATCTAAAATTAGGTTTTAGCGTTACACACATTTTTAATAACAATGATCCTGTACTTACTCCTAGTGACCAAAGATTGGCACCTGAATGGACTAAAGAAGTAGAATTTACTGTAAATGGTTCTAAATATTTTGTTGGAGTAAGTAATTGGATGGAAAGTGAAAGTTTAGCTTTACATTCTGCAAAAGCAAACGCATTAGGAGCTATGGCTTTTGCAAAACAAAGCACTGTTTCTACGTGGTACGAGGAACAAACTTCTCATTCAGGAGAGAGTGGCAACATCCAATCAAGTAGAAGAAACACTACTGATTTTAGACATGCAAAATCAGATGTAACTTTATCAGGATTCAAAATTCAAGATATTTACACAGAATACGATAAAGGAATGTTTAAAACAAAATATAAAAAATATGTCTTAATTAAGGCTGCCAAAGAAGAAAATATTTCAGAAGGTTCTCCTGGACAAATAAATTATTATAAAGATGTTGGTAAGATATGGATAGAACCGCATTCTGGAATTACTTTTGTGCCTATTCCTGAAACAGACTTATGGATGAGTCAAACAGAAATTACTGTAGGACAATTTACTAAATTTATTAATGTAGATATTCCTAAAGTTGCAAAGAATACAAATTATCCAGTAAGTTATATAAATTTTAATCAAGTTACAGAATTTATAGATAATTTTAATTTGTATACAAATTACAAAGCTAGACTTCCTACAGAAGATGAATGGGTATGGGCTTGTAAAGCTGGCAGGTATAATTACGCATCAGGTAATAACGAAGGTTATATTTTAAAACAAACGAAAAATAATGCAAAATTACATAATGTAAAAAAATACAAACCAAATAAATTTAATTTATATGGAATGAGCTCTAATGCAGCAGAATATATTTTAACTGATGGAGCTACACTTTCACATAACTTAAAAGGCGGAAGTAAGCTGTTAGCCTTAGACATGGTTGATTGCAATTATACAATAACAAACAATGGAGATACTTGGAAAAATAATCATAATAGTTTTAGATTAGTTATAGAATAACATTTACAGAGTTATCTAATAACATACTGTCTACTATTTTTTTTGTTCTTAGATTTTCACTTTCAGTTGTATCATTAAAAAAACGTGATATCTCTCTATAATAACTTACTCTTGCTTGTTCTCTCTGTTCTATAACATTCTTTTTTGTACTTCCTAAAAAATTAGGATGACTTAATCTCATCCATTGTATTCCTTCATTTCTTAACCAAGACCTAGTAATAAAGCTAGAGTAAGTTGATAAAATAAACATATCTGCTTCTTGCCTACGCCTTCTAGAAAAATATTTACTGTCGTGTAATACACTTGCAAAATTTAAAGGATTTTCTAATTCTAAAGTTTTAATTATATCATAAGTTCCATTATTACCTTCTAAAGTTTTAATTTGTAATTGACTGAAATGTAAACTCATAAGACTATCAAACTCTGATTGAGTTAAGCTTTCTATAGAACTATACTTAAAACTTTGTTTTACCAATAAACTTGTTTCAGCAATATCTTTTACAAATAAATTATAACATTCCTCTTCTGTTAATCCATATTTTGCTGACCCTTTATGCCTATAACCTATTTGTTCTATATTATTTTTAAATTGATTTACTGGCCTATATCTTTCATAACTTAAAATAAAATTAAACCCTTCTTCACTAATTGACAAATCACCTAATTTTATTTTATCACTATTATGTGTAGGAGTAATATTAAAAATATCATATTCTATATTTCTAGGAGCTAAAGTTAATAATTTCATTTAATACTATGTCCTGCCCAAGGCTCGTGTTCAGGTGCTTCTGTAACTATACCTTGTGTAACGTTTTTATTACCACTTAAACTTTGTAATTTCTTTTCTTCTGCTGTATCTGCTTCTGGGCCGTTTAAATCTATTCTTGGTGCTGTTTCTAATAAATGATTTGCTGCTTTAATATGTCCTTTGGCAGTGGCATACAATTTAAAATCATTTCCACTATAAACATTAATATCATCAGATCCTGTTTCTATAATCATTTTATTTTGAGCTCTAATAACAATATCATTTTTTGCTTCAATGTTTACATCTTTGCTTGCATGGAAATTTATATTTTCATCAGCATTAAATGAAATATTTTTAGCACTATATACATGCATATTACCTTCAGGATCTATTTCTAACCAACAACTACCATCAGCGTTGTTAATATAAATAACATTCTTTTCTGAATGCATTAATACTTGCATTCCATTTTGTGTTCTAATCCTTATTTGACTATCAGGATTAGGTGTTTGGTAATCATTTCCAGTTGGCTTACCGTCATCTATTATAAACTGATGTTGTTTAGGGCTTAAAAATCCATATACATGGCTAGGACTTTCTCTTCTTGCAGAGCTACTTGTTATTCCCCTAGTTTTATCATCTTGTAAACCTTCTTGTTGTAAATGAAATAAAAAAGGTTCATGAACAATATTTGTTTGTTCTTCAGGATTATGTGCTTTTCTGTTCTTTTCTGTAAGTGGTTTATTACTAACAACCTCATTATAAGCTAGCCCTGGTATAGAATGATTAACTTCCATTTGGTTTAAGCAAGCTAAAACTACTCCTGTTGTCAATCCTTCAGGAAAAGCTACAATTACATAATTATCTATATCTGGAGGTATAGACCACCAACCATAACTTTTTTGTGTGTCTGTAAAAGTTTTTGTATTTCCTAAATCATATTCCTTTGTACTACCAGCAAATGGTGAACACCAAATACATGTAATCCAACTATCTTCATCTTTTTCATTTCTATTACTGCCTGATAAATGTACTCTAACTCTACCTATTTTTAATACATCTTCATTATCTTTTATTTTTGCTAGATAAAGCCCACTATACTCATTTACTCTTAAGTTACTCTTTTTAAAAGAGTCAATAATATTTTCATAAACTCCAGATTTATTTTGTATCATTTGTTACCTTGTATCAGTAATTTTTATATCTTCAATTATATCAGAAGAAACATAATTATCTCTTATTGCTGTTAAAGTTTGAGTAAACTGACCATCTTGAAAACTATTTGTCACAGAAGTAACTATATAAATACCTTCAATTACATTTGTAGTTTTTTTACTGACTCCTGATTGGTCTCCAGTATAAAGTGTTTCTTTAGGCAACTGTATCTCTAAAAAGAATGCATTGCTTCCTTTTTTGAAATCAACATAATCAGGTTCTATTTGTTCTTTAAATTGTTTTGATTTATTTTTTAGTAATGTATTATTAACACCAAGCCAATAGGGGTCTCCTATAATATCTATATTAATTGATACTAAACTACTTTCTCCTAACAAATTGCTAAAAACAGAGCCCATTAAAACATTACTAGCTAAATTTTTTCCTGACGGGAACAAATTAGTTTCTTTATTTGTTTCTGCTATTTTAAACCTTATTGGAACATCAGTAACCTTATTAGTTTTATTATTAAAATATGATTGTTCTGCATATATAAAACTTTTTACTCTATTATTAGATTCAGACCCAATTCTATTACCTGTAAGTAATTTTGTTCCAGATTTATTATCTAATTTTGTTGCATTTTTAACAATATTACCTTTAGACAATGGATTTAATTCCTCATTTTCTTTATCTATTTTATAATCATTTTCTATTGCTCTTTTGTTTAAATCAAATCCTGTACCATTTACGCTACCCCTTTGTACAGGTTGTAAAGAAAACCATGCATTGTTTAAATTAAAATTAAAATTTAAAATATCAGTGTTACTACCAGTATACCAATAATTATATCTTTTCCGCATTAAATTATATTTTGCATACTGTTTTACTCTTGCTTCTTGGATACTTTTATTCTCTGTTATTGATGTATTAGAGACCATATCATAAATTATATTTGTTTCAAAAGTAGGAATAATTTTGTAAACGATTTTACGCTGATAATCATTTCTTTTAGAGTCCCATGGTCCAAATTCAATATCAGTATCTATTTTAAAAAATACAGGTAATGGGTAACATTCTATTATTTCAGCATTAGTAGTTGAATCGTTTTTTTGACCATCTGTGTCTTTAATAGTTACATGTTTTTGAGCTTCATCAGTAGATAGATATGCCATAGATATAGTATCTGTTATAGTTGAACCTTTTGGAATTGTAAAATCATACCCTTCTTGTGATTTATTTAAATTAATCATGTCATTATAATTTTTTCCTTCATCTACAGCAAATTTAAAATTAGTAAAGTCTACAGACGACAAATCTTGATCATTAGATTTGGTTATGGTTACTGTATAATTATCAGGATAAATTACATCCTTATCTTTCTTTAATATGTTTAATTTTTCTATTTGTAAATTAAGTTTTTCTATAAATTCTCCAAAAGTCTTTACATTTTGTATTGTTATTTGTTGTTGTAACGTATCGTTCCAAGAGTCATATGAAGAATTAAAGATACTTACAAATTCTATTGTATGCCGTGTGCCACCTTCTGTAGGTACACTATTAATGTTTGAAATTAGTACTGGATAATTGTACACTGGGACATTATTAATATAACTTCCTTCATAATCACTACCCAAAAATGATACCCCAATAATGAACCCAGCTCTCAAGGGAGATTCTATACCCAAATCTTCTGCATTATTATATAAAGTTTCATAAAAAGTTAAACCTAAAGGCTCATATAATTCTAAAGTACCTTGAAAAGCAAACCCTGATCTTATGCTAGTATTCCATCCTACTAAATTTGTAGCTACTAAGCTTTCTACTTGATATCTACTGGTTACTCCTGTTTCAGCAATTACAATACCATCATTTTCTAAATCTAAATTGTTTACTTTTTTAGGATGCACCATACCAAATTGTATGTGGTATGTATAGTTTACAAATAAATTTTGTAAAATATTACCTAGCCAATTTATATTAAAAAAATCAGTTTTATTACTCATAAAGCTATACTTAGATAGGAAGGTTTAAAAATCTTTATTTCTTTACCTGCTACAAAATCATATATAGGATTTTTTAATTTGTCAGGATTTAAGTATTTAAATGTCCAGTAATATCTAGGTGTAGAATAATAAAAATAACTTAGCAAATCTGGACGATTTACAAATCTGTTTTTTATTGTGATATAATCAATGTTTTCGTCATCTGTATTTAAATTAGGAGTTTGCCAATATTCTAAAAATTTGTTGTTAACATTAGTATTACTATAAAAATTGTATTTTTTAACTTTTGCCATTATATATAACCTTTATTTTTGAGTAGGCTTCCTTTTGCAAATTCTGTAATATTGAAATTTTCAAATTGATCGTAAGGTAAATATTGAGGCTTAATTTCTAAAGATATAGTAAAATAAATAGGTAACCTTGTTTCATAATCATTAAATTTTATATCAACATAATCTACATCATCAGGAAATGTCATTAAGAAAGAACTTATTACTACAGGAGCTCTTTTTATAATTAAATCTCCATAAGCACTAAATTTTAATAATGGAGGTGGAGCACCTCTAAACTCATCATTTTTTCCAAATCTAGATTTTGTAACAGTTCTAAAAAAATGTACACATGCCAAGCTATATCTTGCTTCTGTTCCAGTAGAACATGTAAAATTTGCGGTCAAACTAAATGGAGCAATATTACTAAAACTATAACTTAAAACATTATAATTGCTATGCGTGGTTTGATATTCAGAATAATTAGATATAGCTGCAAAAGCAAAAATAGGAGTATACGGAAAAATAACACCAAATGTTCCATTTTTTCCTAATGCGTCTTTCATAATTTCACTATTTTCTATTAATGTAGAAAACGAGCTATCCGTTTGTTTTAAATTATCACTAGCATATTCCCAAGGTTGTATTTTAACTCTTTGGTCTACTCCTTTAAGTAAAGGTTGCATTTAATCTTCCATTTATAAAATTGTAAACATTATCATTAAATTTTCCAAAAAACTTTTCAAAAGCTTTTTTCTTTCCTGCTTCTACTATCTGATCATCTCTCATAATAGCTCTAAAATCTGTCGCACTCATTGCACCTTCTTGTACAGGTAATTCTAAAATATAAGCAGTACGTTTCTCATTTTGAACATTAGGCATCAATGTAATATCATCATTATAATACTGAAAAACATTTCCTGGTTTTAATCTACCTGCATCTTTTTCACTAAAAGCTAAAACAACAGGATATTCCTCAGGATTTCTACCTACTAATCTTTGATCTGGTTGATACGGCTGAGTATTTACAATATGATCTCTAGGTATACCAAACATCTCATTTATTATTCTTACTTTTTCATCAAATGTAAAGGGATCTGTTGTGTAATCTTTTTTGCTATGGGCAAGTTCCTGTTTTTTACCAAAAGTTGTGGATATAAATACATTATCAGTACCAAATTTTTTAGCTAAAGAAAGATAAGTTTTATAATGACCTTTATGCATAGGTTGAAATCTACCGCCGTAGAATACTGTTACTTTCTTATTATCAATTTCAAACAATTTCATAATTCAAGATCCTTTTTTATATTTATAATAAAAAAAATAAGTTTTCTGTAGACTTTTTGTAATAAAAAGTGTATAATATGTTTTAAGGAGATAATTTACTACAATGAAATACTTAAACAATAGAGATTTATTAAAACAAATACACAATAGCAAAATGAGCTATAGTTGGTATTTAAATAAAGATTATTATTATTATGATGCAATTATTAATGATTTAGATAACATTCCACAAGAATCTAAATTGTATGCTGAAAACAAATGCTTAGATAGATTAGAATTATCAGATACTGCTGATAATAGAAACTCTATACAAGACAAAATTGTTTATAGACTCAATACATATGATCATATTCCAGCAGATCCTAAAAGAAAGAACAAACCAAAAGTTATATCTGATAGACATGTTAAAGTAAACTTTCCAGCTTATAAACATTTTATTAGAAAAAATGATTTGTGGCAGGAAGTTGCTAGAAGTCATTGGAAAGGAAATTTAGAAACAGGAAAATTTAGTATAAATCATGGGAATATAAGTGATGAATTAGCTAAAATGTTTTTAAAATTATGTGAACGATATGCTACTAGAAGCAATTGGAGAGGATATACTTATGTTGATGAAATGAGAAGTCAGGCAATTTTGCAACTAACTATAATTGGTTTACAATTTGATGAGTCTAAAAGCCAAAATCCTTTTGCTTATTACACAACAGCAATTACTAATAGTTTTACTAGAATCCTTAATATTGAAAAACGTGGACAAAGTATAAGAGATGATTTACTTGTAAATGCTGGATATACGCCGAGTTATACACGTCAAGTAGAAGATATGCTTGCTACACAAACAACTCAAAATGATGTATTTTAATGCAAAAATTATTCAAAAAAGCTGCTTGTTTCACTGATATTCATTATGGAATGCGTAATAATAGCCGTACTCATAATGTGGATTGTGAAGAATTTGTAAAATGGTTTTGTGATACTGCCAAACAACATGATTGTGAAACAGCAATATTTTTAGGAGATTGGCATCATCACAGAGCCACAATTAATGTCAGTACACTTAATTACACTGTGAGTGGTATAGAATTTCTCAGTAAAAACTTTGAGCATGTTTATATGATCATGGGCAACCATGATTTATATTACAGAGAAAAACGTGAAATTAACAGTGTTCCTTTTGGTAGACTATGGGACAATGTAACAGTTGTAAACGATATCTTTACTGCAGGAGATGTGACAATTGTTCCTTGGTTAGTTGAAGATGAATGGCGTAAAATGAGCAAATGTAAAAGTAGATATATGTTTGGTCATTTTGAATTAAGCGGATTTAAAATGAATGCCATGGTAGAAATGCCAGACCATGGTGGACTGAACATGACCCATTTTCCTAATCAGGAATATGTTTTTTCTGGTCATTTCCATAAAAGACAGAAAAAAACAAATGTACATTATATTGGTAATGCATTTCCTCACAATTTTGCAGATGTGTGGGATGACGACAGAGGCATGATGATACTGGAGTGGGACGGAGTACCTGAGTACATTAACTGGCCTATGTGTCCTAGATTTATTACTACAAAGCTCAGTGAATTAATGGACAACACAGACAACTTGTTGCTCCCCAAAACTCATGCTAAAGTAGATTTAGATATTGATATTACATACGAAGAGGCCAACCTTATCAAAGAAGAATATACAAAAAATTATCCTATAAGAGAAATTATATTAATACCTCCTAAACATGTGGATTTTGATCATGATACTGAAATATTGCTGGAATGTGAAACAGTTGACAAGATTGTGATAAATCAGTTACAATCAATTGAGAGTGAAAGTATCAAAACTGGTAAACTTTTAGAAATCTATAATAATCTATCTTAATGCTAGTAATACATAATTTAACTGTAAAAAATTTCATGAGTGTAGGAAATGTCACACAAAGTGTGACATTTGATGATAGCGGACTTACTCTAGTACTTGGTAATAATTTGGATTTGGGTGGAGATGGTAGTAGAAATGGCACAGGAAAAACCACAATAATTAATGCTTTGAGTTATGCTCTGTTTGGAGGAGCATTGACTAGTATTAAAAAAGACAATCTAATCAATAAAACAAACAGTAAAGGCATGTTGGTTACTGTGGATTTTTCTGTCAATGCAGATAGCTACAGAATAGAACGTGGTAGAAAACCCAATATTTTTAAATTTTTAGTTAACAGTCAAGAAGTTAACGAAGAAGACACTGATGAAAGCCAGGGAGAAAGTCGCAAAACACAGGAGTACATTAACAAAGTAATTGGTTTAAATCATAATCTATTCAAACATATTGTCAGTTTAAACACATATACTGAACCTTTTTTGAGTTTGCGTCCTAATGATCAACGTGAAATCATTGAACTACTGCTAGGTATAACTCAACTTAGTGAAAAAGCTGAAGTACTAAAAGAACAAATTAAAAACACAAAAGATTCTCTTAAGGAAGAAGAAATCAAAATCAAAACCATACAACAAAGTAACGAAAACATACAAAAAAGTATTGATGATATCAAACGTAGAGAAAAACTTTGGCAAACCAAACAGGACAACACAATATCGGAATTAATAGCTGAACATTCTAGACTAAGTAAAGTAGACATTGAAGCTGAATTACAAAATCACAAAGCATTAGATGAATACAATACAAATAAACAAGAACTAACAAATTTACTAGCACAAACAAAACAGGATAAACAAAAGCAAAAAAAATATAGTGAAAAAATAGACAAATATCTTGTGGAAATAGAATCTTTAAAAAACAATGTATGCTATGCTTGTAGTCAATCATTACACGACACACCTGAACACAAAGATATCATAGTAGCAAAACAAAACACACTAGAGTCTGAGCAACAATGTTTAAACAAATTAAAAAATACAATTGTTGAAAACGATAAGAAAATCAAAATTTTGGAAAAACAGTCCAAAAAACAACCAAAAGTTTTCTATGATAGCTTACAGGAAGCATGGAATCACAAAACAACAGTAGAACAATTAGAAAAAAAACTATTGGAACTTGAACAAGAAATTAATCCTTATACAGAACAAGTAGAGTCTTTAACTACAACTGCAATACAAGAAATAGATTGGACAGAAATAAATAGGTTAAACGACTTGTATACACATCAAGATTTTTTGCTGAAGTTATTGATCAAACCTGATAGTTTTATACGTAGGAAAATTATAGATCAAAATTTAAAATATCTGAATTCCAGACTAGGATTTTATCTAGATGAAATTGGCTTACCACATCAAGTAAAGTTCTTAAATAATTTGGATGTA
>Ga0102963_1001338_pt1 | contig 10798 bp, 3 predicted proteins | sample SalPon2_C_H2O_MG_2_FD_84522 | JGI IMG/M metagenome (GOLD analysis project Ga0102963, IMG submission 84522) | Salt pond water microbial communities from South San Francisco under conditions of wetland restoration - Salt Pond MetaG SF2_C_H2O_MG | ecosystem: Environmental > Aquatic > Non-marine... | reverse complement strand
TGACAAATTGATGCAATCACTAATTGTATCAAAAGTTAACTATGATGATCTTGTAGTTGGTGATAAGAATGCTATTATGGTAGCATCTCGTATTTTAGGTTATGGTAAAGATTATACTTTTGAGTATAATGGAGAAGAAGTAACAGTTGATTTATCTGATATTGAACCTAAGTGGATCAATGAAGAACATTTAGTAGAACCTAATACTAATGAGTTTAAATATACTCTTCCCCATTCAGGAACAGATGTTACTTTTAAAATCCTCAACAACAAGGATGAAAAAGCAATTGAAGCTGAAATTAAAGGTTTGAAAAAAATCAATAAATTAGCTTCCCCAGAATTATCTACTCGACTTAAGCAAATGCTTTTGTCGGTGAATGGTGATGATTCAAAGAAAACAATTAGAGAATTTGTAGACACTCATTTCTTAGCTCGTGATTCAAGAGCTTTAAGAGAACATATCAAGGAGATTCAGCCCGATATGGATCTTACATTTGATTATTACCCAGAAGATGGGGATGATACTCAAGAAAATGTAAAGATTCCTATCGGGGTCACGTTTTTTTGGCCTGACGCCTGAATATAGATTTGCTATGTTTTCTATGATACATGATATAGTGTATCATGGCGGAGGAGGATTTGATTGGCACACCATTTATAACATGCCAATTTGGTTGCGTAAATTAACCTATAATAAAATATTACAATTTTTAAAAGAGAAAAACGACGCACAAAACGGTACAACATCTACTGGTGGTTCTAAAACTAGACAGATTGATTTTACCAAACCCCCACCTTCCGATTTTAAACCTGGTGAACGAATTTAATTTTAAGAGGCAACACGAAAGTGTTGCCTTTTAATATTTATCACCAAAACTACTAGTGTATGGCTACTGAAGAGCAAAAAAACAATCAGCAAACTCTTAATGATCTTCTTAATGACTATAAAAGTGGTCAAATAGAAGCTGCTGAATATACTGCCTTAATAACTAGTAGAACAGCTGATTTATCAGATGCTCTTAGAAAAACGGTTAAATTAAAAGGAACCTCTTCTGAATTAGATAAACAACTTTTAAGTTCAGTAAAAAGAATATCTGATTTATCTCGTACTTTAGAATCTCCTTATACAAAAATATCTGATGTTCAAAAAGATATTATTAAATCTCAAAAAGAACAAATAAAACTAGATAATACTTTAAAGGCTTTAAAATCTAAATTAAGTACTGATCAATTACAAAAAGCTAAAAAGTACATCGATCTTCAAGAGAAAGTACTTACAAATGAAGAGGATTTTGAACGAGCTAGAGCTAATGCTTCTCGTAAAGAAAAAATTTTTGCTGATGAGTTAGTTGCTAGTGAACGTGCTCTCCAAGCTGAATTTAAAAAACGAGAGAGCTTATTAAATAATATTGATCAAGATATATTTAATAAGAATCAAAAGTCACTTGAAGAAAGAGTTAAAGCAGAAAAAGCTGCTATAAATGAAGTTTCTGAACTTCGTAAAAAACAATTAGAGGCTAGTAAAAGTTTAGAAGACGCTCAAAAACAATTGGATATTGCAGGGGAAGGTGATGATACAGCAAAAGAAGCTTTAGCAAAAGCTCAACGGAATTACGACATTAGTAAGGAAGCTACTTTAAACAAAGAACTTCAAATTAAAGAAATTACAAGAGATATTACTTCTTTTACTGAAGAGAACTTTTCTACTAAAGAAAAAGAATACTTAAATTCACTTGAAGTTGAGAAAAATCTTAAAAAAGAACAAGAAGCTACACAAAAAATAGTTGCTGCTAATAAAAGCATTAATCAAACTGTAGTTGAGAACATTAAAGAAAAAGGTTTAGCATTAGATAAATCTATAGATCAACTAGCTACTACAGAAGAACAATTAACAACTGATGCTAAAATTTATGCTCAAGGTGTAGCCACTTCAAAAATAAATGAAAAAAATACTGAATATCTTGAAACTCAAAAAGAATATCTTAGAGATATTGAAAAACGTCAAGCTGTTTATAATCTTACGTTAGGGTTTACTGAGGGGTTATTAAAAAAATTAGGAGCAAATAATGCTGTTATAGCTTTAGGATTAGAAGAAGGTAAAAAAGCTGCTGAAGAAATGGCTAAAGCTATTGAGGATGGAGAAGAATCAAGTGGGATATTTGGGGGTCAATTAAAAATATTAGGAGCAGGGATTAAAGGTATCCGCAAGAGCATAGCTGAAGGGTTAAAACCTTTAACTTTATTTATAGCAGGTTTTACTTTATTAGGAAAAACATTAGGAGGAGCTATTAAAAAACTGGTAGTTGATCCCCTTAAGGGAGCTTTTAATGCTTTATTATCACCCGCTAAAAAAATATTTGGTGAAATTCAAGGATATTTTTCTTCTTTTGTAGATTACATTTCAAATTCTTTCTTTAGTATACAAGGACTTGTAGAAACATTTAACAAAGGAGATCAATTATCACAACAACTTTCCCAAGCTACAGAAGATATAGCAACAGGATTAGGAGTTTCCACACAAGAAGCTAAAAATTTAACAGATCAAGTAGGTAAATTTAGTAGAGAATTAGGTGCTTTTCCTGAAGTACTAGCCCAAAATATGGTTGCGCTTAACCAAGCATTTGGAACTACACAAAAATTCTCGGATGAAACTGCTCATTCATTTAATAGAATGGTAGAAAGACTAGGTTTTTCTACTGAAGAAGCTTCTCAATTAGTTAAAGTATCCCAATTAGAAGGTCAAACCACAAATGAAACTCTAAAAACTATTGAGGACCAAACATTGGCCCTTAAAAACCAGTATGGGGTTGCGATTTCTTCTAAATCAATCTATCAAGATATAGCTAAAACAAGTGCTGCTACTAGATTAACATTAGGTAATAACGCTGAAGAATTAGCAAAAGGTGCTTTCCACGCTAAACGTTTAGGTTTAGAAATGGACCAGGTAGCTTCAATAGGTGATAGTTTATTACAGTTTGAAAGTTCCATTGCAAATGAAATGGAAGCTGAATTGCTCCTTGGTAGAGACTTAAATTTAGATAGAGCTAGACAGTTAGCTCTTCAAGGAGATATAGCTGGAGTAGCAAAAGAAATAGCAGGACAAATAGGTTCAGCAGCTGAATTTGCTGAAATGAATGTTCTCCAACAGGAAGCACTAGCTAAATCTGTTGGGGTAAATAGGAATGAATTAGCTAAAATGCTTGAAACCCAAGAAATGTTAGCTAATACGGGTTTTGATGATATGAACCAAGCTCAACAAGAATTTAATAAACTTGTTGAAAGTACGGGGAGTATAGAAAAAGCTCAAGCTAAGTTTAGACAACAATATGGTAATGAAGCTTTAGCTTCTCAAGCAGCACAAGTTTCCTATGCTAAACAAAGGGAAATGCAAGAAAGAAACTTAATTGATTCTGCATCAAAAATGGCAGATGCTTTAATGCCTGTTGCTAAAGCTATTCGTGATTTCCAAGAAAGAATTGAAAAAATTAGAGCAGTTATGATTGATCAAATGCGACCTTTCTTTAAAGAGTTAGGATTATTTATTGGAGACGCAGGAGATGAATTTGCTGTAATTCTTGAAGATTATGTTAAACCTTTAGGAAAACGACTTAATGATATAGGATTAACTCTTATTAATTTTGCTCGTAAAAATGGTCCCGAATTTAAAAAGACATTTGAATCTATTTTAGATGTATTTGGATCTATTTATGGTTTAGTAGGAGATATAATAAAAGAATTATTTAACATAAGGGGAACATCTAATGTTACTGATCCTTTAAAAAGAGGATTGGATATTATAAAAGGGACAGCAGAAAGTGTATCAAATTATATCAAAGGTATTGATGCTGTTAGTATAGCAAGTAGTATTAAATCCGCAGTTAGTGGGATTGTAGGATTTTACGAAAAATTAAGAGATACAGTTAATTACATTAAAGAAAATCCTTGGAAGATATTAGGAGGTGGAGCTGGTGTTCTTTTTGGTCCAAAATTAATTAGAGGTATAGCTAATCTTTTTTTAGGAAGAGGGAGTCGTCGAAATCCTATGTTTATTAAAAACGTAGATGGTCCTGGGGGTGGGATGTTTAAAAAACTTCTAGATGGATTAAAGGGAAAAACATATAAAGGAGGTCAATTTATGCCTGGTGGAGGTAGAGCCCCTAAAGGTGGAGCGGTAGCTGGTAGAAATTTAATGGGTCTCCAATTTGGATCAGCTTTAGGAGGATCAGCAGGTTCAACAGCGACAGCATTAGGAGGAACAGCTTTAGGAACTGTGGGGGCAGTTGCTGGTGGAGCAATGGGATTAGCAGCAATAGGTAAAGGAGTTTATGATGTATCTCAATTAGATAACCGTAGCACTTCAGGAGAAAAAGCTAAAGCTAAAGGAGGATTAGGTGGAGCAGCTGGAGGAGCTGCTATTGGTGCTGCTATTGGGTCTATTATCCCTGTAGTAGGTACATTATTAGGTGCTGGTATAGGAGCGGTAGTGGGATATGCTGGGGGAAGAATAATTGGGGGGTTAGATAAATTTGAAGATAAATTAGATAAATCAAGAAAAAAATTAATTAAAGCAGAAGAATTTAGAATAGCAGCCTCAAATCTTAGAAAAGCTAACCAAGAATTTCTTTTACAAAAATCCATTTCCTCTCTTGAAACCCAATTTAATGTTTTAGCCAAAGGAGGAGAAGATAGTTTAGAATTAACCGGAAATCAGTTAAAAGAATTTGCTGATAATTTACTCAATACTGGTCAAATTACTACCCAACAATATGAAGATGCTATAAGTGGAGTTATTACTTCCTCAGATCTATTAGAACAAGCTATTGAAAACCAAAAAAATAAATTTGCTGAATTAGAAAAAGCAACCCAAGCAGTTATTGACACTCAGATTAAACAAGCTCAACAAACCGCTGATAATTTATATGGAGATAAAAAAGTATTAGAAAAACAATTAGAATTAATTAATACTTATATTAATGAAAGTGGAACCCTTAATCTTAGTGCTATACCTGAATTTACTCAAAAGGCATTAGAAGAATATGGAAAATTTATCCAAGAGGACCTATCAGCTATATCAGCATACAGTGGAGATGTAGCTTCAAGAATCCAAACTGCAAGCCAAACACTTGGAAAAGATGCTACAGCTGTAGAAAAACAAGCAGCTGTTCGACGAGCTTTAGTAGACAGCGGTACCTATACCCCCGATGCAGTAAGAGGTATGGATACCGAAACTCTCGAAAAGTTATATAATGAATCTTTAGTTTTATTCGATGAAACATCTAAGGTAATAAATGAAATTTCCAATGGAGCCCTCACCCCAGCACAAGTAGAAATAGCAACTAAAGCCTCTATAGAACAACAAACAAACATAGGAGCAGAACTTTGGGATTCATACCTTGAAGAAACTGCTGAAATGCTAGGAGCAGGATTTAGTACAGTTGCTAATGATATAGAAGGAAACCTTAATTTAAACAAGGCGCATACTCTAGCAGCAGCCGCTCAGGCCGAACAAATGGCCATAGTTACGGATAATATAAATGCTGAACTAACCAGATTATATGGAATATATAGCGCACAGGAAGGTGTTGGTGAAGCAAATAATTTAATCAATAATATTTTAGATTTTAGTGCGGGTAATAATAAAACATTAAAGGATATCCTAACTAAAGAAGACATTGGTAAAATTAAACAATTTGCAGGTGACGGACTTGAATCCAACGAACTTACCGAAATACAAAAAATTATAACAAATCTTGGAGGTTCAAGTGAAATAAATTTAGAAGGTCTTAATACTCTTCTTACTAAATTCCAAGATCAAGTAGAAGATGGAATTATTCCTTCTCGCTCAATCCAAAAAGTAGCTGATGCTGCTAATATTTCAAATAATGGTCCCTTTACAATACAAGACAGTAGAGGTAATTTAGCAGTTACTCACCCAAATGACAAATTAGTAGTTTCACCTAATGTGTCTTATGTAGCTGATGGAATGTCTGGTAAAGGTGGTCCCGTATTCCCCGTAAGTGAAAAGTTTGGAGCTTTAGATGTTAAAGTAGGTAAAGAAGGTGTAATAGTACAAAAAGTAAATGATGGAATAACTTCATCTCTTACTAATGAAACTACTATTAACCATATTAATACCTCTCAACAGATAATGGATGGTTTTACTGGTTTGACTGAATTAAGACAAGCTGAGAAAGAAGGTCTTCCTGTTGAATACCAACCAGGAGTTAATGTTGTTGGGGTTAAAGGCCCATTTACTTCAAGAGATACTATAGAACCTCTCCAAATTGGTAGTAGAATAATTAAAGGTTTAGGTGCTTTAGCTAAAATATATAAACTTTCTTCTGAACAAAAAGAGGAAAGAAGTAACTTACAACAAGAGTGGAATGAAAATTATAGAATAGCTTATAATTTATCTAAAAAAGGATTAGATTCTCAATTTGCTGTTGAAGGGGTTAGTCCTTACTATAGAACAGTTACTAAATTTGAAAGACTTGTAAACTCTATAAATAAAACTGAAAAAGAAGCTATTAGTAAACATGTTCCTATATTCTTCCATGATATGATGGCTAAAGAAGAAGGACGAGCAGCACATGATACTAATGACTATGGAACTGCAATCCAATTAGGATTTACTGAGGGTCAAGGAGGACCTATAAAATATGATTCTCAAGGAAGACCTTCTAATGTTAGTATGATCCTTAATACTTACGTAGAACCAAGTAAATTATATAAAAATTACACCCCTCCTGTTCCTGAAGCAGAAGTAACTGAAAGTATTGTTCCTAAACGAATTACTAGTGAAGCTACTGAAAGAGTAACAGTTAGAGGTACAGAAGGTAATACTTTTGTTACTTATGAAAATGGTAAAGTAGTAGAATCTAGTACTATTCAACAGATACAAGATGGTTTTACTGAAGAAGAACTTGAAGCAAGACGTAAAAGATTTGCCGAGGCAGGAAAGACAAATGTATCTTATAAAGAAGTTAAAGGCACTACATCTGAAACCAGAATAGCTAGTCCTGATGTGATTTCTCAATTAGGAGTTTCGGGAGTTACTTCTGAAAACTACAAAAATCTCTTTACAGCCACAGCAGGAGATGACCGTAATTCATCAATGTATGTTATACTTGGTGACATATCTAAGGCACAATCTCTCTCCCCATTCCAACCCTCGGGAAAATCACCTGCAACAGATTCATTTACAGTAAATTACAAGGACGGTAAAACTGACCAAATTTTAAATAGTGGAGAACTATCCTTGCCCCAAGATGACTATATTTCTAATATAAGCTCAATTTCAGCTTCTGGGAATGGTTTATTAGCTCTTTATAGAGCTATTGAAAGAGGAGGAACATCAAAAGCAGATAAATATACTATTGGTTTTAAACAAAATAGAGAATCATCAGTATCTCAATTTAACACAGATCAAATTAATGATCTTGCTGGTACTTTTAATACTATTCGAAATGTTCTTTTATATGAAACAGTATATGATGATCCAAATGCCCTCCCTAATAGGGAGACTATGACTCATTTTATACCAAAAGATTTCATAGATCAAACAGGTGCTGAAGATGTAATAAAATGGTTCCTAAATAGCACTTATAGAAATTATGTACCCCCTTCAATTGCTAAGGGAGCAGTAGAAGCAAATGAAAATATATATCCTTTCCTTGGTTTAGAACCTTATGATTTTTCTTTCCTCCCTGAAATTCTTAATAATATTACACCTTTTACATTCTCAAGTTTAAATAATGATAATAGACCAGCAGTAGAGTCTAGGTATGCCGCTGAAAAAGTTGCTCCTAAAGCAATTAAAGAAGCATTTGAACCCCAATATAAAGAACGTGTCTTTAAATTCCTTAGAACTCAGTTTGATAATGATAATACATTATTAAATTTTGAAGCTTTGTATGATCCTAAATTTGGAAGTCAAGTTAAATATGATACCTTCTTTAAAAAGAGAGAATATAAACCAGGTTCTAGACCACCTGCATCACTTACTAAAAAATCAGGAGAATATGCTGAAGGTGGTATAGAAAGACTTCCTCAAGAAGTAAAAGATGGTATAACTAATATTAGTGAAATAAATCCTATTTCATTAGTAGCAGAATATGGAAAAGAAGCTTTTGATACAATTAAAAACTTTGTCAGTGATCCCTTTACTTATTTATCTTCAATTTTAGAAAAATCAGCTGAAAAATCTATTGGAACAATATTAAAAATATTTACAAATCCTTTTATTAAAAAAAGTGCTTTTAATTTAGCAAAAAGTACTTCTAAAACTGTAAAATTACCTTATATAAGTCCTGTGATAGATGCTCTAATAGGAGGAGCAAAAGGAGTAGAAACTTTAAACAAGTATAAAGAAAATTCTGATTCACCCCCAATTTCTAAATTATACCAAGAATTAGGTACTATTGGGTATCAAACTTTAGGAGGTATAGGAGGAAGCTTCTTAGGAGGTTCAGTTTTAACCCCAATTATGGGGCCTATAGGTACTGTAATAGGAAGCTTAGCAGGTCAATTTTTAGGAGGTTACTTAGGGGATTTTATAGCTAATAAATTTGGTGCTGAATCCTTTGGTGAAGGTTTAGTTAATACCTTTACTTCAATCCCACAACAAGTTGAAGATGCAGGAGCATCAGCTAATAGAGGTCCTTTCCATATTACCGATAGATTTGGAGCTACTGCCGTAACAGCTAAGGGTGATGGTGTTGTTGTTTCTCCTAACATTTCATATGTACAAGATGGAGTAACTAATGCGGAACCAATTGCTCCTATGGTAACAACATCATCACAACAACATACTACCGTTATAGAACAAGATAACAGCGAACTTAAAAAGGAATTAGAAGGTATGAAACAATTAATGTCCCAATTAATTAAAGAAATTCCTGCAATCGCAAATCGCCCAATTACTATTGAATTAGATGGTAATAAGGTAGGTGAAGGATTAGGTCGAATAGGTTATAGAGGATAATTTTTACATATTTATCGGCGTATGAATTCGTATGTTTAACTTTAAAAACTAATAATTATGTCATTATTAAACTCTTTAAACCAAACCAATTTGGGTTTTGGGGGAGCTCAACCTCCTTCTCTTAATCCAAATCCCCTAGGTCCAAATGGTGAAACTTGTTTGAACGTTTCTAACCTTGATTTAGGGTACCAACCTACACCTTACAATCCTGAGGGGTAATTTTTTTACTAAATGGCTCGAAAATCACTCATTAATTTTAAGACCAATCTTAGGACTTTAAAGTTTGGGGGAGATAGATTAGGAAGTACTAATAGTAATGAACCCTACATCAGAACCCCTTTAACTGAAAATTATGAGGACACCCCAGGTAATAGTATATTTGGGGCTGGAGCTAATGGTATAGGAAGACAGGGAGCATTTGTAGCAGCGTCTACAGATGCTTCCCGTCTTTCTTTATTTTTTAATGATGGTAAAAATCCAAGGAGTGAAGTTTTTAAATTAAAACAAAAATTCTTATCCTTACAAGGCCCCCAAACCCCTTTTGCCCCTATAAGAGGTACTTTTAATTCAGATAATCTTATACTTCAAGCAGAACTAAATGGTACAGGTGCCCATATTAATTCAAGAGGTGCTATTCCTTTTGGTACTCGATATACAGGATATGAATATTTAACAAGTACTTTTTATAATGATGAAGATAATAGATTAAATCTTCTTTATAAAAAGAAAATTGCTAATGAAAAACTAAAAGCTAGTGAATCATTAGCAGCTTTAGCTTTTGGTATTAATACTTTTGGAGATAATACTTTATTTACTTACGGAGGAGGCCCAAAAAGTCCTTTAACTAATATTTCGAGAGATAGTAATACTACAAATTATGTTCCTGGAATAGGTAAATACAAAAATGTATTCACATTAGGAAACCAAGAACTTTTCCTAAAAGATAGGCTAACTTCTACAGGCTTTGGGGGGAATGGACAAATAAATAACTTTGTTTTAGACATTCCAAGTGGTAATAGAAATACCCCTGAAGGAAAACGAGTTTTAGGTCGATTAACAGATTACTCCCAATTTAATAGAACTCAAACATTTGGTATTGCTGGAACTGATACTCAATTAGATAAACAAACTTATTACGAAGGAAAACCTGAAGAAACCAAAGGAACGGATAAGCTTAATGTTAAAGAAATCTACAGTAGTACAGAGGTACGAACAAAACAAAAAAGTTCTGAAGATTTAATTAAATTTTACATAGCAGTATTAAATAATGATGAACCCCAAAATAAAACTTACATTCATTTTAGAGCTTATATAAAGAATTTTTCTGATAGTGTAGGGGCTAATTGGGATTCTTTTAAATATATGGGTAGAGGTGAAAACTTTTACAAATATAAAGGTTTTGATAGAGATATTTCTTTAGGTTTTGATGTGTTAGTAGGATCCCGAGCTGAACTCTACCCAGTTTATTCAAAATTAAACTATCTCCAATCTATAATGGCTCCTGACTACTCAGAAGGAGGGTTTATGAGGGGTAATATAGTTGAACTTACTTTTGGAGATTATTTAAATAATGTTCCTGGGGTTATAACTGGATTTCAATATAATATTCCTTTAGACGCTACATGGGATATTGCTCGTAATGATAATGGTACAGAAGATAAAAATTCTGCAGAATTACCTACATTAATTAACGTAGAAAGCTTTACCTTTAAACCTATTCACAATTTTGTACCTCGAAAAATAATTAACCTAATTGATCCACAATCTAAATTTATTTCTATGGGATCTGAAAATAAAGGATACAAACCTTACCCT
>Ga0102963_1001336_pt1 | contig 10803 bp, 13 predicted proteins | sample SalPon2_C_H2O_MG_2_FD_84522 | JGI IMG/M metagenome (GOLD analysis project Ga0102963, IMG submission 84522) | Salt pond water microbial communities from South San Francisco under conditions of wetland restoration - Salt Pond MetaG SF2_C_H2O_MG | ecosystem: Environmental > Aquatic > Non-marine... | reverse complement strand
TTCTTGTTTTTCTTCTTCTTGTGGTTCATCATTTACTAATTGCAATGGTGAATCATCAATTACTTCTTCTTCTTCGTTTTCTTCTTTTGTATCTTGCTCCCGTACTTGTTCGTCCACTTCCGGGCTATCTTCGGCTCCATCGCCCACAGATACGCTCTCTGTTTCTTGCTCTTGAATGGCATCTTCTTTAGGTGTTGGTGGTTTATCTAAATTTACTTTGTAAACGCCGTCGTCTTGAAGACCATACGATTCATCAACAGAACCCTCTTCAATAGCCTGTTCTAAAACAGCAGCTTCTTTTTCTTGTGGTGTTGCAGGAGGGGTATTGTCTTCTACAACATTAACTTTAACTTGTTCTTCCATAATTGTATATAATAAAATAATTTAAATAGTTTTATCTAGGTTCAAATCTTGATAAATCAAAACCCCCTAAAACATCATTGCCTTTAGACTCAAAGGACTTTTTTGGTTTGCCTGTATCAGGCGGTCCAGTTATTTTGGACGCACTAATTTTTGTATTAGCTATTTCTTTTTGAGTTTCACTTTGCTTTTCAACAAGCTCTTTTTGCGCTTGCAACTCCAATTGTTTTAATCTAACATTTAAATCAAACTCATATTGCATAAGTTCTCTTTTTGTTCTTGCCTCAACTTCCATCTTTTTAATAGAAAGCTCATTTTCAGCTGTAGAAACTTGAATTTTAGATTCTGTTTTAATTTGTTCTGCTTGCGCTTTTGCTTGTTCAACAACAATTTGTGCTTGACCTTGAGCCTCTGCTTGAGCTGCACTAGCAGCTTGAGCTTGAGCTTGGTCAACCTGTTGCTTTTTAATTCTTCTAAATTTTAAAAGCTGATTAGCTAATTTTGTATTATTAATTTCTCTTATATCAATAGCATCTTCTAAAAATATACTTTTTTGTGCTAGTGCTGTTTGTATATTAGCCTCTAGCATTTGTTTTTCTTCTTGATCAGGTTCTAATTCTAAGAATATACCAAAATCATGCATATGCAAGTCTTTTAGCTCTTCTAAAGAACCAACCGTAAATCTACCTAGCGCAGTTATAAAAGCTTCTTTTGACGGGTGAAATTCTAATACATCTTTAAATCTCAAAGAAATTGCTTCTGCTAAAGAAGTTGTAATAAACATGCTACTCGTTAGTATATGTCTTGTAGCTGTATTACTATTTGCAGCTGCTAGTTTTTGAACACCTACTAAAGCTTTTGGATCAGGATCAGATCCGTCTCTTGCTTCATTTAAACCAGTAACATCACGCATCATTTGTATGTACTGATTATATGCTCCTATTAAAACCTGTATTTGACCACCGCCTCCACCAGGTAGTTCTTGAATAGGTACTTTGCCAGGATTCATTTCACCGTCTACAGTTTGAGACCGCCCGATTATAGATCCGGTTTGGAAGTACATGTTTAACGCTTCTTGTGGGTTGTAACTTGTACCATTCCCTAAATCAATTTCAGCTAAACCATCAGCGTCTAAATAAACACCAGATGGGGTCATTCTTTGTATTGCTTGCTGTAATTTTAAATGTGTTAGCTGTATTAAATCCGCATAAGGCGCCATTTTAGATACTAAGGAATTGATATTTCCTTTGTAAAGTCTTGGCGCACTTGCGATATAATTCATCATTACCTTATTTGTATTAGATAATGGTCGAATCATGTTAGTTGCCTTTTCCCACTTTAATAATTCTGTAGTACCTAAAATAAAAGCTCCTTCGTATATTACTTCTCTTGCTTGCGCAACCTTTTGAAATCTAGTTCTTTTATCTTTAGGTGGATCAAAAGAATCATCCTTAGGTATTGCTTTTTCAGCACCTGTAGATGTTTCTTTTATTTTGTATACATTATTTTCCCAAGTTTTCCAGTTAAAATATAATACTGTAACTACGTTATTGTCATCTATAACATTATCATTAGTATTACCTATATTATTATAGTCTGTCCAATTTGAACCCTTTTTTGTATACTCTGCAATTTTTTCATCTGTTAAAGATGGAAATTGCTTTTTTAATTCGTTTAATTTTATTTTTTTTACTTCACCAAAATAATAACAATCAGCGAAATTAGGATCTTCTGTATATGACCACACTAAATTAGCAGGATCTACATAATCAAGCTTAATACCATCTGTATTGTTAAAAGAATGCTTAGCGCATCCAATACCTATAACAGCTAGATCGTAATCAATTCTGCTTTTAATTTCGTCATATTTATTTGAAAGAAAAACGTTATTTATAGCCTGCTCTTGAGCAATTTCAATACCTTGCTTGTAGTTTAATTGCATAAAAAGCTCTAGCTCTTCCGTATTTGCAGGAAGCTCTTCTTCAGGTACATTACGAGCATTGACACCTAATTCAGCTTCTATATCTGCTAATATTTTTTTTGCAGCTAAATCTCTTTGAATGTTATTAACAAACTTTGTTCTTTTACCTGTAGATATAGGATCTTGAGCAAAAGCTTTAATACTAAAAAGCCTATCTTGCATTCCATTAACAACAATATCTACAAACTTAGGAACAATAGGAACTGGTTTCCAATCAAGATTTAAATAAGAAAGATCACCATTAATAGCAAATTCATCTTTATACTTTCTTATTGACTGTTCTCCTCTGGCGTATAATCTCAACCTGTGATATTCATCACGTGTTTGGTAATACCTTCCGGACCCGTTATCCTTGTTAAACCAGTCTTGCTCAATTGCTCTAGCTACAGATAAACCATAATCCTTAGATTTTTTAACTGCATCTGAGACGGCTTGACTCGGAAACTGTGTTATTTGTCCTTTATTTTTTGCCATATTTATTTTATTATCTGACTTCTTAATCCTGAATTTGTATATTTAGAAAATCCAAAATCAAGTTTTTTTGTTTTTCTTTCACCGACGGGTCGGTATAAATGTTTTTGACAAGCCATTATAGCAAGTCCGCTGCTAATAGAAGCATCATGCGCTGTTCTTTTTGAAATATCAAATCTAGCCCAGTCTTCTAAGGTTCTTTGAAAATACATATTACCGTGAGACTCACCTAGATTGCCCACGTGGGATTCTATATATGTTTCAATTGCTGCAGCATGTGCTTGTCTAATGTCTTCAGATGAATTAGGTATACCACCCAACTCTAATTCTGTTTTAGATAATTTAATTTTTGTTTTATCAGGACGATTCATAGAAAATCCTCTATAACCCCTACGTTTTAAATGATATAATAATCTAGGTTTATTATTTTCTGCTAATATTGGCATTCCATAAAATACACACGCCATTAAAACATCTTCAAAAAATATTTCTGCAGTTTGAGGTCTAGCAATATATTCTAAAAAAAATTTACTATTAGGTACATCACTTACCATGCTCCAAGTGGTTAATCCATGAAGAGCACCGTTAGACCCACCACCGCCAACAGTACCGCTGATGTCATAGCTATCACACCCAAAGGCCCCGAGACCATCATTACCAGGAAATTTAATACCATTTTTTATAATTATATTGTTTTGTAAAGATACAGGAGGTATCCAAGATAAATTAAATCTTCCTGTTTTATTTGGCGACCATACAACCTCAGTGTCTTTTATTCCGTTTTTCCAAGAAAAAGAACCTCTAGTTACATAACCTTTTAAAGTCATTTCTTCATTATAATCTATTTGCTCGTATATTTTAGTTAGATTAAATAAAGAATTTATAGTTTCATCTCTAAAAGCGTGCTTTTCGGATCTTGGAAATTGCCTATAATATTCATTAAGAGCATCACTGTCGTTTTTTAAACCGTCAACCTCGTTGTTCCAATGATCGATGACTCCATTAAAAATTTGTTCGCCATCAATTCCTTCAACCGGTTCTGATGGAGTTTCGAAGACAGGATACCCGAATTTGTCAATAAACCCTTCGTATCCCCATTCCATAGGTATGAACAAAGAATATAATCCACTTGCAGTCTGGCCATTGCGGTTTCTATTTGTAACATCTGAATTATAATATAATTTTTTAAAATTATCACCACCTTTTTCAATTGCATTAGATGTTGAACCCATCATGCACTTGCCAACTATTTTTGCTCCAAGTCTAAGACACGTTTTTGTAACCCTCCAGTTGTTGAGTATATTGTCCGGCCGTTCCCATTTACCCGATTCGTCGTGGACAAGAAGTTGGAGTTTCTCCCCGTCGTACGAGTTGTCCCCCGTGTTCTTCCAGTCGATTGTTGTGTCGAGACCCTGCCCATGTTCCTCCTTATTATAACCCTCCTTGATTGAATTTCTCGTGAGTCTTCTTGACGGGATCTTGTAGGATAATTCTGTCTTTGGTCTTTCCATTCCGTCCTGTATTGGTTTGAAAAAGAACGGGTAATTAATGGATATTGGTACCACCTTATCTGTGAACATCTTTTTTGCATCTGCACCAGTCTTAGATAAGATTCCAAACCTGGAGTCTTTGGATATTGTTGCCAAGTTAACAGTTTCTGAGGATGCCATAAAGCTAAACCCAGACCGTCTATTCTTAAGGTAGCACATTCCGTAAGATCTTCTATCTGCCTTGCAAGCCTCCCAGAAGTAATAAAAGATTCTGTTGGCTTGTCTAAAATCAGGTGCTCCAACGTCAATTTTCGTCCAGTTGAGGTATATATAGTGCGATCCTGTAATGTAACAAGGCTCATTGTTGCACATGAACCAGTAACCATTAGCACGATGATTAAACTCATTTTCAATATAAGTATAGTACTGCTCTTTAATATCTTCCGCATATTCTTTAAAATCAATTAAGTTTCTTATTTTATTTAATGATGCGGGCTTGGAGACTTGCTTAAATACTTGATCTTCTTTTTTAAGGTCTTCACCATCTATTTTATTTGGAGTTTTAGGTATTCCTACCTTTAGACCTTGAATTTCATATATATCACCCAGCGTGCCATCTTTGCTTATAATTACACAATCTAAATCTTCATTATAACCATATTTAAACTTTTTATGTTTATTATGATTCTTTATCTTTTTATCAGATAAGTGCTCTGTGTGTATTTTATATAAAGTTTGTTTATACATTATTTAACTCTATTTTCAACACCCATAAAAGCTTCTGATTTTTTGCTTTCTGATTTTTTTTCTGTTAGCTCTTCAATTTTTTCAATTATTTTTAAAGAGTCTTCAATTGCTACCCATTTTGCTTGAGCTGCTGTTTTTGCTTTTTCTGGATCTAATTCACCTAAATCTATATTCTGTTTGATAACTTTTTCAAGTTCTACTAAAGCTTTTTCGGCCGCTTCAATTACTCGTTTTCTCCTGTCCATAATTTATTGTAACTTGATTAGATAAAATTCTATATAATTTATCACCTTCTATTTCAAATTCATATTCTGAGTCAGGTGTAAACCCCACCACGTCTCCAATAGAAAGCCCTAATGAACTTAATTCACTGTTGCTATACACAAGCTCACCTTTTAATTTTTGTTCAGTTTCAGAGTCCCATTTATCTTTATTAGTTAGTGGTTTAACAAAACAATAATCATCTGGACAATGCCATTTATCATTTCTTTTAAAAGCAAATATTTGATCGGGGGCTACAAAATATTGATTTTCTTTTAAAAAGCTACCACTATTTTTTTCATTTCCACGAACATCAAACCACCTTCTAAAAACATTATGATGAACAATTACAGTATCTCCTTTTTTAGGGGTCTTTGAAGTTACTCCATACGCAGGCTCATTAACAACAACACCTATTCTATTAACAAACATATAGTCACGTTCGCTAATTTCTGTATTAAGTATTAATTCTTTTTGGTCAACATTTATTTTATTGTTGTACCTTGATTCAGTAGATATAATATAATTAAAAAGTGATTTCATTTAATAATCTAAATTGTATTCTATTGATACAGCCATGTTTGAATTAAAAAACTTCCACGGCAATACCTCTTCGTTTTTTGTAATATAAATTTTATACCCTCCGTTATCCTCTAGTATATCACATATTTTATGTCCTCCATAAACTTCCTGACCCACAGAGTAATGCATTGCTTCATTTTTATAATCTGTGCCAATGCTTATTTTTCGTATAAGTTTCATTTAATTCTATTTATTGTTTTTAAGAAGTCCTTGCATCCCTAAAACAGAATGCAACATTGCTTCATGGTAATACGCCTCTGCTTGATCTTCACTGCAGAATAATATTCTCCAATCTTCAATATTCTTTCCATTACATTTATGCTGAGACATTCTATATTCTGGATCCATCTTGGTAACTCCACAATAATTTTCTTCTGGTAAATAATACACAGAATAGTAGCCGGGATTTCTAGCTTTACGCTTTGCTAGTATCGTTTTTCTATTCTTTGTATAATATTTCTTTGATGCTGTGTTTCCCATTCTAATACGTCCATATTGTAATAGGTGGAGCACCATCGTACCCAATACCTACATGGACAAAGTTATTTTTTCTACTTATACCTATTCTAGTAAATCCAACTTCAATAGCTGCTTTTACTAATTTAAAGGTTGCTTCTCCTCCCACACAAGCAATATCAACAGCCGCACCATAAGCATGCTCACCTGGTTTTGATTTTTTAGCTTCAATTGGATGATCAGGAGATCTATAAGTAGATGTTAATTTAATTGGGTATCCATATGCTTCTCTTAGCTGATCTAGCTTTTCAAGAAGTTTAGGATCCATTTTTTCAAACTCATTAAATTCAGATTCAGTAAAATATTTCATTTTTTAAGCTTTTGATAAATATTTATACAGGTGTACCCTATTGTTAATAATAAAACTATTGTTTGTAACATCGGGTTTATACCCGAAACCATTGGCGAGCTTGTTACTAATGCCGCAATGTTAATACCGTATATTTTTAGATCGGTCATTTTTATTTATGTTTGTTGTTTCCAAATACTTTTTCTACACCTCGAGATCCGAAATATCCTCCAATCACAATCGTTAAAAGTCCAGTTATAGAATCTAAAGGGTAACCCATATACCATCCGGCTACATAGCTTACTGTTAAAAATACTAATATTAGAGGACGAACATTAGAAGCAAGCCATGAACCCGATCTAGCATCCGCTACCCATCTTTTTGTTGTGCCATCTATTTCAGCACGCTCCATTTTTAATTTTTCAAGTGCTATTTCTTTGTCAGCATCTGACATATCAGATCCGCCAATTATAGCTTGTATTACAGAGCCCACAGGAGTGTCTCCCGCGATTGCACCAACAACGTTAGGAATTTTGTCTAATAAAAATTTACCAACGCCGGTATCTTTAAATTTCTTTTTTTCCATTGTTTATGCTATTGCTAAATAAACGTACGTTCCTCCACTTGCGTTTATATCAGGATTTGCTTGGGATACTGTTCTGTTAAATTCAAAACCACTAGAAGTAAAGTCAACATAATTTTGTGTGTCATCGTATTCTGTTCCATTAGAATTTGCTCTCAGTGACTTATCTGTTCCGCGTATTGAATCAAACATCCTCCAATCCCCTGTTGAATCAGTTCTTTTAAATAATACAAATCTTGGTTGAAAACCTACATTAATTGTATTTAAGTTTGTTCCTGTCCCAGTGTACGTGCCTATTTTTTGGTAACCAGGTACTGAATGGAAGCAATAGGCTATAAAAGTTTGACCGCTATTATTTGTGCCAATATGAGCTGTAGTAAATGTAGTATTACTAATTGGAGCAACTTGTGACCCTGAATTTGTTGTTCTTGCTGCGTTATCAAGGTATCCCCAATAATAATTTGAACCAATCTCAAAATGGGTTGCCCAAGAACTAGCCCAAGATCTTCCTTTAACAATAACAAGCTCGGGTTTCGCGGAAAGCCCGTGACCTACAGTTGCAGACGCATTTCCAGTGCCGGTATATCCTACAATACTAAATCCTGCGGCTTGATTAGCGGAAACAGATGACGTAATACTACCGTCTGTATTGCTAGCGGCTGTTCCTCCCGCTTTCCAAACCCAGGCAACATAGGCTCTAGGCGAAATGCTATTAACTTGATTTTTATTACCAACTGTAAAGCCATTTGTATTAAATGATTGGAGTCCATTCGTAGCAGTGGCTTCCGCGGAAGTAGCTGTAGTGGTAATTGATTGATATACCCCTCTAACACTGTCATATAGATCATGTGAAAATCCTTCAGGGGATCTTTCTTTAAACCAAACAAAATCGGGTTGAAAATCAAATGACGTAAAACTTCGAGTTGTATTATTACCCGTATAAGTTATAATATCAAAATTATCTGTATTTATTACTGCTTTTTCAACAGTTATAGTAAAAATTCTAGGTGTAGCTTGGCTTTCATCATCTGTAGCAGTTACGGTAAACGTATATAGTGTATCTGCGGTTTCTAAGCTTGTAGTGCCATCAATATTAGCGCCTGTAAGTGATAACCCCGTTGGCAATGCCCCGTTAGTAATGCTAAAAGTAATTGTACCTGCATCAGGCTCTGTAGCCTGCAGGGTTATAGTAGATATAGTTGTATTTGAAGCAAATGTACCTAAGCTACCTGCTGCGGTTGTCCAAGTAGGGATGCCGTTATAAGAAATACCATTGATATAAGTAGCCGAACCTGTATCTGGATTTGTAACTACAATATCATAATCACCCGCAGCTTTAGCTGGTGTTGTAAATGTTATTTGTGTTCCAGATATATAAGATACTGCAGGCGCAGTAGTGCCGCCAACAGTTACTGTAGCACCCGCGTTAAAACCTGTACCAGTTACTGTAATAGTTTCGCCTCCAGCTGGATCTGCCGCTGTAACTGAGCCTGGATAAGCTATACTAGTAATAGTAGGATTAGTAATAATAGAAGACCAGGTCATAGTACCATCTCCGTTGGACATTAAAAAATATCCATCAGTGCCATTTCCAATTATGCCTTCAAATAATCCAGCTTTTATTTTAGTTTGTGCCATTTATGTTATTTTGTCTTCAAATTTTCCATTTTAACTTAATTGTATTCTTTCAATATTTCCAAAGTCTAGTCCTTTGATATAAATTATATTGTTACTTGAATCAAACCAACCCCCGCCAGGATAAAAACTTCCTTGATAACCACCATACCCACCTAATACTTGTTCTAATCCAGCATCTGAACCATTTGTGTTAAATTTTTTTATGCTCCATATTGGGTTACCTGAAGAGGATGATACCCAAATAACCCAAAAATGTTCCCCATCAAAAACAAGCGTACCATAAGGCGTGGTAGTTGATGTATATGCGCCTGTCCTTAAAGTTGTTATTGTGCCTGTTGACCAATCTATATAAAAAATAGTTCCTCCATTAGCCATATAATATTTATATCCCCCACCTACATCAACATTAACACCTCCACCATAACCAAAAGCTCCTATTGAAGATGTACTTGCTGCTGAAAAAGAACCTGCACCATAACTATCATACGATTGTTGAAGACCAGTAGGGTAAGGCCAAGTTGAAGAGGCAAAATACCAATAAATATTTCCATTATTGGGATTTACTCCTAAGCCATTAGTATTTCCACTTGCTGATACACTTTGACCATTACTTGAAAAATTAGAACCTGTCCAAGAATATCTTGTTATTGTCGAGCCGCCTGTTCCATAAATTTTTAATCCAGCAGATGGGTTACTTGTTATTGAATAATCCATAGCAGTTATGGTTCCAACACCCATACCAGTAGTAACAACACGAGATAATCCAGTTACATTTTGAAAACCACTTGGACCACCAGTTGAAATAACTCTTTTATTTACAGACATATCTTAAATGTTTATGTCAAACAATACAACTGCTTTTTTAGTGCTTAAAGCGTTTATCTCTGCTTCTATTGTATTGCTTTGTGTTCTTAATGCTTCTCTTGCATTTTTTATATCTTGTGATGTTACTACTCCTGTATCAGCTTCTCTAATAATGTACCAATCAGTTTCTGATAGTTTTCTACCAACCATAAGTTTTAGTTCAGCAACTTTTGCTTCCTTTAATTCAGCTAAAGTTTCTTTAATTGGCACTTCAATAACATCATAGGTAAATATGTTATTAGAAAAATAGATTGGACTTAATTCCTCTATTCTTGAATCAAGAGTAGGCACTACAACAGAATAGAAACCAAATGCCTCTCCATTTGTAATATTTAAGTGTGTTCCATTTTCATCACTCCAAACTTTTGGTAATTTTGAAAATGTTTTTATTGTTCCGTTTAAATCTATTGCTATCATACTGCTTCTTGTGATATTGATGCCCACTGTTCAGTTGCACCATTAGTTGATACTATTTGAATAAGATTGCTAACTGCGCCATCATATTCTCCTGCTATTATTTTTGTAGAAGCTGGCAGTGTTAAAGTAAAGTTTCCTGTAATTACTAAGTCTTTAACCATGCCTGTAGATACATTTGAATATGTTAAAGTAGTATTAGCTGCTAATGTTTTGGTAAACACTTGAGCTGAAGAAAAATCTACATCATCAGTGCTCATTGCAGAAATAGTTGTAAATTCACTGCTAAGTTTAGCATATGATATTGCATCATCAGCAATCTTAGCTGCAGCAACTGCACCATCAGCAATCTTAGCTGATACAATTGCATCATCAGCAATCTTAGCTGAATCAATAGATCCGTTTGAAATGTTATCTGTTACAGCTGTTGGTTCTAATACTGCTGCTGTTACTTTAGTTAGTGCCATATTATTGTGTTATTAAATCCCAACTTGTTGTTTCTTCATTCCAAGTGTACATTTGTCCATCATCTGGATATGCTACAGGAGCTTCCCATAAGCAACTGTTTTCATTCAGTGTCCAGTTATCAAATGGTTTAGGTGGGATA
>Ga0102963_1001335_pt1 | contig 10807 bp, 11 predicted proteins | sample SalPon2_C_H2O_MG_2_FD_84522 | JGI IMG/M metagenome (GOLD analysis project Ga0102963, IMG submission 84522) | Salt pond water microbial communities from South San Francisco under conditions of wetland restoration - Salt Pond MetaG SF2_C_H2O_MG | ecosystem: Environmental > Aquatic > Non-marine... | reverse complement strand
GTCTCTTCTGGTAATCTGTAAAGTTTCCTAATCAAAATCTATCTGCTTCCAAGGTATTGCTATTCCATTTTGATCCTGCACTGTCTCACCTGAATCTATGAAATTCGCTGAGCCGTACCGTCTGTAGCCATTGCCTGAGGTCTTCTGCTGATACACTTGACAGGGCCTCACGGGTCTTCCGTTTACTGCGTACTTTTGATGATTTGTCTGCTGACCTTTTCTTGATTTTATTCCTGCCATCTCTTACCTCCACGCCTTGATGCTCCAATACGCAGGACTCAGAGATTTCTGTCCTCTAACTTTCTTTAGGATGCCGCCAAAACGGGCCAAGAAACTTTTCTTCCTTGCTGGTATGTTTTTCTTGATCCGCATATTGGGATCACCAAATCTCACTATCTGCACACGACCTGTTGACTTGTTGGTCACGTACACACCAAACTTCTTTGACTTGCCTGGTGTCCTGAATGGTTTATTGAGTGTTATCTTCCTGCCCTGGTACTCCGCCATCTGTTCCTCCAAAAAATCTTGCTATCTCAGGATGTAGATTGAGGATGTCCTCGTTGCTCATACCCTGCTCAATCATCTCCCTCATATGGGCTACCATACCTGCTGGATTGGTCATTGGGTCGTGCTGGCCATCGTCTGCCATCTGATTCTGCATTTCTTCTAATTCATCTTCGTCTTTGGCCAATATCTCTATGGTCTTCTGATCAATTATTGATTTAACATTTGGAGTCGCGGCGGCTGAATCTCTTTGGGCACTCGCGGCTTTGTTGATAATGTCCATATCAAGGTTCTTGTCTCTGATATGGAATGCCATAGGGTATTTGATCTCTCCGTCCCAGGCCTCACCTTGCCATAGACTGAATAATCTGAATATCTGTTCTTCTGCCAGTTCCAAGTTCTTGGCCTTCTCACACAGTTTGGCGTCAAGCATCAGGAACTCTGACTGCATCGCCACACCTGACATCTGTCTTGTCTCAATGGCCCTGATAGAACCCATATGTGCCATCCTGTCAATTGACTTCACAGTCTCGTCCATAGTTTTAAGTATGGCTTCAAGATTACCACCGTTGGGTTGTAGTAGGTATGGTTTGAGGTTTGGATCTAATTCCTCTGGCATATCAATCACCGCACCTGCTCCCGCCTGTGCTGAAACTGATCTTGTTTTAACCAACGAAGGGTGATTGGTAAGACTCACCAATTGTTCTGCTTCACTGTATAGGTTGGCCAGGAATCTCTGACTCTGTGCCACACCTGAAATGTCTGAAACACCAATACCTCTGATTGGACCCTTGTTGGCATAACACCATACCGCTGGCACCTTGCCAAGGTTGTTGGGTCTTGAATCAATCTGTTTCATTGGTTGCTTGGCGTCATCGCCTGAGTATGAATACAATTCTATGGTATCTGGTGTCCACTTACGGATGTAGAATTCTCCCTGTCGTTGGTAAGGTCTCTCGTCCTGTTCCAACAGCATAAGTTCTGCTATCTCGTAGTGTCCGTTTGGTTGTCTTATGAACTTCCAATTAAGGATGTTCTCTGCCGTGTATATCTGACAGAAAGGTCTGATACCTTGTTCTAATTCTTCTGCCCTCGTGCCAACCACAGTCTCTGGTCTGTCAACCAAAACCAAGCAGTGTCCATAGATTGAACTCTGCACATTGACGTCTCTCATAAAGGCCTCCCAACTCTGTCCTTCAAGGTCAGCGTCTTTAAGGAACTGCTCTAACTCAGGTGAATTGTCTAACCAGCCAAAATCTCTCTTTGGTTGTTGTCTGTATAGGAATGCGTTGTATGTGTGTATTATTGAACGACAGTGATTGTCTTCTGCCGCGTGTGATAATCTTGTAAGGTATTCGCCTTCATTCTCGTACTGGTATCTCTTTAGATACATCCCCCTTTTGTATTCAGCACCTCCAAGATAACTCCTCTTTAAGAATTTCCAATGATTGATGTATGTGTCATAGTCCTGGTGTACAGGTAATTGAATGCTGTTGCCTGATGCATCAGTGAATTGTGTGCCTGTCAAACCATATATGTCTTGTGCCATTATCTAATAACTCCTGTTTTTACACTGAACCTTTGGGGTTCTTCCGTTTCGTATGCTGTCCTAATTGGGTAAAGAAATGAAATCAAATATCCTAATGCGTCATTCATATGGTCAAATCCCTGCGTCTTGTCTGGCAACACGGTTCCCTCTTTATAAGTGTGTTTGCTAACACTATTTAACAGATTCTTACAGGATGGATGAATGAATACCTGTCGCTCTCCTGAAGCGGAACACAACTTGGCATTCACTGAATTAACACGATCCCTTACCGCCATATGCCTTGGTGGCACCTTACAGATGAAGCCTGCGTTCTGTAGTATTGAAAGGTCAGTCCTACCACCCGCTGATGTCTTCCTTTGCCTTGAAGCGGGATCTGGATACACGAATATCTTCTTGCCTGGATATCTACGATGTATCTCAGAACACATCTCTTCCGTGTTTGAACTCCAAATCTGTATCTCGTCCATCACATAAACCACGCCGTTTTTGATGTGTGTCACCACTGCGGCCATTGGGTCAAGGTTGAAGTCCATTCCTATGTGTATGATGTTGTTGTCAAGTGGTTCGTCAAAGTGTTTGACGTTCTCACTCATTGAGAAACCGTAGTAGATGATTCCTGAGTATGTCTCCCACGTCGCTTGGTATTCCTGTCTGAATGTCTTGGCATCAAGATCTCTCTTGGCCTGTTCTATCTCGCCAGCATCAACGAAACCACCGTCAATGGTGGTGTACTGATAACTGCTCCATTCCTGCTCTGATGGATCCTGTCCCCTCTGGTATAGGTCGTGGAACCAGTTCATTCCTTTGGGTGTGCCTTCAAACAGTGCCAGTCCTTGTGTGTCTGACAGTGTTGGCCTCAGGACTGTCGTCCAGGCCTCCTCGTCAATGTCAGCACATTCATCAAGCACAAGGAAGTCAATACCAACTCCCCTCAATGAGTCCTTGTTGTCAGCACCTCTCAAACATATCCTTGATGTGTTTTTCAATTCTATTGTGAGTTCTGCCTCGTTGATCCTCTTCACCCAACGTAGGTCTTTCAATATCTGTTTGATCTTTACCCAGGCGATCTGTTTGGCCTGTCTGTATGATGGTGCCACGTACCAACAAATCTTACCAGGCTTCCGTGCGTGATAACACAGTTCCCTTATGGCCAAAGTGGTCTTGCCAAATCTCCTGCCAGTGACCAATACCCTGAATCGTGCTTGGTCATCCGCTACCTTGCGTTGCGGTGTTGATAGTTTCATACTGTTAATTATGTGGGGTTATTTGTCTTCCCAAGGTAATGGTCCTGTGGACTCTTCATCAGTTGGTGAATCCTGTTGACCCAACCAGTTCTTACCAAGGAACATCAGCATACGAGCATCGCCCGCCAATGCCTTCTCAAACTGTGCCCGCCTCAGACTCTTCTTACCTTCAGCCTTGCCCTTCTCTATGAGGTTCTTGAATCTCTTCTGTAGTGTTGTCACTGAAGTGCCAACGCAGTCTGCTATCTCCTCGTAGGTGCAGTGCATTGAAGCCAGTTTGAAGATCAGATCGTGATCTAATTTGTATGATTTCTTCTGTGCGTCCATTATAAAGTCTTGTCTCCCACTATGATCCTGAAGTGTCTGACATCCGTGTCTCCAAGGTTTGTGGTAATCTTGCAGGCCACATTGTAGATGTTGCCATCAGTGCCACCTGTGAGTCTGATGTTTACCAATCCTGATGTGACCAACACATCAGTGGCATTGTTGGTGGGGAATGTCACAGGGTCTGAATCACCAGTGGGTGCTGTGATGGTCACCACAGGTGTGCCTGTTATTACATCTCCTGTGGTGAGGTAATCCGTGAAGTCCAGACCATACTGGATGTTTGAGTCCTTGTCCTTCTGGATGTACAGTCCGTCGTTGTCTCGTTTGAATCCTGTTAGGTTAGCCATTACTGTGAACTCCTGACTCTTGGTGTGCTAAATCTGTTTGAATAAGGTGGTATTCTCAATTTGATTCTCCTTGTTTCCTGTGGCACTTCGTATGCCCTGTTTTCTGCACCAACAATATTTACTCTATTTTCCTCCATTACCAATGTTTGTTTATTTTCAACTGGCACTAATACCACACGATTTTCCTGTGGCACCTTGATGGTGTTGTAAGGATCCGCTGGGAAGAACAGCCTTCCAACCTGTAGTGTGCTGGCCAATGCGGTCAACGCCGCCAAACCAGCAGGTTTGAATGTTGGAGAAAGATCTAATTCTGTTGCGGCAGATATAGCACTCTCGCCTGCGGGTTTGAATGTTGGCGTGATTGATATTGATGCCGTGACATCAATGTCAGCGAATGTGTCCGTGATCGCACTCGCCGTCAATACTGGTGTGAATGCCCCTGTGATGGTGACTTCGTTGTCCTGTAGGTCGTAAGTGATGTTGGCGGTAAGAGCAGGAGCGAATGTCCCTGTAAGGTCCGCATCTACATCAATTACACCTGAGGCAGTGAAACTGGTTGTGAATGCCGTTGTAAATGTTGCGGAAGAGGCCTTTTCAAACGCACTGTTCTCATCAATTGTGAATGTGCCTGTGTATGATACCACATCGCCAAGTTTGAATGCTGGCGATATGATCATACTGGCCGCACTGCCTACTATGTAAGGTTTCTCCCAAACATCGTCTGGCCAGTTGTCCCAGGTCTCTTCGTCACCTATCCAAGTGGCTATTGGCCAACTGTCCCAATCGCTGTCAGCCAAGAAGTTCCAAGTGTATTCACCTTCGTTCAAGGCAAAATTATCTTCAGTGTATCCTACTTCAAAATAAGTGTTGAGATTAAATGTGTCCCAGGTGTAATCGCCAGTGATGTCGTATATCAATCCAGCGGTCTGTTGTGCTGTGAAAGGTGCCGTAAGATTGAATGTTTCAATGAATGTTAGTTTGCCATCTATCACTGAAGTTGATGCTGTTGAAAGATTGAGGGCATCCATCAACACAAAATTCTCAGTGGTTGATAAAAATTCAAAATCTGTGGTTAAAGAAGAATTGGCATTGATATTATTTTTGGCATCTGCGGTTATTGATGCTGTGTGTGTGAGATCCGCTTGTGCGAATTTGATGACTTTATCATCACTGGTAATAGCGGCACTGCTGGTCTGTGATGACTGTCCTTGTTTTACTAAACCTCCCAACACATCCATTGTAAATGTTGGTGGCGAGAACACCACAGGATCGTTCGCGTCAATTACTATGTCATCAGCCTCCCAACTCCTGACTAAACTGCCCGCTGGACCAGTGTTGGCCTTGACCAATGCCTGTGGTATGTTTAGAGTAATATCGTGAAGTCCATTTGAATTGCTATTACTGGTATCAACCTGAACACCTATATAGGTGCTTGAACCGTCTAATGGGTTTAGACCAGCGGTCTGTGTGGTGACAGCACTTCCAGTCTGTAAGTAATCCGTCAGTCCAAAGTTTGAATCAGTGAATGAAGAAAAATTCTGTGTGCCTGATGAACTGGTGTAGGTAATATCAAATATTACACCTAATCCGCCACTTATAATTGATATGTCAATGAATGGTCTGGCCTTGTATCTTACGATACACCTGTCAGCGGGAATATTATAAGTTGCATCTGCGGTCCTGAAATCCCGCGAGAAGAAATATGTGAGTGTCTTTGAACTTGAGTTGCTGTTGGTTAGATTTACCCTGTTGGAACTCCAACTCGCCCCACCACCTGACTGAGATGTAGAAGATGCTGATACATTTGGATCAGTGTTGTCATCAACACTGAGTCTTATGACCCTTGTTCTGGACACAGGAGTTTACCTCCCAATTAAGCAAGACTGATTGATAAGTTGCCTGCTGAAATCGTGAATTGGTCTCCTGATGACACTGTTTTGGATGTAGTCAATGCTCCGTAGAATAACACATTGTCTGATCCAATAGTGTTGCCATCCATAATCGCTATGTGCGTGACCACATTGCCTGTAGATCCTGCGGTGTCATAGTTTGCAGTGGCAGGAAGAAATGAAACTGATGTGCTTGTTTCAATCGTTCCTGTTGTTGTTGTACCTGCTGGATCAAAAGACACTGATTGTCTTGCATAAGAACCGTTGTTGATTTCATAATAACCAAACTTGGCTGTTGTGTCTGTGCCTGAAGTGTTTGACTCCAAGGCCGCCGCCACACCTGAACCTGAATCTGCGAACAGTGCCACATACACCGTTCCTGGTGCATTGAAGGCTCCTGGTGTGCTTCTTAAAGTATGGTCTAATAATTTGTCTTCTAAGTAATTACTTGCCGCTGACATAATTTGTTTCTCCTTTGTAAATTTACAATGTTATTTATTTGTTAGGTTGCCGTTATCCTGAACGTCACTGATGGTGCCCCCGCACTGAATCCCCCATTCGTGACATTGCTATGGAACATCAGTCCTTTGGGATTACCTGATCCTCCAAACGTCACACTGCCTAAATTGTCTGGGAAACTGGGCAAGGTCAGTGTTGATGATGTGGTGCCATCACCGCTGTAAGACCTATAAAGATGAAAGGTCACGTTTGGTGTCCCACCATTGTTATAAAAAGTGCCAGCCCCTGCCCTGAAACTGCTGACCCTGGTGGTGCTACCTGACACCGCCGTTATCTCTATGTTGTAGGTGCCACTGCTCAATTTAAGATGGTTGAAGTTGTTGGTTTGTGATCCGTCATTCTGTGCTGTCCCAACTATGCCCAACTCGTCCTTGATCGTGGTGAAAGTCTTTGATGGTAGATCTGAATAGGCACTGCCCACCGTGTAGCCATTGGCAGTCACTATGGTCTCCAGCACCGCCGCTGATGACGATGTAGTCAGTATGTTTCCCTTGAATCCCAGTGGCATTATGCTGTGAAGTCCTGTGCTATGTTGCCCAAGTAGTTGGTGCCATCATAGAACACGCTGATCACATCAATGTCGCCTGTGCCTGTAGAAAGTGTTGGTGCCCCGCCTGGGAACTTCACTGAAGTGAATGAGCCAGTCCTTGAGCCCGTGCCGTCTTGGGTTATGATTATCATTATGCTCTGTCCCGCCACCATATTTGAAATCGTGAATGTGGCCGCGTGTGCCAGTGTCACAGTATGGACTGGTGCCGCTGTGGCATCAACTGCTATGCTGGTGCTTGACGTCAGGGAGTTTATGTCCTCCTTGTAGCCCACATTGAATCTCACTATGTCATCAAGGTCTATGGTGTCACCTGATGATTGTATGGTTGAATTTGTGATTGTTAGATCGCCATTGCCATCATCCGTTATGTAGCCAGCGTCATTGGTGAATGAACTTACGGTTGTTGGAGCACCCGTCAGGCTTGAGTATGCGAAGTCCTGTGCCGTGCCCGTGATTGTTAGTGTGTCACCTGAAACTGCTGTTGTTATGCCCGTTGAACCCGCTATCTTGAATGTCTCCCCTGGATTGACCGCCGTGCCCGTTGAGTCATCGCCCACGAATGTGGTGGCCGCTGTCGCTGATCCAGTGGCGTCCGTATCCAGTTCAAATCTTGCGTTTGATGTGTTGTACTTTAGTATCTGTCCGTTGGTGGGACCATCTATGTTGAACATATCAATGATGGCATTGACATTGTCCACGTTCTGCTTGATGTCTGGTCGTGCCAGTCTTGGTGAATCCGTTCCTGCGTCAAGGTTGGCTGTTGATGCTTTTGTTCCTGTTGGCCAAGTAGCCATAGTGCGTCTCCTTTTTTAGTATTTAACTGGGTCTCGCCAGTTTTATTATCTTGTAATAGTTGCCACAGGTTATCAAGGCCATTCCCCTGTTGATGTAGGTGCCTGATATGTTTCCCTCTGGTACCGTTCCAAGGTTGAAGGCGTCCACCTCCCTGGTCAGTGCCACTGGTGTAGATGTCTGTTTAGCGTAACTGAATATTGACAGGTAGGCCGTGGTTGATTTACGCCACATCACACCAAAGTATCCGTTCTCAATATTGAACAGGTGTGCGGTGTCTGGGTCAAAGGCTGTTGATGATGAATCTGATCCATTGACCACTGAAACCGCCTCGCTGTTTGATGCGTGTGTGTCTGGGGTGGTGATGTCTTCAGCCACGATGTATTCTGGTGATATCCTGTATGTCCAATTGCTGTCAAGATCCTCGTCAGTCCTGGCCACGGAATTCACATACAGGTTGCCGCCCTTGGTTCCGTTGCCGTCACCATACAGGCCAACCCATACTCCTGAAGAAAGCTCTATGGCCTGGACCAAGTCATCGCCCAACTCTGTCTCTGACCTGTTGGTGCCGCCCTGGTATTGGATCCTGTCTGGATTCTGAACACTGATATCATTGTATTCAGCGTCCACCCCTCCTGAGTATGGCCTATCAAGGGCGAATTGGTTATTCGTGTTGGTTGGATGTCGCAGGTTCCATATGTGTTGTGGGAACGTTATGTTCCACATCACACCACCCTGGTTGCCACCCGTTGTGCTACCATCTGTGATGTGGTATGGTGTCCAGTTGATGAAAGTGCCCCTCCACTCCACCGCGTTGTTGGGACCTGGGAAATTATCTGGAAAACTTGGATGTCGCATCTTCTGGAAATTACTGTCACCCGTGTATAGTATCCTTGGCATTGATTCCGCTGACTGATTTACTGCCGTTCCGTCCGCCTGGACGCCATTGTAGAAACTGCCGTCGTTGTCAGGGTTGCCACCCACGTTGTTGTACCCGTATAAAGGAAAGTAGCCCCCCTCATAAGTTTTACCTGTTATCCTGTTGGTGCCAGACCGCTCCAACGAGGTCAGAGCCGTGCTGGGTGTTGAATACAGATCATTGATGTCTTCAATGACCTTGTGTGTCCAGACTGGTTGGTTGGTGCCAGTAAAAGTACCATTAGTCAAACTATAGATGTCGCTGTCTGGGTTCCTGGCCATCAGGATCAGTGAATAGGCCTGGTCAGCATTGCCGTATTGGGTATCCGCTATGCCTGGCATATACCAGTATTGTGCCACCACGCTGTGCCTGGTGTGTGTTGGTTGGAAACTGAACATACCTGATATCTTACCAGTGTCCGTCGTGCCTGAATCCTTGAACAGCACCAGTGATCCCTGGTCAGTGGTTGAGGTCATCAGCACTGATGCACCCCAGTTCCTGATCTCTGGTCGCTCCATTGAGTAGCCACCGTTGAGTGTGATCTGTATGCTGGTTGGATCAGCAGAGTCGCCAGTGTAGTAGCCAAGGAACTCCTGTGATCCATTGGTTATGGCCAGGTATCCATTCTGTCCCGCTCCTATTGAATTGTTCTCCGTGTAGGACACATCGTATGAACTGCCCAGTGCGGTTGATGTGTCATCAACCCATTGTTGCCAGTCCGTGTCCTCCGTGCCATCATATGTGCTCCAGTCCTGTGGCCTGCCTGGGGTGCCACCAGATGAGCCTGCTATCAGTGCCGCCCTGCCTACTCCTGGGAATGCCATCGTGCCTCCTTAACTGAATGCTGGACCCAATGTCCAGTAGAATGTGTTGTTGGTTCCATCGTATCTTGAGAATATGTAGCACACCTGTATGTCATTGGCACTACTTACTGAACTTGTGTTTGATCCATTGGAGAACTTGAACGTCTCGCCTGACGCGGCGGAGAAGGTCATTGACCTTGATCCCGTGCCGTCTTGGACCAGATATAAAGTTAAGCCAACGCTGAACTTCTCGTTGGTTGGGAAGTTGCTCATTGTGAATCCTGTTATGTTTGAAGTCAGGGTCACGGTCTGTAGGTTACCGTTGTTCCAGTCTATGGTGTATGTGCTACCTGAACTGTGTGTGGTGTTGTAAGAGTATTCACTGAACTTCTCCATACCACCAGGTCTGTTCCTTACTTCATCACCACTTGAGTAGAACGAGTATGGTGTGTTGGTGAATGTGGCGTTGTTTCCATTATGGTTGTAGTAGTATCCATACGAATTGGTCACCGTAAGATTGGTGCTACCGTATGCCACGGGTGATCCTATGTAGGAACCATATGCGTTGGTGACGGTTCCGTCTAAGCCATCAAACTCCGCTGGTGAGTATAACCTGAAACCGTATGCGTTGGTGATGTCTATGTCACCCGCTGATCCACCGTAGTCATAGAAGTAGTTGTAGCCACTGATTGACGACAAGGAACCAAGTAGACCCGTGTCCGTGGAAGTGTTGGTGATATCCATACCACCAGCAACACCAACTGGCCCCCTTGAACTGCCCGTGTTGGTCAGTTGGCTTCCGTTGATGTCCATATCAACACCTGCCTGGAATGCCCTTAATCTTGCGTCACCTGAACCTGTGTCCGTGCCATCCAACTTCAATCGCAGTTGTGCGGTGTTTGAATATAATCTCTTGCTACCAGGCGTGTGGTTAAGGTCCTCGTAGTATAAAATATTTGCGTTGTCAAACCTGTTGCCTGAAGTGAAATTTAAGTTTGATGTGCTACCACCATTTGCTTTTAGAACTATAGAACCAGTGCCTGATGTGCCCAATTCCATATCCGCGTTGGAACTTGATGTGCTCATCTCGTTGCCCGTGAATGTGAAATCGCCAGTTGATGCTGAACCACCTGACACCGTCGCCCAAGATAGGTTGGTGCCGTCCGTGGTCAGGTATTTGCCTGACTCACCAGTCTGTGATGGTAATGATGTGCCTCCACCAGACACCGTGGTGAATGTGAAGTTGCCCGCACCGTCAGTGGTCAGTACCTGTCCATTTGAACCGTCAGTGATTGACAGGTCTGTCAGTGCTGATGGTATGGTTGGTGTGCCTGACAATGATGAGTAGGCACCATCAAATGCAT
>Ga0102963_1001332_pt1 | contig 10817 bp, 17 predicted proteins | sample SalPon2_C_H2O_MG_2_FD_84522 | JGI IMG/M metagenome (GOLD analysis project Ga0102963, IMG submission 84522) | Salt pond water microbial communities from South San Francisco under conditions of wetland restoration - Salt Pond MetaG SF2_C_H2O_MG | ecosystem: Environmental > Aquatic > Non-marine... | reverse complement strand
TTATTAAAAAAACGTCATTATTAAAATAGATAAAATATTTAGATAACAGTAGTTAAAAATGTATGTGTCCTGGGGTACCACATTTACACAAATACTTTTATACTTATACTAGCAAAAGAAGGCGATATTTATGTAGAAGGGTATACTTTACGTTAGATTTTATGGATATATAGAAAGTATGTCTAAACTATATCTATTTTAAAAATATATATTTTAATATTTTTAAAGTAAATGATTTGGTAATATACCGAATAAATAAACCTGCACCGCTTGAAATGTAACATAAGAAACAAACAATACCAACTATTAAATATGTTTTATCAGAATTGTTATTATTGTTACTCATAATAAACTTATAATAACTATATATTATTTTTATACACAGATTATAGTTCTTTGTATAAAAACGATTAATTATATTTTACTTTTTACTTACCACACCCACACGATTTAGTAGATTTTTTTGTAGTCACACCGTTAAGAATATATACGGTAGCTACTATAGCTGTTATCATTAAAATTGTATTTGTCTTCATTTTTACTTGTTAACAATATTATTTTTTCAGGTGATGACATTTTAATTTCTCACATACTTTTTGGTTTCTTAGTAACACTTCCTTTATTTTTTGAAGATTTGTTAGCCTTTTTTTGAATACGCTCACTACGACGAAAGTTTAATTTATTTTTAATTCCAGAAAGTGGAGATATTACACCGGCTCTTGCCGCTAATCTTCTCGAAAGACCCCGAAGATTCATCGCGTCTCGCGCATTTTTAGCTTCCTGTCCTACACGGACTCTTTCTTCTCCCTTTGCATTTTTAATAAATCTCGACGCTAATTTACTACCACGTAACTGGTTATTATTTATTCTGGGAAATCCCAATCTCTTAACTACATTAACAATTTGTTTTTGTCGATTAGTTAGTGGTGTACTAGCAGAACCAACACTACTGCGACGAGATCCAGATGATTTTGATTTTGAACGCGTTTGCATTGAATAATTCATGGGAGATGCATTATCGTTTTTGTTTAATGCATTCCTCCGTTTCTGCAACGCAGCCAATCTCTTCTTTAAAATTGAATTCGGGCTTGGTGTTTTAGTTGGATTTTTACTTAAATTTTGTCTAGCCTGATTATCAATTGCAGTAGTAACCTCTTTTATAGAAGCGTTTAAACTTTCCTTTTGATTGTTTTTAGTGACCATCCTATACTAATACTTACTATTTTAATTCGTTCTGGTGATAAAAATATAAACATATAATAAATGCGAAATAACCTCCAATCGGTTTATGATAGATTATTTGGTATCGCAGAAGGTAGCTTACAAAGAATAACAATAAGAGAACTACGAGAAATGATACGAATAATGATTGGAAATAATAGTGCTTTAAGAAATGTCTCAGACTCCAATTTAAACAGGTATATCAGGACAGGAGTAATACGGAATATTTCAACAGAAATGATAATGCCGGTGAATAATCTGAGAGAAATGCAGAGTATTAGAAATAGATGGATAAGTGCAACGCGTCGCGCTATTGCATATAATAATACAAGAAGCACGAATTCATCAAAATCAAGTGGTACTAAATTATCAACACAAACGCGTAATAGCAAAACAACACCAACAACACCACAATCTAAACGTAAAAAATGAAACCCCAAACATTTATATTGAACACTTTTTATTGTTGTAAGTTTCAGTCACCACAATAAAAATTGATTTTACCATTTTTTAGTTTTACGCTCATCATCTCTTTCTTTTTTTCCAATTGACCATTTAGACTCTTTATTAAACTTATTGTAATCAATCTCTTCACCAAATATACCAATTAAGAATTTCTTTATAGGGTTCATATTATTTTCATTACTAGACTTTTTCACTTTCTTAATTTCAGTGTACGTGACATACTTGGGTAACTTTTGTGTACCCCCTTTATTTTTTTTACATGTAATTATAAATCTGGGATTACTCAGTGCAACTATCATTTGTATTATTACAACTTTTTTCCTGTGTATCCTTTAAAATTTCTAAACGCTCTTTCTCCAACTCATTAAGAACTTTTATGTAAGCTTTCTCCTGACGACCGTATGCTAATGAACATCGACCACGTGTTCTTTCTATTGTTGTTTCTATACATTGGAGTCGTGAAGACTCGTTTTCTACAGCTATGACGTTCGTACGTATACGTCTAGATGTATTTGGTCTGGGAAAAATGGTAGATGAGAGAGGGGGTCTCAACATACTATTGTTTTTCATTTTTTTATTCTTAAAGATTGCTAATTTTTAAATTGATTCATTAATATTTTTAACGTGGTCCAAATAAGGCTATACCGTCGTTAAAGTGTTCGACTGCGACCAAAGATACTAAACCAATCATCGCCCATCTACCGTTGTTTAATTCAGCATCTTTATTAAACGGACCGATCTCCTCGTTTTCGTCGACAGATTTCAGTTTAGAAAACAAGGATCCCGTCACGATCAAACCGGCTACAATCTGTAACATGAAAAATCCAACTGTTGGGTAAGTAACAGTATCACTAGTACCATCTAAAAGTGTAATTGTACGTGTTTTAAAAACTTGGTTCCAAACGGCTTCGTTTTTAGTAAACTCGTAGTACAGTGCCATAATCCATCCAATTTGTGCAACTCGACCGTTAATCATTTCAACTGATTCAGGGTTAGCAAACGTTTCGAGAGTTGGTGAACCATTTCGGGTCGCATACTTATTCAACCATGCAGCTGATAATGCTTTCATTTTAGTATCAGATGAATCATTGTGACTCTCTATATCTTCACGGGTTACATATTTAGGTTCGTCACTTGATGTATCCATAAAAGTATTGTCATCTTTATTCGAAGATCGTTTTAAGCGGGTAGTTCTATACAATTTGGGTACAAAGGGGGTAATTCTAAGACCAGATATCATTTTTATTATAACATCTTATACACTTGTTTCTTTAATTTATTTATTTTCATTACATTTTTAATTAAATAACCAACATCCACAACACCGTTTTTTAGTGCCCTGGACGAGTGGTTTGTTAGGTTTGTTTAGTTTTTTATCGATAAGTTTAGGTACAAATAGAAATGGTAACATGTATATCATTATTATCATTTAGAAAGTAAATGGTGAAAGTATTCACAGAACTTTTTAAGTTTAGGGTCAATTTCATTTAACCATTTCTGTTTATCACGTATAATTGCATATCCAATTCGAGAATCATTGTACTGTTCAATAAGCTCACAGTTATTAACGTCCATCATTTCCATATATGTTTGACATTGAATTTCCTCATAATCACGGACAGTTTTAAATAAATTTCTCGTTCTATTCTTAATTTCAACGATCGTCTTATTACCATCGTAGTCATATCTCACTCTATCGATACGACCGACGATTTCATACGTAGTGCCTTCCAGAGAACAAATTGGGTACGTATAAAAGTTTTCGTCAACTTCAAGGTCGCTATAATTATCAGCTGTGGTATCCTCGTGTCTTGTTCCATGGTTCGTGTATAAAGTCTTACGTAAATAATCAATTGCACACTTTTTATCATCACCCCGTAAATTTGAATATAAATCAAGTTGGTTCGAAACTGCTTTGAATTTTCTCTCTACGTCAATAGAATTGAAAGATTTATACGTTTCCGTATCTTTCAAAATATCCAACGAGAATTTACACTTTTCAATAGCTTCAACTGCACGCTGATCTCTCGTTTTACCTTCAAACGTATCAGGTTTATATTTACTCCAAAGGTTATCGATAATCTCGAGAGGTTTCTTATATTGATTTTTACCAATAATTGCAGCAACATCAGATGCTTTAATAACAACTCTATCAACCCCAATATCACGAATTTCCCATTTTTTATCACGCATAACGTTATATACTTTACCACACGCGCGTGCATCATTCAAGGCATCGTGAGCACCGTCAAATTCTTCACCAAAGATGTGATCATATAATGTAATCAATTTGTGATTGTTTAAAGTAGGATAAATAGACCGTGCCATATCAAGTGTATCAACAAATGTAACTTCGTCAAACGGTTCTGTATCAAAACCCCGGCGATAACACTCAGAAAAGAATACGTTCTCGTCAAAAAGAGAATTGTGTGCAACCAATAATTTAGTATCTTTTGTAGCTTCCTTAAGAGATGCGTAGAGGTACCCAAACGGTTGTCCGTTTTCTCTCGCATACTCCTGTGTAATACCATGAACATGTGTTGCATCAACATCGAATGTATCTGGGTACACTGTACCGTGATAAGAACCAACCTCTTCACCTTTATAATTATATTTAACGAACGCTAAAGTTAACATTCGACACTTATCGAATTTATGAACATTATCAACTGTTGCCCTTTCACCTTTACGTGTTTTAGGAAGTCCTATAGTTTCTGTATCCCAGGCAATATAATTCATTGTATTTTTTTAGAATGATTTCTTTAACTATAATTTACAACTTAGGTTTATTTTGTTAATATAATATATAATGGAATCCAATAAATTTAATGTAGAATATTTTTCAAAGGAAGTAGATAAATATACTAAAAGATTGACAAATTTTATCAAAAAACAACCCAAGAAAAAATTAATAGAAATACGATCGAGAAAAAAATTAGTACCACCACCAAACAACAGTTTTCAAGTGGCAGGTGAAAGGGTACCATTAAGATATACTCAATTAGAACGTATGGCTAATAATCTTAAAAATACAAATTTAGAATCAGAAAAAAAACAACGTGATCGTTTATATTTAGCAAAAAAACAAAATAGAGATCGAAAAATGTATGCGACTATAGATCCACCAAGTGGTGATTTTGGGTCACGAGCACACAAGAGAAGAAGAGACGAGGCGTACACTAAGTTTATGAAAGAAACTGTAAATAATAATTTTATGAAAAACAAAAAGGATTCAAAAAATGAAAAAATGATAGCATACAAAAAAAAGTTTTTAAATATGACTAAAAAGATCAATGATCAACTCCATTCAAGATTAGTATCTAGATCCGATAAAATACAAAAAGTTGTATTATCTAAAAATAATAGTGATCCTATAACACATACACCCTTTAAAAATGATGAAATCATTTTAAGTACAGGTAAACCTGGACAATATTTTAGTTTAAACTCGTTTGAAAAATTATTAAAACGTCAAAAAACACGGGAATATGTTAACAATAATACAGGTGTTCGAACAGTTGGAGAAATAAAAAGTCTTGCTAAAAATAATAAATCTAAGAACGTAATCGTATACAAAAAGAACCCACTTAATCGTCAGCAAATACAGGCAAAAAATGTAAAGTTTGTTCGTGTAGTCATTAATAAAAAATAAAATATGAGATAATATAAATGAGTTCATATTTGCGTAATACAGCTGATTCAAAATCGATATCCGATAAAAAATATTTAAAAAAATTATACGAAAAACAGGGGAAAATAATAAAAACTTTAGAGGATGGAACAAATCGTGTCAATTCTGATATTAAAACAAAAACTAATAATTTAAATAAAATCGGCATTAATTATGCTAAACTAGTAGCACTTAAACATCAATATGACCTTTATGGACTTTACAATGGTGATCTTATGTCGACAATAAATAAGTGTACAAAAGTACACGAACAATTACGCGAAGTAATAAATAGCCTTATACAAATAAGGGAAACGCTACACGTTGCTACAATAACGTATATTCAAGATATAGAGTATGTGGGATTAGTAAAAAATTCAAACATTTCTAATACACGCGCACTTGTCGACACTTTGAGTAAAAATTTTGCAAAAATCAATAAAATGAAAAAAATACAAAGTGGTGTCACTACAATAGGAACAAAACAGAATAGCACTAACCGACCAATTAACACGATCCAAAATTCTTTAGAATTTAGTAACAAAAATAATAATAGTCGTCGATAAAAAAATAGGTAACAAAAACATTTTTTATATTATTACACACTTAATAATATAAAAAATAAACATTATTTACTATATACACTTATTATTTAATATTAAGACTATTAGCTATTTTTTTCAAGCTATTCTTATTTATTTTTGCATTTCTCGAAGCTATTTGACCCTTACGATTTATTTCAGTTCTCTCTTTTTTCATTTTATTAATATCCTTTTCATATCCTTCAATGCGTTTTTCAAAATCATTTAACCATTTACGCCAGTCTTTTTTTTGTTTTGGTGTATAATTTGTAATATTCGTAGTCGTAACCACTTTACGATACATATTTTCCATGTTTTTTTTAATTCTCATATTTTTTTTCATTTGAATATCAACTTTTTTCCATTCTTTTGCTAAATTTACTACATTTTCTTCAATTGGTTTAGATGTTCGCGCAGGAGTTCTATTTGTAACACCGACCCTAGACATTTATATTACACTGAGAAAATTTATAATTATTTAAAATTTTCTAAGAACCGTCGAGCTATCATTAACCACGCAACACTCATAAAAAATATTTCACCATCAGTATTCATCTATACTATATTACGGTAAAATAATATCATCACCGTCTCTATACGATTCAAAACTATCATACGTATCCATATATTCCTGCATTGTAGCATCCTTTGGTTTCAAGCGACCTCTTAAATCACACGACGCTATCATTTCGTATACAAGACTTCCGTCGATGATTTCTTCTTCGACAAGTATCTCTTTCAAGTGTTCGAGTTTAACACGGTATGTATTAAGGAGTTCCTTCACTTCCGTATAACAGTTTTCAACTATATCATGTATTTCTATATCGATGTGGTTTGCTGTTACGGGAGATATAAGATCGGGATTAATGTTCATTTTACCTATAGTTTCACTCATACCATACGTAGTCACCATTTCACGCGCAATGTTAAACGTTTGTTGAAAATCACTGGATGCACCTGTAGTAACATGTTCACGCCCGTAAACGATTTCCTCTGCGGCGTGACCACCGAGTGCGACCTTAATTTGTGATAAAAGGTAATCTTTCGTGTACATACCTACGTCATCCGTAGATGGTTGAAAATATGTAACACCACCCGCGTCCCCTCTTGGTAAAATACTCACTTTACGAACTTCATCGTATTCTTGCATGAGTACACCAATAATAGCGTGACCCGCCTCGTGGTATGCAACTCGTGCCTTACGCGCTTCAGAAACAGCGCGGTTTCCTTTAGCACCAACAACTATTCTTTGGTACACGTCTTCAATAATATCCGGTGTTATCATTCCAGATTTTCCATCGCGAACGGCTCGTATCGCACACTCGTTCATAACATTTGCGAGATCGGCACCCGAAAACCCGGTGGTTTGTTTTGCAAGATCACGAAGACTTACATCTGGACTTAAAAGTTTATCTTTAGCGTGTACTTTGAGTATTTCTTCGCGCCCGTGGACATCGGGTAAAGAAACTTGTATTTTACGATCGAATCTACCGGGGCGTAATAACGCATCGTCGAGTATATCGATACGGTTTGTTGCTGCTATAACAACAATTTGAGAAGTGTTATCAAACCCATCCATCTCGGTTAGAAGTTGATTAATTGTTTGTTCGCGCTCATCGTTTGCCGCAAACCCATTCATACTTCTTTTCTTACCAATCGCATCAATTTCGTCTATAAATATAATACATGGTTCATTTTCTCGGGCTATTTCAAACACTTCTCTGACCCTTTTTGCACCTACACCCACAAACATTTCAACAAACGATGACCCTGAACACTGAATGAATGGAACGGACGATTCGCCCGCGATCGCTCTTGCTAAAAGTGTTTTACCTGTACCCGGTTTACCCGTTAATAACGCACCTTTTGGTATTTTAGCACCCGTACCAAAATATTTTTCGGGTTGTTTGAGAAAATCAACGATTTCTTCGAGTTCATCCTTAGCACTATCTATACCCTGAACGTCCTCGAAACGCGTTGTTATTTGACTCTCTACGTCAATATCATTTTTCATCATGGAAAATGCACTTTGACCACCACCCGTAAACATTCTAAAAATTGCAAAGAAACCTATAGTAATAAACATGAACGATACAAAATCGTTAAAACTTCCACCGACCGGTGTTCGAACTAAATCAAAATCAACTTGACTTTCAGACATGATTTTCCAAAAATCTTCTGAAGGTGTATAATACGACGTACCTATAGTTCCATTCTTTTCTTCGAAATATACGATATCACTTTGGGGATTTATTTCCGCTTTAACGATTTCGTTTTTCTTAACACCTTTAATAAAATCACTATATATTTTATGTTCGTAGTCGGGTTTCTTTTCTATTTTTAAAGGTGGGGAACTAAATAATTTTGATACAGTTAACATGGTCCCCATTATACTTAATTGTAAGAATATAATTATAATAATAGGGTTTTTATTTATGAATTTTTGTAATTTTTTACGTTTTTTTCTTAAACGTTTACGGAACCATTTCCAGTTCATCTTATAGTGTATTTATAAATTAAACTCTAGTATATCTCGCAAAACTCTCTTTTTCACCTGTGTAATATAACTTATACGATTCAATAATACTTTGTACTTTGTATTTATCGGGCATGCATGCTGGTATTCGTGTAAGTCCGTGTTTAAAGTCGTGTATGGGATAATATGCAGTTTCACTCTCACGAAGTTCGAAACGTGAAGGTTTATTTTCATATAACCAAAGTATGTGTTTAGAACACGCGTGTATTTTACCGAATCGTTTGTTATATTCAAGTGCAAGTGACATTCCTATTTCACCTGCAAAATTATAGTTATCAATACTTGATGATATCCATAATGTTGTAGGGTGTTTCTTATGAGCAGCTTTGTACCCTCGGCGCGCTCCGTTTACGGTATAAGGTGCATTTGATTCTACATATTCGGTTTGATCCGAGTAAAACCATGCGGTATACATCATTTGACATATTTCGAGTAGAATCTTGATTACATGTTGATCACAGTACATATAAGCAAGCTCTTCGGGGTTCATAGATAAAAAGAAAATATTCATTTTGTAAATTATTTTTTATTAAAAAAAGTCTAACTTAAGTTTTATTCGTCTCCTCCATCTGACACGTAATCTTCCTCAACAACTTCTTCTTCGTCTTCGTCATCGATTTCAATAGCTTCATCTTCCTCTGGTTCGTCGTCTTCTTTATTTTCTTCTGGTATATCTTCTACTAAATCTTCTTCGACCATTTCTTTTTTCTTGGTCTTCTTCCTTTTAATTGAAGTTTTATCAAATAACTTTTCTAGCTTTCTCCATTTAACCTCGATTAATTTATTTCTTTTTTTGTGTTTATCTTTCACAGATTGTATAAATTCATTTGAGTATCCGTGTGATTTTAATACCGATAAAACACTTTTTATAGGTGGAATCTTGTATTTCGAATAATAATTTTCGTTCAAGATTGCCATTTGTGGTATTAATTTAACCTTAACTTTACCATTTTTCAAAACGGTTGTTTTTAATACGATACTATCAAGGTAGTCTATATGGTTTTCAGCGTTTGTGCATTTTTTTTGAATAGGTTGAATTTCTTCCACATTTGGTTTTTTAAAAGAAATACCCATTTTTTTACAGTTTCTTTCCAAGCTTTCCAAATAATCTTTTTTGTTTTGAACATAAAAAGGTGGGCGCTCAGGTTCAGGTTTGTATTTAGCATTAATAATATCATAAACAAGAGAACCGGGTAAAAGTTTTTCTACAATTTGTTCATTCACATGGTTATTTCTATCTTGCATAAAACAACCAGGTTTCTTTAACATTTGATACGAGTTTGAGGATAGAGTAGTCATTTTATCTTACTTATACTTCTATTTTATTACAACTTAGGTCTAATTCACACTCTAAAATTTGGTGAGCCGAAAAGTATTTAAGAGACTCATACGGTCCCCAAAGTTCAATAACTTTACGCTTTTTATCGTACCACATGTACGAGAGATCAAGGTAACGTGTTAACCAATAAAACTTTTTACCGTTCTTACCGATAAACTTGAAAATATCATCCTCATTATAAGCAGATACGTCAAACTGACTGTAATGAGCACTTGGTGGGTTGTATGGAGCCATGGTCCTTTTGGTTTGTCTTACTGTTATTAAGCGTCTCTTGTTTAAGCCTTATATGTTTTTGTGTATAGAGTCCTTTTTTAGCTTTCTTATCGTTCTTAGTGACACGAGTCTTAAAGGGATCTTTCATATATTACTTTTTTATTTTTTATTGACCGACTTAGGTCTACTTTTATATACCTTCATATATTGTTTCCTTTTCTCCTTATTAGATTCAGTCATTGCCACCTGTCTTTTTTTATGATATGCCTTCATATATTGTTTCCTTTTCTCCTTATTAGATTCAGACATTTCCATATACCTTTTTTTCTGATATTCCCTATGATATTTTCTAAATTTCTCCAGATTGGCTTCAGTCATCGAATTCACCCTTTTTCTCGCCGATTCCCTCTTTTGTTTTCTTAATTTCTCCCGTTTGGCTTCAGTCATTTCCACCCGACTTTTTTTCTTCTTATCGTCTCCAGTCATCGAGTTCGCCTTAGCATCCGGCTTTGGATTTAAATTTAACAGTGCTTTAGCAGCATTAGCTTCGTTATATTTATTAATAGCTTCTTTTACTATTTTTTTATAATTTACGGGCGTTTGTTTTGTAACACGTCGAGGTGTACTCTTTATACGTTGAGTACGAACTGGTTTCCGCGCATTTGCAATCGATTTTGCAATAACATTGCTTTTAGGAGTTTGAATTCTTCTTGGTCGAGTAGTATGGTATTTGATATAAAACTGATTATTATTACTCTCAACCATTATACTTATAATAGCCTGTTATTTTTT
>Ga0102963_1001330_pt1 | contig 10825 bp, 2 predicted proteins | sample SalPon2_C_H2O_MG_2_FD_84522 | JGI IMG/M metagenome (GOLD analysis project Ga0102963, IMG submission 84522) | Salt pond water microbial communities from South San Francisco under conditions of wetland restoration - Salt Pond MetaG SF2_C_H2O_MG | ecosystem: Environmental > Aquatic > Non-marine... | reverse complement strand
TTTGAGTGAGGACGCTCTGGAAAACGCACAAGAGGCCAATGCTTTAATGAAGGATCTCAAGGTGTTGAAAGAGCGCCTAGGGCTGTCCATACTCTTGCTGGCGCACACCCCCAAGCGGCTTCGACACAAGCCCTTGGGTAAAGGAGATTTGGCAGGGTCTTCAGGACTCTCACGCTTTGCCGATGCACTCTTTGCACTAGGGGCGAGCACCACCGAAAAAAACCGCCGCTACCTCAAACAGCTTAAGGTTCGCAGTGCGGAGTTTCAGTACGGTGCTTCCAATGTCATTGAGCTGGAGATCAAAAAGGACACCAATTTTTTAGGGCTCCACTTCGTAGGCTACGGGGAGGAACGCCACCAGCTGAAGGTAGAAGATTATTCTGAGCTCGAGGGAGCGATTCTAGAACTTCGAAGGGATAAACCCGAATACACGCAAGCAGAAATTGCTCGAAAGCTAGGCTGCGATGCCATGCGGGTGAGTCGCACCCTTAAAAAGTACGGTAAGAACAAATAGAGCTTCTTCGAATCCCATGACCCATAACACTGTTATGCGTAACAGGTGTTATGACGGTTTTGAAGATACCCGTGGTTTTGTAACAACTTTGTATACAAATGGTTACGTGTTAAAAGCGGGGTGAGAAACTTTAAAGCAGGGCCTAACATAACATGTTATGTTAGGCCCTGTTGCGTCATAAAGTCACGAATAAAAAGTGAAGGCATCGGACCAGAAACGTGGGGCGTTGGTAGGTACAGCGCAGGTAAACATCCAACTACGTGACAAGGCAGCCTGTGCGGAATTTTACCCATTCCAAGGGGCATAACACTGTTACGCGTAACAGGTGTTATGAGGGTTGTTACGGAAAATAGAACCTTGTAACACGCAGTAATACAACGTTTTAACGTTAATACGAAGGATGGTAATCTGCAAATAAAGGGAATAACATAACATGTTATGTTATGCTCAATTTAGGGAAACAACACCCCGATATTCCCATTCGACAACGGTTCGACCTCTCCTTTTGAAAGCTTGGTTGAAAGAGAATCGTTGCTATAAGGGAAAAAATGACTTTTTGTTATTTTAACGAGATAAGTATAAAGGACCAAAATGTCTTAATTGAGACTCTGTTCTTACTCGATTTTGTCTACTCATCGTTGAATTTTTTGACGATTAACTTCACCAACAGTCATGTGTTTAGCGTTGTAGAAAGAGTTTTTATTGGGCTGTGGGAAGGTTTCATTTGAATTCCAGGAAATGTTTAATAACTTCTAGCTGCCAATAAAAACCGTCTATGGAATCTACTCTGAAACTACGAAGTCTCCTTCGTGTACTATGCATTCTCTTGCTCGTTCCATCCTATATGTATTCTCAATCTCCGGGTGGAGTACGCGGCCAACAATTTTGGTACGACGACAAAGACAGCACGGCACTCATCTCCAATTACCACAGCATTGACCTATTAAAAATGGGTCAGGAAGCACGGGACAGCATCTTAAATATTCCCGTCTCTAGCTCACTGTTTTTTGTGCTCAAAGGAAACTTCGCCGTCCCCATGGAGGACACGTTGTTGCAAATTGGAGACGTAACCTTGGTAGACGTCGGTCTATACCACGGTGGTGGGTTTACCGCTATCTCATTTAATGATAGTACCTCAAAGATCGTTTCCGTTCAAACCATTCGAGGGTACCGGATGGCCAAAGACACCGCGCCCGAAGTGAACATTGGCGACCTCTCCAAGTTCAGTGTGGCCGAAGTGATTTATTATCCCTACTACATCGACCGCGCACAACGTAGATTGGTGAACTCCTACCTGTCTATTAAATACGCCATCCCCATCCTTCAGGGCATTGAGCCCGATTGGAAGGACTATTGGGCAAAAGACTCTTCCTATTACTGGGACGCCAATAAAGACAAGGCCTTCTATGTTCGAGTGATGGGACTTGGTGCGGACAGCGATCAATCCTTCTTCCAGAGTCAAAGTATTGCCGAGACCGGTGGTCACTTTAAGATTGCCCTCGACACCCCCGCCGTTCAAGGGACCATGCCGCGTACGTGGATGGCACAAGAAGGCTTTGTGATTTTTGCAGAACGTGCTACCGGCCCCAGCAGCATTAATGGCTACTGCGCCAATGTGCGCCCCGGGAAAAATCCTCTAGCCCTGTGGAAGTTCAAAGCCACCGACGAATGGCGCACTTGGGCGACACGCATCCTTATCGAAACCGAGAAACCCAATGGCGCGATTGCAGATTCCATTTTCTACACCGACGGAACCAACTACTATCACGCACCTTGGGTGTACAAAGACTCCAAAATCATTCGATACGAAGTAGACTTGTCCAATGTGCAGATTGGCAAGAATTACATGTTCACCAAAAGATCTTCCAATGACCAGAGCTGTAATTCGGTCGTATCCTTAGACAACTCAGGAATCTCTCTAAGCGGTGGCCTTGGTAGGGTCTCCGTGCATTCTTTTGAAACTGGGACGACTTTTGAAACGGACCTTTCCTCTGACCGATACATCCCTATGGGGAATGGCCAGCACTTTGTCGTAGTGACCGATGATCAGGGTAATGAGGCCTTCAGTGAGCTGGTCGCAGTAAGCGGAAAGGGATCCAAATCAAAGGCTGAGACCCTCTCTCCCAGCCTTAAAATGTATCCCAACCCGGTACTTTCAGGAGGTCTAGTCACCGTGGAATTGAAAGACTTCACCGAGACTCCCAAAACATGGCAGCTCGTTGACGCCTTAGGCCGAATCATTCAGGAGCAGCCCCTCTATGGATCCCAACGCTCCGTTTTATTTGAGGCTCCAAAGGCTGAAGGCACCTACACCTTCCGAGTGCTAACCTCAAACGGGGTGTACAGCTTGAAGCTTATTTCTGCTCAACGCTAATCCTCAAACCGCCTTACCTCACTCATTTTCAGAAAAACCATATCCTAGCTATATGCGCAACTCTAGTTTTTTCCAAAAGTTCATTGGCGTCTTCCTAACGCTTGTTTTTATTTCTCCTGATGCGTTGGCCCTCACCAACACCATCCTAAATCCTGTAACTTTTGTCCAGCATTCGGACGCGAAATGGGACACTTACCTGGAAGGACTCCCTATGGGTTGGAAAGACGACCACACAGCCTACTTAGGTGTGTCGAGTAACGATGCCTTAGGCAAGCCCTCGGATGACGTATTTGAATTCTACATCAGCGAAGCGGAGCTTGCTTCGGATGAATTCACATTGTCGTACCTGGTCAATGGAGTGGATGATGCAAAATTGCTCCCCTTTACCATCAATGGTTTGTCCCAATACGGGGAATCGGCACACCAGGAAAAGGAAGGTTGGCAACGCGTGGGCTTGAGGATTTCTAGTAGAGACTTGGTTGCAGGCCGTAATACAATACTTTTCACTCTGCCTGAGGGGATCCAAGAGGCTCAAATAAAGTCAGTTGCTTTAGAACCTAATTCGAACGGCTCGGCAAAAGCAAAGCTTTCAACACTTGCCGTGGCCAATTCCGATGACTTCAATTCCGTTTTTGCTTCAAAATATTATACACAACTGAGTGATGAGGTCAGTTCGGAAGAAGCAAGACAGTTAACCCCTCTGCCTTCATATGCCTTGACTAAGAGCCAAGTTGCAAGCATTCCGGCAAGTTTCACAAATATGACGCGTGGAGCGGTGGCTTACCGCAGTTACGGTCCCAAAGACTCCATCACTCACGTTACGATTGGTGTGGACCAAAACGTAGGTTATAGCAAACTACGCGAGGTAAAGGTCTTTTTCTTTGATTACGACAAGAAAGATTGGGCTGAAGCTCATGTCAGCAAAGTAAATCACGCTTCCTTCACATTGGAGGCCGATGGACCTGGAGGAACGGACTACTTCGCAGCAATGATAAAAACACCTGAAACTCCCGAAGCTTCAGCTTTTATGCCAACGAGTATTTCCGACTTAGAACCCGCAAACCCCGCAACTGGAATCACTCTCATTCAGCCACCGACAGCCAATCAACAGGGAGATGCAAACATTAGCTACCCCCTTGCCATTCCTCAAGGTCGTCAAGGTATGACCCCTCAATTGTCCTTAAACTATTCGTCATCTGGTGGTTCTGGTTGGGCCGGATATGGCTGGAGTATTCCCATACAAAGCATTAGTGTCGATACGCGTTGGGGTGTTCCTAGGTATGACCAGGCAATTGAATCCGAGGTTTATTTGTTTAATGGCGAGAGCCTACACGCCGAAGACGGAGTTAAAGCTAATCGTCCAAATATTACTACATCTGCTAACTTCTCACCCCGATTGGTTGGTCAAAACGGAGAGGTTCGATTCTTTACCAAACAACAAGGAGCCTATTCGGAGATTACAAGACATGGGCTAAGACCGGGCGAATACTATTGGACAGTAAAAGATGCCTCGGGCAATACGTTTTACTATGGTGCAGATGAAAATGGCAGACAGGAAGAAGCGATTTTCGCCAAAGATGGAAAAAGTCCTGGCGCACGTTGGTACCTGTCCAAAGTAGTTGATCGGTTTGGGAATAACATCATTTACACCTACGCCAAGAGTTCCAACTTATCAAAAAACACCATTCTTGGTGGAGGCTTGTCTATGTGGCTCAGCAAAATCGAGTATACAGGTTACAATTCAACTCCAGGAAAATATTCATTGGAGTTCAATACGACCGATCGTCGTCCAGATTCTCGAGTGAATTATTCTACCGGAATTAAAGAGGTGGATGATCGCCAACTCAATAGTATTTCGGTAAAATTTAAGGGTTATCTGCAGAAGAAGTTCGTTCTCCACTTTATTGAAGGAGACTGGAAAAAGCGGTTGTTACAAAGCATTGAAGTAGAACATGACGGAACTACATTTTATGAGCATGAATTCGATTATTACAGTAACGACGTAATCTCCTATGGTGATGCGCAAACCATAGACTTGAATGTATTTGATCACAACTTGTTTGGAGATTTTCCCGAAGAGTTGTCTAAAATAAAAGCCGATGCGAATGGATCCATTGCTCCTTCTCCTATAAAAACTACTACAACTTCGGGATGGAACTTCGGAGGGGGACCTGGTGCTGGATTCTCCTTTGACATATTCCCTAATAAAAATGGGATGATTAATGGACACTTCAATCAGTCTTTCAGAACATCACGCGATCGTAGTTTTCTACAAGACATGAACGGTGATGGTTTACCGGATGTGGTATTTAACAAGCTCGGAAACAAGACCATATATAGGCCGAACCTTAGAAGTGGGGCTACTACTATGGCCTTTGGTGCCGATCGTGAAGTTGGAAAATCCAAATTGATGGAAACAAAATCCAGTTCTACATCATTTGGTTTGGATTACGTTTTGGACCTAAAGGCCGTGGATGTTTATTTCGGGATAAATCACGACCACTCTAAAAGCAAAACAAATAGGTATCCGACGGATTACAACGCCGATGGAATCGTTGATTTGGTAATACCCGCGGGCAAGAGTAAGAGTTCGATTTTGTTTGGAGAATTGGATGCGTTCGGAAATTTGACGTTCAATTCTTCAAGTGCGAATACCTATTATCCTGTAATTACGGATCAACCCGTAACCTACACCGAATCTAGCGACCCCAATGCACCAACGTTTGAGTATGAAATTGTGCGTAGCTGGGAAGCGCCGCATAGCGGGACTGTAAGCATTAGCGGTACCGCCTCTTTACACACGCCTGTGATCGACGGCCAGGCCAAGGTAGCTATTCAGAAGAATAGTGCCCTAATCAAAACCGCACAAGTGGTAAATGCAACTTCCTCCCCTTCTATGTCGGTAAGTTCAGTTACGGTGAGCAAGGGAGATCTGCTCTTGTTTAGAACCTCTTTTGATGGTGATGGACAAGAAGATTTGTTTCAATGGGACCCTCAGGTGACGTATACATCAAGCATACCCAGCAATGGCGCAAGCTTGCCTCTGGGCAACTCAAAATATTCCGATGGATTTTTGCCCAATGGCGGCAAAGGGGTCGCCTTGAGCGGCGCAGATAAATTCAAGGTGAATTTAAATCGTTCGGGCTCAGGCTTTTCTGATGAAATCTATTACGACATTGTAGTGGACATCATAGATAATCAAGGATTCTCCTCGCAACGGGTATTCAGAAATGTAAAAGGTATAAGCTCAAGTTATTCGACAACTTTTGTCGACTATGCCAACAATGCTACGGCGTCCTTTATTAACAACTACGGAACCATTCCTAACACAGCGGCCACCGACCTAATTACCATCAAATTCCGCGCATCGTCCTCCTCAAATGTTGATTGGAGTGCTGTGAGCTGGAGACCTGAAGTATTCATCCAGACCGATTGTACCGGCGAACCCATAGTAGATTATCCAGAGGTAGAATTTGTGACCTTCAACAAAATTGTAGAGCTCCAAGGGTACCATTCGTTGAGCTTGTCCGCAACCACAAGTTATGATTTCAGACCTCAGTTATCGGTATTAAGCGGCGATGTTGAATCAATATTTAGCCCGTACAATTTCACTGAGGATCAAAATGAATACGTGTACTTCTCTGTCAAAAGTGGAGGAACGACCATCGCCAAATCGGTTATTGAAGTGCATTATGACTTCAACAGCACGATATCAAATACCGTAAAAATTTATGACTTGGATTTAAGCGGATATCCTAGCCAACTTTTAGGCTCAAGTTATTTCAACGGTGCCAAGAATGATGCTCTAGGTAGTGCCATTTCCAATGGAACGGTTTACTTCGAATTCTGGGGAACCGGAAGATTTAGCAAGGAAATAGTAGAACTGGTCAAGAACAATTATTCGGGCATTAAAATTTACCCTTCTTCAGGGAGTACAATAAACTTAACAGGTCAGAGCAAGCCAAATTCCAATTTCGCGTACAATAGATACGACGATAAAAACGACTGGCATTTAGGGTGGGGTCAATTTGCTTGGAAAGGAGATGACCTAACCGCTAGCATTGACCATACTCAATTGAAATTAGCCTCAAGTGCACTGGCCACCAGCGCAAATGATTTTACCAATTCAGAACCTTCACCCTCGTTTTTTGAAAACAATGAATCTAGCTTTAGCCCTGCGGGCTGGAACTTCGTTCCGATGAATGCATCAAGAGGTGAAAATCTCTTAGGGCTGCGTTCGTATCAAAAGGCATTGGTTGGAGCCACACCTGCCAATGGCGATCGATGGTCCGTTTTCGGTTCTCATGTTACAATACTAAGAAAGGACAATGCCTACTCTCCTGGGATTTGCACTGAGGAAGAAGACGATTCGCAGGCGGATATTCCTATTACAGGTGTTTATCAAGCATATGGTGTTCCCCAAATATCAAAATCCAACTCACTGGCGTATACGGGTAGTTTATCAGGAGGTTTCCCGGTAGGTTCGACTACTTATGGCTTAAGCGGCGGATACTCTGTCACTCATAATGAGAAGGACGTTTTTTTCAACAGATCCGATTTAGGGTTTAGAGATTTTAATGGCGACGGTTTTCCTGATGTTATTAAAACCAACTTTGGCTTAGATGTACACTTTACCAATCAGGTAGGAGGGCACGGAGCTGCTAGCTCTTTTACTACTGAAAATTTCTTGTCCAAAACTGTAACAAGAAATCAAGGGCCCGCATTAAACGGTGACTACGCCAATGAGCATATGTTTTTTAGAGAATATCCTGGGGGGATTTCCGCTAGTGGGAATGCAAGTTTCGGAAATTCTGAGGCGATAATTTCGTATCTCGATATTAATGGAGATGGACTTCCAGACAGGGTGTCAGGAACCGAGATCTACTTGAATAGTGGATACGGCTTGGAATCCAGCTATTCGCCAACCCTCACTATCAGTAAGGCAGACAACGTCGCGTGGGGCCTAGGTGTTAGCGGCAGCTATGGCGGCCCAGGTGCATCTACCTATGGTGAATTGTTAAAGAAGCTTAGTGATGACAAGAAAGCAATTGCAGAAAGTTTCCAAGTGGGTATAAATGTAAATTCCGCTGGGGACGAATCAGAAGTGTTGACCATAGATATAAACGGTGACGGGTTAGTAGATCAGGTTGTATATAACCCCAGCGGTGGTGCCGATGGCAAAGGCGCCAGCACAGTGAACATCAATACGGGAACTGGATTCTACACCCATACCAATGTACTCGACCGCGGAACTTCCAGAGAGGCTAATCAATCCATAGGATTCTCAGGTCAAATCTCAGTAACTGCCGCATTCAATATGCTTGGGCTAAAGGTCGGTGTAAAGGCCAATACAGGAGCGAGCTATTCTACCAACAAGTTGTACAGTTCATTCGTGGATATGAACGGAGATGGCCTATTGGACTTTGTATCTACAGACCAAAAAGGGGTTCTAAAAGTGCATTATGCACAAATGCATAAATCCAATCTATTAAGATCAGTTACCAATCCATTGAACGGGTCCTTTACTTTGGACTACGACTTAGAAGGGAATAAGCGCGGAACACTTCAACCACAAGTCCCTACTGAACGGACTGATGACTACGTCCAATGGGACATGCCCATGGGTAAATGGGTGATGAGCTCCTTGACATTGAATGATGGGGTTGATTTAGCAGATGGTAGTGTTGATCAAGATGGGGACGATCAAATGACGATGACCTTCGCTTATGACGGAGGATTAAAGTCGCGTCGTGAGAGATACTTTATGGGCTTTACCCGAATCGCCACGTTCGAAGCAGATCAAGATCCTACAAGTACAACCACGCGATTGGTGTCCATTCAAAAGTATCTAGAACCGGCCTCTATAAACCCTTCCGATATGATTGCTTTTGATTATCAGAATGGACTTTTGGATTATTCGTCTCAATTGCTTGTCACCGAAAATGGCGGAAATACCACGGTTGATGTGATTTCCAAACAAAAGAACACCTACCAATTCAGAGAGGTACAGATATCAAGTGGGGCTAGTGACCTGGGTCAAGTCAGTCAGAATAACGGTTGGGTGTTAGTGAAATTGGCAAATTTAAATGAAGCCAGTTCTGTATTCCCCGCTGTTGTTGAAACAGAAGGCTTAACTGTCCCCGATATTTCAACACCTTCAAAAGGGTTTGCGCAAGTCTTTGAAATTGAATACGATAACTACTTCAACGTAACTAAGTATCGCGACAAAGGAGAAGTAAGTGTTAGCGGATACACGGATGTGGTAGTTGAAACTGTGGAGGTCAACGAGGTTCTCACATACACTCAATACAACATGTGTGATATTAATGCCTTTGACATTGTATCCTCAACCTCCGAGTATACGACATATGTTGTCTATTGCGATGACCCTTCATTCGATCCCGTGTATTTCAACATTTTTACTGGGGCTGACAATTCATGTGTTAATGATTTAGGTTATGACGAGTTACCATGTACCACTGAGGTCACACCATTTGTGACGCTGCATACAAAGGAGGTCACTAAAACGGTTGATATAACCGAACGCCAATGGAATTACTCCTTTAACGGTGAACGAATCGCAGTCATGACCTATCACGATCCTGTATCTGCGGATGGTAGAACTAATGTTTTGGAAAGTCATAAAATCTATACCACTTCCGAGCATCCTTCCAATTTGAAGCGAAATAGTGAAACAGTTTTAACCGCGAATGGAAAAAGTGTAGCAACTTATCGTACTCAATTAAATTCAGCCGGAGATTGGGCAGAGGTGGATTGTAGTTATGATCCTACGTACGGTAACATAACCCGTGTAACCTATCCTGAAAACAACATTGGCCAAAGGGCTTCAAATACGTACATCTATGACAATACAGTACATCAATTTATTGAGGGAGTCTCTAATCAATTTAATGAGTCCATCTGTAATACCTACGACTATGGAACAGGGCTCCTCTTACGACAAGTCGGGATCAATGGGCATGCCATGCAATACACTTATGATCCGTTTGATAGACTTGCAGATGTTTGGGCACCTCGAGAACTATCAACGGCCGGAAGTGCCCCTACCGTTTCATACGAGTACGTGTTAAATCAGACTGTTCCTGTTGCGGTGACATACCACAATACCGCTTCCAACTCTACTGCTCAATTCACCCCGAACTCCAGTGGTTGTACTGTGGAAATTCTTAGTGGTAGACCTACGATTTCCTCGATTCCAACCCATGTAAAGACAGCCACATTTGTGGATGGTTCAGGAAAAGCTGTGCAAGTGAAAACTGAGAATTCTGAGTACAATCCCTCCACGTCACAAAATGAAACCAACATATTGGTTTCTGGAATTGAGCAGCTAAACCAGTTTGGACAACCCATTCAAATCTGGGCTGGATTTAAGGATAATACAACGGCTTTCACGACCATTAGTACCTCTGACTGTGACTTACCCAATGGGGAGTGCTTAGTTATGAGAAATGCTAATTATGACTACCTACACAGGCAGATAGCTACAGAAACTTGGCAGGCTGATAATGACAACTCCATAGGAGTTTGGACAACCACTTCAACGTCCTATGGTTGGAATCACGCTCCTGCTTCTATCGGTTCTCTCTACGGGGAAAAAACTACCGTATTCGGTCAAAACGGAGCATCAAGTATTCAAACTGGTAAATACCTTGACAAAAGAGGACAAATCATTGCTCAGGTGAAGTTTGGATCAACCGATGATGTAACCTCGTTCACCTATACCCAGCTCGGAGAATTATCGACCGTCGAGGATGCACTGAACCAAATTACAACGTACACGTATGACATGGCCGGCCGAACGCTAACGGAGAATCACCCTGACAGAGGTTTGGTGACAAATACCTATGACAAGTCGAGCAATTTGATTTCGATGAATCGTGCATCTATTGGTGCCATTTCTTTTCGGTATAGTTACA
>Ga0102963_1001329_pt1 | contig 10837 bp, 22 predicted proteins | sample SalPon2_C_H2O_MG_2_FD_84522 | JGI IMG/M metagenome (GOLD analysis project Ga0102963, IMG submission 84522) | Salt pond water microbial communities from South San Francisco under conditions of wetland restoration - Salt Pond MetaG SF2_C_H2O_MG | ecosystem: Environmental > Aquatic > Non-marine... | reverse complement strand
AGAAATAGGCTTTTCAGACCATACTATGTCTACTTTAACACCCTCATTAGCTGTAGCTAAAGGCGCTACTGTAATTGAAAAACATTTTACTTTAAACAGACAAATGAAAGGACCAGATCATTCATTTGCTCTTGAACCTAGTGAATTAAAAGAAATGATTCAATTCATACGTGAAGCTGAAAAAACAACTGGGGTAAAAATAGGATATACCAACTCTGAACAATCCTTTAGTAAAGCAAGACGTTCAGTTGTTAGTAAAATTAATTTAAAAAAAGGAGATATTTTAACTAAAAATAATATTACTACTAAACGTCCTTTTTTAGATAATTCAATTCCTGCTATTGACTATAATGAAATTTTAGGTCAAATTTTAAAAAATGATATTAAAGCAGATACTCCATTAACTAAAAATATAATCTCTTATTATGAACCAAGAACAATCTAGAATTGTAAAGGAAATGAAAGAAAATGGAATAGCATTTTCTTCAATACAAAAATTATTTAATGATGACCAAAAAATACTATTTAATAAATCAGTAAGCTTTTTTAATGAATTCATTTCATCCCCTCATATTATTGAAAGATGTAAAAGAATATCCCAAGGTAACCCCATACAAGATCGAAATAAATGGTTTGAGATAACTTGCTATGAGTATTTAAAACGTGGGATTGGCCTTGAAAACCCTATTGTTCAAATGTATCTTCAAGAAGTATTTATTGAAATGGCAAACAACTTCCACGGAGTTGTTCCTAAGGTAAGGAATATACTAACGTGGCTTCATCCCCAAAATGCAATTCAACAAGAAAGAGCATCCCAAGTTTGGCATCGTGATCAAGAAGATTGGGAAATATTTAAAGTATTTATTTTGTTTTCTAAGGTAGGACCTAATAATGGTCCAACTCAATATATTAAAAAGACTCATCATGGGGGAAAATATGGAGATATTACAAACAACATGAATGGGCAAAGTACAAGTACTTTTAAATACAATCTACCTATGGATGAAATTGTATCTTGTGAAGGTGATCCAGGTACTATTGTTTTTATGAATACAAATGGATTACATAAGGGGGGGTTAGTAAAAGAAGGAATTAGAGTAATGTCACAAGCTAATTTTCTAAAACCATCTGCACCCCTAATCCAAAATGGTACTTTAAATAGTTTTGATTATTCAGATAAAATTAATATATTAGACCGTAGTAGTGCAGAGTATAATTCATTATCTGAAGTTCAAAAACAAATATTATCGTAATGTTTAATAAAATTAAATTTAGTGATTGGGCTTTACTTTTAGAATGGCGTAATCATCCAAAAGTAAGAAATAGTTCTATAAATACTGGGGTAATAGATGAAGAAACTCATAAAAAGTATATTACAAATCTTATAGAAAGAAAAGATAGAACACAATATATTTTTGAATATAAAGGAAATTATATTGGGTATATAAGAGAGGATATAAATAAAGATGGGAATGAATTATCATATTTAATTAACCCTAAAGAACATGGTAAGGGTTATGGTACTTTAATGATGAAAGAGTTTTTAAATACTAGAAATGGTAAGTTTTTTCTTCATATCAAAAAAGATAATATTGCCTCTATAAAAATGGCTGAAAAAAATGGATTCGTAAAAAAACAATTAGTAAATAATACATACAAATTAGAATTATATAAAATGACAGATTTAGAAATTATAAATAAGGTAGAACAAATACGTAAGGGTAATAATGTAAATTGGATGGATCTAGTTAGATTAGCCTTTGAAATTGCCCCTGATAGAGCAAGACCTATTTTTAAAAAAATAAATGAAAGTGATGGAGAAATAAGCAAACTATTAGACCAATTAGCAAATAATGGGTAAAAACATTTCAATAGTAGTACAATCACGGTTGGGTTCACAAAGAATTCCTGGGAAAATGTTAAGACCATTTTCTGGGACAACTTTAGTTGATATTCTTTTAGATAAATTAACTAACTTAAATTCTATAGATTATTCTAAAGTTTATTTTTGTGCACATGAACAAGAACTATTGGATGTTGCCTCCCATTACCCTGTTAATACTATAAAACGTAGTAAAGAATCGGCTAATGAAGAAAAAGATATAAAAGTTTTATTCGAATGGGCTAAAGACATCCCAACTGAATATATAGTAATGATATCAGCTTGTAATCCCTTATTAAAAATTAACACTATAGATAAATTTATTTATCAATTTCAAAACACAGATAAAGAGGGGGCTATTAGTGTCTATGAATCTAAAAATTATTTTTGGAATTCTAAAGGTAAAATGTTAAATAAATGGCCCAAAGGGTTTACTTCTATGAACACTAAATTTGTAGAACCAACTAAAGTTGCAGCCCACTGTATGTATGGATCTAGAGTTGATTTAATTAAAGAGGGTAATTGGGTTACAAATAAACTACCATATGAACCCGAACTAATAAGTATGCCTGAAATAGAGGCATTTGATATAGATGAACCTTGGCAATTTGATGTAGCAAACGTATTATATGAAAAATTGTAAAGAAATATATTTAATAGGACCAGGTAAAAGTAAACTTGACTATGATCCAACCCAATTAAAAAATAAAGTTACTCTAAACTTCTCAGGTGATTTAATATGGTTTAATGATAACAATATTTTCCCTACATATTGGACATTTTTTGATCCTAATAGTACTCTTTATATTTTTGATAGATATAAAAATAATAAATACAATCTTGAGTGGTTTAAAGGATTAAAAACTAATTCAAATATAATTTTTAATGATTTTCAAGGTACTGATAAATTTTATAATGAAGGGTTTACAACATCCAGAGGTAAAACATGGAATAAAAATGAATTTGGAAGTCAAATTTTACCTAATTTATGCTCTCAGTTTAAAGAGACTATAAAGGTGCCTACTACAATCTTGCATAATACTTTTGATTCTTTTTACAATGAAAAGACAAAACATTTAACCCCTATAGTTAGACATGAATCAGGAATTAATACTGATAAATTAACTTGTTTTATATTACCTTTGGTATTATCTTACTTCACAGAATTAGAATCTATTAAATGTACAGGATTTGGGGATTTTGAATACCCAAGATTAGGTAGTGGATCTTCATTAGGTTATAGTGGTTATAAATTATCATATCAAAGAATGAAAGAAAAATTAATAACTTTACTTAAGCATAAAAATGTAAAGATTAAGTTTAGTAATAAAAATTCATATTTTAAAGAATTAGAATGGAAAAAATAACATTTTGTATACCAAGTAAGTCTAACTTACGCTATTTAAAAACTTGTATCCCATCTATTAGAAGCAATGCTCATAGAAAGGACCATGATATTATTATCTTTGTTGACTCAGATGATGATGGTACAGTTGAATGGTTAGAAAAAGTTAAAGACCAATACAATCTAACTTATTATGTTAATCCATATTTAGGTGAAAAATTATTTGGTATTGGTAAGGCATATGATTACTGTATAGAGCACTCAACAACGGATATATTCATGATTTTTCACGCTGATATGATGTTGGGTATTGATGCTGATCTAAACGCTTTTAAACACTTAAAAAGCAAGAAAGTTGTATGTTCAACACGAGTTGAACCACCAATTCACCCTAATGCTGGTGAAAAAATATTACAACATTTTGGAATGTGGCCTGAAGAATTCCAATCTAAGGAATTTAATGAGTTTGTAGAAACTCAATTAAATAATGACCAAGTAACAGAGGGTATATTTGCACCTTGGATGATGTATAAAGAAGAATTTTTAGCTATAGGTGGACATGATCCTAGATTACATTCAGCTAGAGAAGACTCAGATGTATTTAATCGTTTATTATTAGGTGGATTTGAGTTTAAACAACCATGGAATAGTTTAGTTTATCATTTAACAGGTAGAGGGGGACAATTCCAACATGGTAAAGTAACTCAAGATGAAACACAAAAAAGTGATGAATGGAGAAGATTAATGAATAATTCAACTAGAGAGTTTATTAGAAAATGGAAATCCACAGTTAAACATACTCCTTTAATGAAACCCATAGTATCCCCCATTTATGATATTGGTATTCAAATAATAAATAGTAATGAAAATTTATTAGAAGCACTGGAGCCTTGGGGGGATGATATTTATGTTGATATAAATTATAAAAATTACATAGATAAAGAACAACCCAATACTGAGGATAATTTAATAACAAAATTTTTTTCTATTGATGAAGAACTTAAAAATGATATACTTATACAAGTAGATGGGAAGATATTTACACAACAAGATTATTTATACTTACAAGAAATATGTAATATTATTTCCCAAAGTGGTGAAATAGGAAAATTTAAAGTAGGTAACTTGGTTGTAAAAATTAATAAAATTTTTGAAAAACAATCTAATTTAATCCACATTTAATAAACTATGAATTTAAAAATGATTAAATGTACTAAATGTAATAAAGATATGCCCGAGTTAAGATTAACTCAGTATGGGTATAATTTTTGTGTTAATTGTTCAACAGTTGGAGCTAAAAAAGCAGTACCCGTGGTAAAAGGAGTAGGGGACCATACTTGGAATGAAACTATAATTGTAGAAGAGGGGGAATACGTTGATACTAGATGGAAAGATGACCTTGACCAAGATGAATATTTAGTTGAGATTGGAATAGAATAATATGCCAAACCCAAAACCATTATCAAAAGAAATGATAGTGGCGGCCCAAGCAAAAACAAAATCAAATGCAGCCGCCGCAAGATATTTGCATGTTTCTTACACACATTATAAGAGATATGCTAAAATGTATAAGCTATTTGAAGAACATAAAAACCAATCTGGAAAAGGTATACCTAAATTTTTAAAAGGGGGTAAAAAAGAACCTGCACTTTTAGATATAATTGAAGGTAGGGTAGATGCTTCTTCTTTTTCACCTGCTAAAATTAAGTATCGTTTAATAGAAGCTGGATATTTATTAGAGCAATGCTCAATGTGCGGTTTCCAAGAACGTAGGGTACTTGATTATAAAATGCCCTTATTGTTGCATTTTAAAGATAATAATAAATCTAATTATAGTCAAAAAAATATAGAGCTATTATGCTATAATCATTATTTTTTATTAGTAGGTGATGTCTTTACAGATAAAGATGTTAAACAAATTGAATCACATATTAACCATCATGGGACAACTGATAAAGTAAAATTTGAATTGGATGATTATGATATCCAAAGATTTAAAGAATTAGGACTTATGGATGACGATGAAGATGATACCCACCAATACATCTCAAGGATATGAAAAAAACTAGACAAGCAAGATCAATAAATAAAAAACATCATAAAATAACCCAGGATTATGATAAGCAAAAATCTAAACATTTAGAAAAATTAGCAACAAAAACCTTGGATAATGATGAAAAACTTCGTAAATTAAAGTTAAAACCCATTAAGGGGGATTTTCTTAAAAATTTCTAAAATGAAATTTAAAAAAATATTATTTGATACTGAAGAAGAAATGGAAAGATCATTTGCTGAAAATGATTATAAATTTCATAAGTTTGTAGTAGATGCTGCCTTAGATAATATTAAATCTAAAAAAAAAGAAATTAAAATAATGTCTATTTTAACTAAAGATACTAATACAACGTTTGATATTATTTTAGAACCTGAATTTATGGTAGAAACATTTGAAACTAATCTTCCTATAATGGAAGAATATGAAGATTATGAGCGTTGCCAACAAATTGTTGAGGCAATAAAATATCTTAAATTAAAACAATAATCATGAAAAATTTTATAGCAATAGTTGTATGTGGGGTTATCCTACCACTAATAATGGCGTTTGCGGGTATTAGGAAAACACACCAAAACCAAATAGTAAAATTAAAACCATACCCTATAGCTAACCCCATTCCTTCCCCCAAAATAAAAGTAGAAAAACTAAATTTTAAAGGACATGAAGCTTTTTTAATGGATATAGGACAAAAAGAATCAAGTAATAGATATGAAATAGTAAATAAATTTGGATATATGGGTAAATACCAATTTGGTAATAAAACACTTAAGTCTATTGGTATAAACGTATCACGTAAAACTTTTTTAACATCACCTTCATTGCAAGAAGAAGCTATGGATAGATTGTTAACCCAAAATTATAAATCTTTAAGACGTTATATAAACAAATATGAGGGTAAATATATCCATGGTGTGTTAATAACCAAATCAGGAGTATTAGCTGCAGCTCATTTGGGGGGTGCAGGAAATGTTCGTAAATTTTTTAAAAAAGGTTATGAATTTGAAGATGCAAATGGTACTAAAATAACTTCTTACATGAGGTTATTTAGTGGGTATAGTTTAAACATCTGACTATATTTATAATAAAAAATTATGGCTAAAAAAGGTTTATACGGAGATGTTGCATTAAAAACTAAAAAAAAACGTCCTGGGATTCATTCAAAAACAAAAACATCAAAATTAAAACAAAGTAAAAATTATCAAAAATCTTATAAAGGTCAGGGGAGATAAAATGGATATAACTGTAGTAAAATTATTTAATACAATGACGGATAGAGATTTTATTACTCTCCATCAGGCAGGACAGTTAAAACATTTTTGTGATGCCTTATCTGTAGATTTAAACTCAAAACCTTATTCTAATGAAGCGGAATGTTAAATTAAAACAAATAACTCTTACTCAACATGAGTGGCAGGATGCTTTAAAAGTTCCTACACCTCATAGGAATAAAAAGAAATATAGACGCAAAGAAAAACACAGAGCTACTTGGAAAAGTAGCTCTTCTTTATTATATTTACAGAGTAAATAAAGGTTATATTATGGCATTATGGGAATTTAGAAATTTAAACAAACATGGTAATTACAGAAAACGAATCATCCACACTAAAGGTGCATTAAGTATACCTGGTAGGGGGTTTGGTCCTTCTGTATTAGCAAATAGATTCAAATACAAGTATGAGCATCCCGTTATGCCTCCAATGATTTGGAAAAATAATGGCAAAACATATTTAATGCCGTTATGGCAAGAAGTAGTTGATGGTACTACAGTTGATGATATAGAATGGGTTAAACCAAAGCCTAAAGTTAAACAAGAGCCTATTATTGAAACTCATACTAGTAGTAGCAATGCAGATAAAACGTATAAAACAGCATATTACCCCGAATCAGGTAAGTTTTATTGTGATTGTCCAGGTAGATGGAGAGCGTTTGATAACCGTTGTAAACACATAAAAGCATTAGAAAAAAAAGTAAAGTAATGCGCGAGAAATTTTGCTTTTGCAGATATCTTACGTATCTTCCCCATGTTGTGATAATGAAGTTACAGCACTAAATAATGGTTATATATGTTTATTCAAGTACAAAATCAAAAATTAAAAAGAAACAATCAATTTAGAGTTCAAACAGTACCTGCTGGTATTAAAGAAATTAAATCACGTGGTTGGAATATTGCTGACTGTAAATTTGAGCAATTAAGGGATGAATTAGTTAAAAATAATTATAGTGGTTTAGATGGTAGAACTAATACTAAGGGGAAGCAATTTTTAAATAGAAAAAATAAATTAAATAAAGTAGTTTCATTATAAATTAATATTAAATTATGGCAACAAGAGGTAAAAAACAAGACCCGTATTCACAAGACAAATTAATTCTTCAAGTTCTAAAACGAGGTGGGGAATATTTTGAAATAGAATTAGGTAGAATTATTACAGGAAAATTAAGTAGAGGAGCTAGATCTTTAATTCATATTTTAAGAGAAAAAGGTCATCCTATTGCTAGTGTAAACCGTATTAATCCTATTACTAATAGACTAAATAAAGTTTATTACTACGAATCTAATGCTAAAAAGTATATGGGGTGGGCATTAGAAAACGGTTATTTTAATTTTAAAAAGGGAGCACCAACATATTAATTATGGTTTGTAAAGTAGCATGGTGTAATAATGAAACTGAGTTTTATAATAGAACTCAAAGACATTCGTATTGCCCAACTCATTACCAATACAAAAATATATGTGGGGCGGCCTCAAGAAAAGACCGCCCCCATTTAATGTATAAAGTAGAAAAATGGACTAGAGGAGAACATCAATGTGAAAGTTGTGGTTTTGATCCTGTAGTTTCTTATCCTGATTTACATACTAAAGGACAATCATCAATGATGGATGTTGACCATATCAACTCAGATATAAAACATACACCTGAAGGTGAACAACCAAATAATTATCAGTTAAATTGTAAACACTGTCATATAGTTAAATCTCATGAAGAAGGTGATTATGTGGCTAAAAAATATAGAAAATAATATGAGTCGTGGAAGACCAAGTGAGCAAGTAGAAAGATTAGATAAATGGACTATAGATAGTACAGATTATGATGGATCTAGATCAATTATCAAATTTGATAGATCTAAATCGGCAAATGGTCCTTATTCTTTTGAAAATACCCCACCTAAAGGATTTAGACAATCTAAAGTTAAACCAGATAAAGGTAAGGCATACGGTAAACAACCTGTAGTATTAGTATTTAAAACATCAAATCGTTCTAATGCTAAAACTAAAATTAAAGTATTTAGAAATGAAAACATCGATTATATTTTAACAGCAGATAAATTAGTTGGGGTACCATCTAAAGCTGAAATAATTGATATTGGGGTAGGTAAATCGTTTGTAGAGCGATATAAACAAAAATATAATTTAGCTTAATCTTTATATATTTATAACAAAATATTAATCAATTAATTATCAAATGAAAACAATTTTAATTATTTTAGTTTTATTAGTAGCGGCCGCTGCAATTTATTATTTCGGATTTTATAAGAAAGGAAAAATTAATGATCGTGATGGTGATTTTATTCCTGATGAAGTTGAAGATGCAGTTGAAGATGTTAAAGAAGTTGTTAAAGAAACTAAGCGTAGAGCTAAAGCTGTAAAAAAAGAACTTAAAGATGTTGCTAGTGCAGCTAAAGAAGTTATTAACCAAGCTGGTGATGTAGCTGCTGCTGCAAAAGGAAAACCAAGACGAGGTAGAAAACCAAAATCAAAAAAATAAATAATGAGCAAATATAATTTAATAGACATTTACGAGCAATATCAAATTGGTTCAGGTTGGACCACAGATTTTGATTATGATGGGATGTTAAAGACCGGTTTAGGAACTAGTATTGATACTCCTATTGAAGTATTAAAGAAAATATCTGATGACTTTGAAGATGTTAATTATCATAGAGAAAATAGCCATTTACAATACGCTATTGATGCAATAGAAATTGGAGATATGAAGGAAGCTGAAAGTAGATTGAATGATTTCCATGCTGAAATTAAACAAACTATTAAAGACCAAGGTATGGATATTGAACCAACATTAGGTAAATTTATGGCTTCTAAAATGGAAGAAGAAATGGCAGTATTCTCATCTGAAGAGGATGAAGATAAGTATATTGAAAAAATGACTAAAAAAACACTTGAAAAAGAAAAAGCTGCTAAAAAGGAAAAAGAAGTAGAAGAAGTAACTTCACGTGAAGGTTCTCGTATTGAAGGTTTAGTAGATCAACGTTTGAAAGCTAAATTTTTAGATATATTTGCTGATTTATACTTTGATTTAACAGATGAAGACCCATTCCAAGCTGAGGATGTAGTGGATTATTTAGGAATTGAAATGCTAAAACATTTAGATAATATCCAAGCTCAAGGTGATAGATTAGCAGGCTTAGAAGAAGAAGATAGAGCTACAAGGGCAGATAAAATGATGTCTGGAGAATATGAGGATGAAGATGATAAGGCTTCTAAAAGATATGATGATGTCAGAGATGAAGTAGAATCAGTTGAAGAAGGTATTTCAACATCCGATATTGCTAAAGCATTAAAAGATGATGCTAAAGCAACAGATTCAGAAATTAAACAATATATGGCATCAGTTAAAAAAGCAGGTGATAAGTTTGATAATGTAGATGATTATGTTGAAGACTTTAAAAATTATGTTGCTGATAAATCATTACAAGAACACTTCGGTCGTTTCATGAAAGATTATCAATAAAATATAACTTCTTACTCCGTTAATCATAAGAACAACGCATTAGAGTAAGCTTTTTAACAATATATGCGCTTCCCTTAGGAGGCGCATATTTTTTTTCGTATATTCACGTATATGAGATTTCCAAGAGGTAAATATAAAGGTAAACTAATATCCGAAGTACAACAATATGATCCTGGTTATATTAGATGGTGTAAAGAAAATACACCTTGGATGTTAAAACAACCTAAAGTAAAAACAAACGCTGCTGAACAAGAGTTTATAAGTGAATGGCAAGAACAATCTAAACTTAATGCTTACTTAAGAGACAATCCAGCAACATTAGAGGAAGCTTTCGGCGATTAGATTTTGCTACCCGGAGGAGAGTTCGTATATTTAGATGTTCGAATGATTCGAGCGATTAATTAATTAAAAATAAAGGTTATATGTTTTATCAAGTACAAAATCAAAAATTATCAAAAAACAATCAATTTAGAGTTCAAACAATACCTGCTGGTATTAAAGAAATTAAATCTAGAGGTTGGGATGTTGCTGACTGTAAATTTACAGAATTATCTCAAGAATTAGTTACTAATACTTATAAAGATTTAGATGGTAGAAATAATACCAGAGGTAAACAATTTAAAAATAGAGCTAATAAAACTCATAGAGTAGTTTCAATATAAATTTGGCTACCAGAAATAGGATTCGTATATTTACAGAGTAAAATTGAGGTTATGTTTAAAAAATACAAAAAAGAGTTTGACACAGTAGCAGGATTTTTATTTATTGCTGCTATATTTTATTTATTATATTTCACATTATGGGTT
>Ga0102963_1001326_pt1 | contig 10846 bp, 6 predicted proteins | sample SalPon2_C_H2O_MG_2_FD_84522 | JGI IMG/M metagenome (GOLD analysis project Ga0102963, IMG submission 84522) | Salt pond water microbial communities from South San Francisco under conditions of wetland restoration - Salt Pond MetaG SF2_C_H2O_MG | ecosystem: Environmental > Aquatic > Non-marine... | reverse complement strand
CTTTCAAGATATTGAAGATGACAATGGAACAAGAATATTTACTGATCAGATGCCACCAATGGTATTTCCATTTGGTTATATGATAATCAGTTCAACTTTTATGTATTATGATGATGAGGATGAAGATGGCAACGAGGAGTTCTAGTAATAAAGGTACAGATAGGAGAGCCTTAAATGTACCACCACCAGCAAGAAATACACAAGATAACACACAAGCTGTTAGAAGAATACCTGGTATGACTTATGGTGAACAACAAGAATTAACACAACAGCAACAAGCTGCACCATTACCAAAAACTACAACACCACAGGCACAACCTGCTAGGCGACCTATGCCTAATGTAGATGTATTTGGTGGAACACAAAGACCAACAGAACCTGTTACATCAGGATTACCTTTTGGTCCAGGTGCAGGTCCTGCTATTCCACCAGAACAAAATGTAAATGATTTGTTATATCAAATGTACGCTATGACAGGTGATATATCATTACTTCAGTTGGTGGACTTTGACTAATGGTCATTAAAAACTTTGGTTTTGATGATGACTTATTTGATGACAATTTTCAATTAGAGTTACAGTCGAAACAAGATGTATCGCCAGTAGTATCACAGGAAGAAGCTAAACGAGCAGCAAGTATTGCTAATGCTTATCCTAATTTGCCAGGAAGTATTGTTGCTGCTGCTGCAAAAATGGGATTAGGTTTTAATGATAATAGATTAACTGACATAGCAAAAAAAATAGAACTACAAAGAGAAACACAGTTTAATAAAATAAAAAGATTTGTTGGAGAAAATCCATTAGCACAACAAGTGCAGAACAATAGATTTTTTCAAGTTATAGGAAGTCCTATTGATAATATTGTTAAGCCAACTGTTAGAGGTGCTGTTACTGGTTTTGTAGATATATACGAAGCTATCTTTCCAGCACTCGCTAGAGCAGAAGAATTACAAGACCAAAACCCTGATATGTCATTTAGTGATGCTTATAAACAAGCAGTTAAAGGAACATTAAGAACACCTAAGATATTAGAAGCAATAAGATCTGGTGAAAATTTTGATATGGGTAGAGGATGGTTAAAACTATCTACTGATCCATCTGATACAGATGAATACAAAAGATTAGTAGCAGCAGGTTATGACCCAATACAAGCAAGACAATATGTTTTAGATAATGTACTTGGTACACAAGTAGATATTGAATCTAGAGAAACAGCAGAAAATATTGTACAATTTCAAGGAGAACTTGGAGAACAATTTAAAAATGCAGGATTAAATCCTTCTGTATCTCCTGGTAGAAAAGTATTTCAAGAATTAGGTCTATATGAATTATATGAACCAGGAACTAAACAAGCACAATTTGCTACTGGTGCATTAGACTTTGGTTTTCAAATTGCATCACCAGAAAACTGGGCAACATTAGGAATAGGTAAAGTAAAAGAAGCAAGAAGATTATTTCAAGTTGCAGAAACATTAGATGATGCAGGTGTAATAACTAGAGGAATAAGAAGCACTTTCCACGGACCAACATTACAACAGTATCTTGCAGGTAACAAAGGTAAAGATTTTAAAAAGTTATTATTTGAAAATGCAGATAATCCTTTTGAAATAATAACTCGTACTAAACAATCTATTACAGATGCTAATTTTTTTGCTGATCTTAAAAAATTAATTAAAGAAGAAAATTTAACAACATACGATAAAAAAGCAGAGGTTGCATTAGATAATTTCTTATCACAAAAAGTAATTAAAGAAGGTTTAGATAAAGCAGAAGGTATAGGTACAGCACGATTAATTGATGCAACCAATATGTATGTTCCACAAGTTATTCGCGGTAATGGAATACAAAAGGCTATGCAATTATATTTTGCACCTTCATTTGGTAGATTAGTAGATGCTAACGATCCAAGTAAAGCATTACAAGATTTATATAGATTTGGTTTACAATCTAAAGCATTTTTAAAAGAAGCAGAAGAAGGTACAAACCTTGCAAACAAACTACTTAATAATGCAATAGATGCTTATGGTCAAGGTGGCGATATAGGTGCAAGTCTTAATAAAGTTGTAGCTGATTGGCTTGAAGGCGATATGTATAAAGTATTAATTGATTCTGGAGTAAAAGAATCTGTGGCTAAAGCTGCTACTAAGATAAGTAGAGATTTTGCTGATGATGCTACTGAAGCAGCAAATATGAATAAAGGTGTATATGGCATAGATGGTCAAGGTAATAAATTTCCTATTAATGAAGTGTTACGAGCTAATGGTGTAGACCCTGAAACTGCTAATTCAGTATCAAGAGCTTTATTCAGTACACAAATAAATAATACAGTTTATTTACCAGAACTAAACAAAGTTATAAAAGCTGCTAATCAAATGAGTGATAAATTAAAAAGAGGTAATCTTACTAAACTAGTAGATCAAATTGGTGGAGAAAAGTCAGAATCATTTATACAATTTTTAGATTGGTATAACTCTGATATATTCAAACCACTTGCTTTGTTAAAACCTGCGTGGACAGTAAAGGTTATTGGAGAAGAACAATTACGACTTGTATCAAGAGGATTATCATTTGCACCATTAGCACCAATACAGATAGTTGCAAGAATGTTTGGTCGTTCTGTAGGTACAGAAGATGCAGGAAAACTTAGAAAAGGTGTTGATCCATTACTTCCTAGTGAAGCTGTTGGTGGTTCATTTGCATCAGATTTAGCATTTTCAGATTCTCTTACTGGATTAAACAATGTAAGAACTATGAGAAGAAAAGTTGTTAATCCTGGTAGATGGAGAACTGTAGGTAAAGGTGAAACAGATTACAATCCAGCAGTAATAAGAACTATATATCAAATGATTAATGATGATGTAGCTGTAGATATTGCAAGAATAGAAGCATCTGGATTAACACCTTTGCAAAAACAACAAGAGTTTAGAAAATTAGCAGACAATTTAAAAAATGGAGAACAAAGAGGAAGATTAGAAAAAGTTGTAGGAGAACAATCACATCCATTTCATAAAGCACTTCAATCAGATGAAGTTGCTTTAGAGTATGTGTATTATTTACGAGCTAATGTTAATCAAGGTCTTGGTGGTAAAGTTTTAGCAGATGAAACAACAAGTGCATTGAACTGGGTACAAGATACTGCTAGTCAGCAATTATTAGAGATGGTAGCTAATCAAGGTAAATTTATTACTAAAGAAGGTAAAAAAATGGATTTCTTTGCTACTGCTGCTATTGCAAAATCAAAAGCTAAAGCAGAAAAAATTAAAAAGAAATTAGGAGATAAAGATTTTGAACAACTAGCTGATGATTATATTAAAGGAAAATTAAATGATGATGAATTAAAAGAAATAGCACCATTGTTTAAAGAAGCACAAGATGATTTGGTTAATGCTTTTATAGGAACTTATTATGATGAACTACCTTCTATAACAAGAGGATTTGTAGACCCAACATTTAAAGTAGAAGGATTATATGAAAAAACAATTAACAATGCTTTTCAAGTTTTAATGTCAGTACAAACAAATAAATTATCAAGATCACCTGCTTTTAGAAGATTGTATTGGAAGCGTGTATCAGAAACTATTGAGTTTTTAGGTAAAGATGCTAGAGATGAAATGGTGAATATTGCTAATACATCATTAAAAGAATTTACAAAGTATGACCCTATCCTAGATGGATATTTAAAGAAAATAAATAACGCTAAATACTCTGGTCCTGCTGAAGCTATTACAGATGTAAAACTTTACGACAAGATGATTGCATCAGATGCTTTAACACAAACAAAGAAATTATTGTATGATATATCAGAAAGAACAGTAGTTGGTGATTCGCTTAGATTTGCATTTCCTTTCTTAGAAGCATATCTTGAAATCTTTAAAACCTGGTCAGATATTACAAATAAAGCAGGTGGAAAAAACTTAGTGAATTTAAATAAGTTAGTGCAGAGTGGTAGTGAACCAAACCCATTAGCAGACCCAACAGGACAAAGAGGTTTCTTTTACACTAATCCTGTTAATGGTGAAGAAGTATTTGCTTATCCTGGATCAGGTTTAATACAAAAATGGATGTTCCCTGAATTACAAGATACAGGTGTAGAAGCATCATTCCCTGTGTATGTATCATCTGTAAACTTAGTTGCAGATATTATGCCAGGCATAGGACCTATTGTTAGAGTTCCTGCTAGTTACTTTAGAAAAAACTTTCCAGAAGAAGGTGCAATAAATCAATTTATATTTGGTGATTTTGCACCACCTAGAGGTTTTGTAGAAGGTGTAGCACCATTTCCTGCTTGGCTTAAAAAGTTTTATCAAGCATACAAAGGTGGTGGAACAGGTAGTGCAGAATTAAATAGATTATTTAATAATACAGTTATTGATACTTACAAAGCATTGATATATGCAGGTGCTATTGATGATAGTACACCAGAAGGTGCAGAGAATGGTTTAGAACTTGCAACTAATTATGCAAGAAAGATATTTGTTATTAGAGGTGCATCACAGCTTATAGGTCCAACAGGTGCTGCTTCTCCATTATGGTCAGTAACTGAACAATCAGGTAAATCATTATTTATAGAATCATTAGCAGATACTTATAGAGATTATAAAGCTGCTGCTGCTGGTGATGATTATATGGCAACACAGAGATTTATACAAGAGTTTGGAGTTGATCCAACTGCTATGCTTACTTCTAAATCTAGGTCAGTAGTTGCTAGACCACAAACAGTATTTAGTTCTGAATGGGCAAGACAAAATAAAGATTTATATGATGACTTTAACTCTACTGCATTTTATTTAACACCAACAGATATAGATAATGAGTTTAGTTATGATGCGTACCTTAATGCACTCGAAGAAGGTACATTAGCACCTAGAACACCAGAACAATGGGTACTAGCTAAAAACAGATTGTTAGGTTCTATTGCATATGAAAACTTTTTGCGTAATACAAAAGTAGGTGGAGTAACACTTATGAATACAAATACAAAAACTGCACAACTTCTTAAATGGACAAAGCAATCACAGTTAATGCAACAATACTGGGGTTATGGACAAGATGCAGGTTTTGAAGTAGATAAACCAGATACAGATTTCTTGTTGCAAGAAATGGGTGGACAAACATATTTACCTGATCGTACATCTAGTTTTAAACAAGGTTGGATTAAATCTGACTATACACCAATAGATAAATTGAAAGATAACAATGCTGCTATTGCTTATGGTCAATATAGAAAAGCATATGACAAGATTGTTGCAGAATCAATAAACAGAGGATATGCACCATCATCAATTAGAACAAATAGAGAATTAGTAAAAGCAAGACAATACTTACGAGATTTAGCGACTAAACTAATATTAGAGTACCCTGAATTTGGTCCTTTATACAACAGTATTTTAGAGAATGAATTAAGGGAAGAAGTATCAGATATAGAATTATTAGGTATGTAAATGAACGAAGATGTAAATAAGTTTGTACAAGCATTAATACAACAAGACAATTTACCAGGTGCTAATCCAATATTTAGTGAAAACGATATTCAACAAATGAAGAATATGACAACTGTTGATGATGTACAAGCATTTGCTATAACTAAAAATTTAGATGCAGCAAAAGTTAATAATGCACTTATAGATGCAGGTTTAGAGTTTGGTGCAGGTGGAGTAGATGATTTTGATATTGCAGGTTTATTTGGATTTGGTGCTGATGCTTTGCCAGGCATTATTGGTGGTTTACCTAGTAGCTATACACCAAGAAATCCTGCTGACACAGACTTTTATAGAGAAGGTGATGAATATAATATCTTTGCTAATTTACCAGTAGAGGACTTATATGGATTACAGGCTAGATTAATACAAGGTGGCTTGTTAGCTAGAGGTGGATTTACACCAGGTGATTTTGATTCTGCTACTGCTAGTGCTATGCGATTAGTATTAGGCAGACAAAACAGAATTGGTGTAAAGTCTGGAGAAAAAGATATTTCTTGGAATGAAGCATTACTTTTATATCAGAACGAGCCATTACCTAGTGGAGAAGAAGTATCAGTATTTTTACCACCTGATTATGCAGAAGTATCTACAAGAATTAGAAACTTATTTACAGAAAATTTAGGCAGACAACCTAAAGGTTATGAGTTAACATTATTAGCAGAACAATTTTATTCAGATGCAACATTACAATCACAACAACAAGCAGATTTACAAGAACTTGCATTAGGTCCTACTGTAGAAGAACTAGAAGCAGGTAACATAGGAACTAAGAATATACAAGGTGTTGTTGCAGAAACAGGATTACAAGAAGTATCTCCTACAGGTAGATTGTATGAAAACTTTAACAACTTAATACAAAGAGAGAAAGATAGGTTACAAGCTAATGCTGATATTCAAACAACTGGTCGTAATATGCTTGGTACTATCCTCGGTACAAGGAGATAGCGTGGCTGAATCAAGAGAACTAGAAGCATTTAGAATAGCAATAGCATTAACAGAGGGTGGTGGAAAGATAGATTATAACCAAGTTAATTCTGTAACAGGTGCATATGGTGCTTATCAGTTTTTACCTGGTGATGATTGGGATTGGTATAGAAGTAAAGTACCAGGTATGCAAGATGCAAATATTGAAGATCCAAGAGTACAAGATGTTGTTGCTCTTTGGCACTTTCGTAATAATTATAATGATTTAGGTTCTTGGGAACTTGCAGCTATTGCACATTTTTATGGAAGAACAACTGCATTTAATGCAAAAAAATATGGCATTGATTCTATAAAAGACAAAACAGATGCAACAGGTGTATCAGTAGAAAAATATATAAATATTGCTATGGATTATTTTAAAAAACAAAAACAATTATATGCAAAAGTAGATAAAGATGTTGCATCTATGAATTTACCAGATTTTGGTGCTGGTTTTGGTGGTCAATTTAAACCAGAAGAAATAGTTAGTAAAGAGGCAGCAACAGTATTAGATGTTATAACTAATGCTATGAGTGATAATGGTAGAAAAAAATTTCCTATGAATACTAAATCAGATTTTAATTCACAAGTTCCTAAAGCTGCTGGTGATATGGAAAAAGTAAATTATCAAACAAGAATAAATAGATTAAAAGAAAGTATTAAATAATGGCACAAATAGTTATATATGGACCTAATGGAGCTAGGACTACTGCTAATACAGAAAAAAAACCTGGTGAAGAAAAATCAGAATATGAAAGACTGATAGCTGGTGAGATACCAGGTAGAGAAGGTTACAAAGGAGCTACAAATACTGAACCATTAACTCCTGATTACCCTGGAGATTATGGTGGTGAAGATGCTTCTACCCCTATGGATCAAAGAGAAAGTGTTGTTGGAGTAGGTAATACTGATTATGACACTAAAGATTATTCAGATGTAGGTCCTGATGGTGAAGTTATTGTAAAACAAAACAATGTTCCTGTTGATGATAAAAATATAGCAAGTAACAAAAACGAAATATTAAAAATACAAGAAACTTTAAAAAAATTAGGTTTTGACCCTGGTCCATTAGATGGAATTACTGGTCCTAAAACTAGAGCTGCTGCTTTAGCTTATATAAAAACATTATCTGGAACAGCAGGAAAAGCAGCTTATGAATATTACACTGAAAAATTAAATGGTTTAAATGAAAGTGTTAAATTTACAAAGAAAACCGAAGAAGAAAAAACAGAGGAAGAAAAAAAATTAGATGCTGATTGGTGGACACCTTTAGGTTATGACAGTCCTGATGAAGCATACGCAGCAGAAGCTAGGGGGGAAATAACTTCACAATATTTAGAAGAAGCTAGAAATTTTTATACAACTAATAAAGTAACTACAACAAGCAATAGTTTTATAGATACTTTGAATCAAGCAGAAGCCGAAGGTGCTTTTGATAGCAGCACAGTTGTTGATGCAGATATTGATGATGCTTTATTAGAACAATTATCAAGAGGAGAAAATTATAGTAAAGCATTAAGAGGTGGTTTAACAAAAGAAGAATATGATAAATATAGGTTAGAAGTTTTAAATGAATATAAAGATGAAATAGAAAATAATCCTTCATTTGCTGGAAAAATTGGAACTTGGTTAAATTTTGCTGGTAGATCACTAGGAGAAGATGTAAGAAATGTAGGTACTCTTATAAAAGAAATAGCATCTAATGTAGGTGAAGATTTTTTAGAATTTTTATTACCAAATGAAGGTGGAGTTACAGATGCTTTTTTTGCAGGTATATTAGGACAAAATCCTGGTAGCACACCAATTACAGATTTTACAGATAAATTTAAACTTACCTGGGACAATGAAAATAAATATTTTAAAAATGCTGATGGGCAAGTATTAAGTCTTGGTGAAGTAACAAAAGAACAAGATGAAGAAGGTATGACATTAATTGATGTTGATGAAATAGTTAATAATTTAAATAAAGAATTAGGTGTAACAGGAACAGTTGTAACAGGAACAGGTGTAACAGGAACATCAACACAAGGAGAAAAAGATCAATTTGGTTTTACAAAACAAGATTATATAAATGGAATAGCAGTATATAGAGGAGATGCACCATCTAGTGGTGAAAGAGTTTATAGTTTAGAAGATTTAAAAAATGTTTTAAGTTCAGGTTATTCTTTATCTCCTGTTGATTTATTTGAAGGAAATGATGGTTCTGGTGGAGGTATTTTTTTTGTTGATACAGGAATAGAACAAATAAGTTCAGCAGATGAAGAAGTAGGACCAGGACAAGTAGTATCTGAAAAATTTAATGAGTTTAATAATGTACCACAAAACTCTATATTGATAGAAGCAGGTGGACAACTCTTTTTAGGATATGAAGTACCTGGTGCTTATGGACAAATGTATAATGGCAATCCAATTTTTATGTTATATGAAGTATTAAACAATGATGTCTTTGAAGCAGGATTATTAACACAAGGTGCAAGTCCACAGATTAATGTATCACTTGGCTCATTAGAAGATTTAAACCAATATGGAATAATTGTTGGTGGTACAGATGAACTAACAGATGATGTAGAACACCCATTTATTAGATTTACAGAAAACTTTGAAGCTGGTAAAAGAGTTAATCCTTGGCTAAATGATACAGCAATAAATCCTTTGTCAGGCGTTACTTATCAACAAGAAGCTATAGAGTTTTTAGCAGAACAAGCACTAGAACAATGGACACCAGAAACTACACAAGTAAGATACGAAGGTTCTGACTGGTATAGAAAATCTACTACTGCACAAAAGACTTGGCTTACAACATTACTTACACAACCACAACAAGCTAATCAAAATATACAAGATAAACAAATAGAAGTTAAAATTGCTATGGAAGCAAATGGTATTGCAAGTCCACCAGATGCTTTAGTTAATTGGGTAGCAGACAAAGCAGTTACAGGTATGTGGACACAGGTTTATACAGATCAACAAATAGCTTTACTTGCTGACCCTTACAAACCAGGTACTAGAGATACAGGTATGGTGAACTTTATAGAAGGTGTAGGCGTAGGTACATTAGATAGATTATCTGTAGGTGAAAAGACAGTTAGAGATTTATACAGAAGATATTTAGGACCTTCTCTTGGTAGTGCTAGTGATACAGAAATTGCAGAAAAAGCAGGATTACTAAGGTCTGATCCTGATGCAGAAGAACAATTAAAATCATATTTAGAACAACAAAGACTTGCTATGTTTGGTAAATACACAAATCCAACTTTGACTTACAATGATATTGTGCAACCTTACAAAAACTTAGTCAATCAAGTGTGGGGTCAAGAAGTAGATGAAACACAAGACTGGTTTATAAAGATGGTACAAGACAATGATATAGAGAAAGCATATACAACTCTTAGACAAAAAGGTATGGAACAAGGTGTAGAAAGAGTGCAAGATCAGGCTTTAAATGATTTACAAAGAGGTATAGGACAAGGTCAAGTTGCACCAGAACTAGGAGCTAATAGATAATGGAAGAATTTTTACAAAAGGCTAGAGCTTTATATCCAGGATTACCTGATAGTTTTATAAACTTATATGCACAATATTGGGAAGATACTGGAGATGCACAACAAGCTATTAGCCAAACAAGACAAGACCCACAATACGATACTATTTTTCCTGGTAATAAAACAGAACGAGGACAGATTAGATATGATGAAGTTACTTACTTCGCATTAGAAGATTCTTATATTGGTACACTTGCAGAATATGGAATACCAAGACAAACATCTTTAAATATATTGCAAGATAGATTTGTTAATTTGTTAGAAAATGAGGTATCTGCTACTGAATTTAGACAAAGAGTAGCAGGAGTATATCAAGGAATACAACAAAATATTCCTGAAGTACAAGCATTTTATGCTGATAACTTTGGTATAGATTTAGATGAACAATCAATATTTTTAGGTGCATTAGATCCAACAGTTGGAGAAGATATTGTTGCTGGTAAGATAACTGCTGCACAAATAGGTGGAGAAGCTAGGAGAGCAGGATTTACTATATCACTAGAAGAAGCAGAGAGAATACAACAATCTGGCTTATCACAATCAGAAGCTAGAAGATTATTTGCTACTGCTGAAAGAGATATACCAAGACTACAATCTTTACAAGCACAAAGAGGTATAGAACCAGAACAAAGAATTACTTTACAAGAGTTTACTGAAGCTGCTGTATTTCAAAGTCCAGAAGAACTACAAGAAATACAGAGATTAGAACAAGAACAACAAGCAGAATTTACACCTGAATTAGGTGCTGCTAGGAGTGGTCGTAGGGTTACAGGTCTTTTAGAAGAATAACACAATATCTTGTGTTAAATACTTGCATACACAATATCTAGTGGTACTATATATAGTATACGCATAGTGGTAG
>Ga0102963_1001323_pt1 | contig 10848 bp, 14 predicted proteins | sample SalPon2_C_H2O_MG_2_FD_84522 | JGI IMG/M metagenome (GOLD analysis project Ga0102963, IMG submission 84522) | Salt pond water microbial communities from South San Francisco under conditions of wetland restoration - Salt Pond MetaG SF2_C_H2O_MG | ecosystem: Environmental > Aquatic > Non-marine... | reverse complement strand
TTTTTGAACCCTGTCGTCTCATCTTGTAAGATCCGATTCTCTCAAACGTTTCCCTGAGCTTCTTTATGTCAATTTGATGCATAAAGCTCGAGACCATCGTGATCGTTGTAATCTTCACCCATGATGGACGGAGATCATCTGGTAAAGCTTTTCGGATCTCGTCGAGGGTAAGTAGGTATGAGAAACTGTTATTCGCTATTGATGAATACATCATTTTTAGACTTGAAATTTTCAATGTCACACCCAAAACTTAGGTGCTCATCGCCGCATTGATCGCCTCCATAAGAGCTCGTTCGTCGTCGTCCTGCGAAGGGGTGTGACCTGTGGGGGCGCCAGCGTCCGCGGTGGGCGCCAACGCGCCGGTGCAAATTCCCTGCGCCTCCATTTCTTCGGAACACGCCTCAGCTTTCATGTTACAGCACGTGTAATCGTATCGATACATAGTCGTTCCACCCTCAACTGGCTCGGGGGGTATCTCTGTTCCATCAGCCGCTGTTCCACCAGCCTTCAATTTGAAATAGGTGAGAACTTGTGTTTCTCCCGGGCATTTAACCTCATGACTTTGAAGTCCCAGCGAACCGTCTGTAACGAGATCTTCAGGTTTGAGGGCTGAGGTCGACGTTTGATAATTGTAACATTTACCAAGTGGTATCGTGTCTAAGCATCTGTAGTAATACTTTGTTGTGTTCATTAAGGGGTTTAACGTATCGACGGTATAGTCATATCTAAATTGAGTTATCTGTGTATCATCGCCTGCTGTAGAAATTGTCATATTCGTGTCATTTGTGCCCTTTGTCCCACCGATGCTACAATCGACAGGATGTCTATAAATGGTTCTCATGTCGATAGGAACACCTTCTAAGTAATTGGGACCCAGACTCACTGGTGTGACTGGGGGTGTGACTTGTGTTTGATCTGATATCTTAGCATTTATACCACCGAGACACGTGTATTCATATTTATATTTCCCACCAGGACATGTTGAAAGCTTGAATCTTTTGACTGCGTTTTGTCCACAGTCTACCTTAGCCGTCATATCGTAAATATTGTCAAAACAGGATGTAGATCTTTCGTCTTCATAGTATTTCTTACCCCTCTTAAGTTGTAACAAATCCTGCATGTTCTCCGCTTCATTCTCACCTGCCATATTTGAGATGAGTTCCGCCGCTTCATCCTCACCATAGAGAGCCGAGAGTTCGTTTCTCAACAACTGCAACTCATCTTCTTCATCCTTTACAGGGTCGTAGTCATCTTCATATTCAGAACCCAACCACTCCGATGGCTTATCTGGTATGAAGTCACTGGCTGTATCTGGTAAAACCTTCTTGAGTCTCACAGCGAACTCATCACTCCTTTTCGGGGCAAAGTACACTGCTGTGAACGGTGAACCACAACACATAGAACAGCATACCGCGGCACCAATAATGACGAGGCCAGCCATTTATATATTGAAACATTTTTTTACTTAGAGACAAGACTTCCTTATATGATACATGTCTCTAAATAACCTTTCATCTGCGAAATTTGTTCATGACGTAGAATCTGACTTGCATTACGTTGAGATGGTTTACATGAAATGGAACAACAGACGTAAGGAGTACAATAGATACACTGACTACATCAACACTGAACCTATAGGGGACTGGAATCAGATTTCCTGGGAATCCACGAGTGTCACTGATTACTACAAGTTTTTGGATGTGATGGTCGTCAAGACTGTCGAAGTTCTCCAGCGAATGGCTGAATTATATTTGGAAGAGATCCTATATACTGATCACGAACCCCGCTTCTTCGTGAGATTGATAAATGCTGTGAAAATCCTAGATCCTACATTTCAACCACCTCGCATAGATATGGAAAGTGCTTGGCAAGTAGATTTCGTGACTAAGTTTTCCCGGAAATATATCCCAGGTATCGTGCAGATGTGTATCCAAAAAAAACGCCTGTCTTACTTCATCTCCGTAATGCATAAACTAGCATTAGAATGATTAGAACGACGATGGCAGCCTTTGTCGCGTCTGGGACCATATGCTTCTTCGCATTGGATACACCCACACTAACAACCCTTGGCTTCTTCACCTTGCACGAAACTCCATAATCGATGTTACGCCTGGGGTGAATCACCTTGTTCATGACGTTTTGCTTCACCTGTTTATCGCAGAGGTTTGTCCCACAGAAAGGGCTCATCTCAGTTTTGTGAATTTCGTGAACACCAATCTTGTCGAGGAGTTTCTGTTCCCGATCACTGGGCCTCTTCCTCGTGATCGAATCTGTCGTATAATATTCCTCAATCTCTGTTCGGTCCGTTTCTCGTATTCCTCCTGGAAGGGAGAATTCATGCACGACAAATGGATTCACCTTATCCATGGAATGTTTATCATTGAGCATATAATCACTCATTCTTGATATTACTTCAGATTATATTTTTTGTCATGCATCTTGGTTTGGTGCTCTTTCCACATCTTGTCCAAATCTACATTCAACATATGGGCTAATTGGAATAGATAACTGAACACATCTCCCATCTCCATCATAACATCCGTGCCTCTCTCTTTTTTTAGATTTGTCTTCTTGAATGTCTTCTTGTATTGACGAATCGCAGAAGCCAGCTCACCAAACTCCTCTGTCAGGAGAAGCCATACGGTATCTATAGCAGCTCGATCCCATCCTTTCTGTTTACAGACTTTTTCCGTTTCTGATTTATAATAATTAAGACTCATTTACTTACCAAGTTGTAGGGTCTAATCTTTAATTGATTCCAACCTTATTGCGAGGTAACTTTTTCCCGGCCGTACTCGTGTTCACCGGTCTGTCCATAGGCTGGCTGATGGTATCAATCTCACGCGCGTAAGTCATGTATTGAGACACACCGGTTTGGATCTGTCCAAGTGAGGTGTCAATGACGCGGATATTCATATCTCTCACCTGGTTGTTGACGTTATTGTAGTGATCACCGGAGTTGCTGATGAATACAGACCGCATGATTCCGTACAAGTCGTCAGGGTTTTGGTAGTCGATGGCGATACCAGTTCTATTTTTGAACGTCTGACGGATGCCACGCTGAATTAGGTCTTTGTTGTATGGTGAAAAGAACAGCCTGTTGAGAGGGGTCTCACACTGCTTCATAGAATCCAGGTGTAAGTTGTCACACATTTAATATAGTAGACGAAAAAAAAACATCTGTAAATATTAAATGCTGAATCCCGCTGACTTTAAAGATTATGACTCTAGACCAGACATCATCGAAGAGATCCCATGCAAACCCCCAGCCTGCTTTGTCGGGTCGTATGCTCCTGTGGCTAAGCCGGGCCAGACGGGTCCTTTCTATGTGAACACTTACCTGACTCAACCTGACCGGAAGTATGAGACGTTGGGCCCTGTGACGGTGAGGAGTGCCGATCTTGAGAAGTGCACGAAGTAGTTTAAAAATAAAATTTTAAGAATAGTTATATGAGGGTCACTAAACGCTCAGGTCGTATTGAGGATATGAAATTTGACAACGTCACCAATAGGATCAAGAATTTAACATATGGACTCTCAGAAAACTGTGATTCGTCTAAAGTTGCCCAGCAGGTATTTTCTTCGATGTATGACAACATCACCACCCAGGAAATTGATATTCTTTCAGCCGAGATTTGTGTTGGCATGATTACATCAGACCCGGATTATGAAACCCTGGCCACCCGTATTATCGCTAGTAACATTCAGAAAGTTTGTCCCAACAACTTCCACCTCGCCATGCGTAAACTACAAAAATCTGGAATCATCACTGATGAAGTCGTCGAAGTCGCTCAGCAAGTGAAGGAACACATCAAGACAGACCGTGACTTCGATTTTGGATATTTTGGATTGAAGACACTCGAGAAGAGCTATCTTCAACGAGTAAATGGGAAGTTAATTGAAACGCCGCAATATATGTTTATGCGAGTCTCTATAGGCATTCATGGGAAAGACATCCCATCTGTCCTGGAGACATATGACAAAATGTCACAGGGATTCTTCATACACGCGACGCCAACTCTGTTTAACGCGGGAACACCGAGACCCCAGATGTCCTCCTGCTTCCTCATCGCAAACAAAGAAGATTCCATCAACGGCATTTATCAGACGCTGACTGAATGTGCTCAAATCAGTAAGTGGGCTGGAGGGATTGGCATGCATATCCATGATATTCGGGGTAATAAATCAAGAATTAGGGGAACCAACGGCCAATCTGATGGAATCATTCCTATGCTTCGTGTTTTCAACGCGACTGCTCGCTACGTCAACCAGGCTGGTCGGCGTAAGGGTTCCATCGCGGTCTACCTCGAACCCTGGCACCCCGATATTTTAGATTTCCTTGAACTTCGTCTCAACCAGGGTGATGAAGAAGCTCGTTGTAGGGATCTCTTCACAGCCATGTGGATTCCAGACCTCTTCATGAAGAGAGTAGAGGAAGGTGGTAATTGGTCATTGTTCTGTCCCGACAAGGCTAGAGGTCTTTCTGATGTATACGGGAAAGAATTTGAGGAACTGTACACCAAATATGAAGAGGAAGGACTCGCCAACACGACAGTGCCAGCAGCTGACATTTGGAAGGCTATCTTGAAGAGTCAAACTGAAACGGGCACACCTTATATGCTTTACAAAGATTCCTGTAACTCGAAGAGTAATCAGAAGAATCTTGGAGTCATTAAGAGTTCCAATCTTTGTACGGAAATCTTAGAATACACTGACAAGGATGAAACTTCTGTATGCAATCTCGCGTCTATCGCTCTCCCCAAGTATGTCAACGAGGAGCTCAAGACTTTTGATTTCCAGAAGCTGCATGAGGTGACCAAGATTGTGACAAAGAATTTAAACCGTGTGATCGACCGTAACTTCTATCCTGTGGAGACAGCCCGTCGTTCCAACATGAAACATCGCCCAATTGGGCTCGGTGTTCAAGGACTCGCTGATGTTTTCATCTTGTGTGGTCTCCCCTTCGATTCTGAAGAATCGCGAACATTGAACGCACACATCTTTGAGACGATGTATCACGCCGCCCTCGAAGCGAGCTCTGAGCTCGCAGAAGTTGATGGATCCTACGAATCGTTCGAGGGTTCTCCAGCCTCTGAGGGTATCCTTCAACCGGATATGTGGGATGGCGAAGTGAAATTCAGTGGAAGATACGACTGGGATGCCATGCGTGAACGTGTAAAGTCAAAGGGTCTCAGGAACAGTCTTCTCATGGCCCCCATGCCGACCGCCTCGACGGCACAAATCTTGGGTAACAATGAATGCTTCGAGCCTTACACGACCAACATCTATCTGAGACGCACACTCGCGGGTGAATTTGTCGTGGTCAACAAGCACCTCGTCAATGACCTGAAACGTGTTGGTCTCTGGTCAAAGGAGATGAAAGATTTGATGGTTAAAGCTGGTGGTTCCATACAAAATATTGTTGACATCCCGGATGATATCAAAAATCTTTACAAGACTGTTTGGGAGATTAGTCAGAAATGTATTATCGATATGGCAGCGGACAGGGGTCGTTTTATCGATCAATCACAATCTATGAATCTGTTCATGGAGAGTCCGACACTTTCGAAGTTGTCTTCGATGCATATGTATGCGTGGAAGGCGGGACTCAAGACAGGGATGTATTATCTTCGCTCCAAGGCCAAGGCACGTCCTATCCAGTTTAGTCTCGAACCTGACTGTGTCGCCTGTTCAGCTTAAAGTTTTGACTCTTGATAGATATATAACTCATGGACAAAGCAATTGAAAATATCCAGATTAATGAGTACAATAACCGAAGGATAGTCATCTCTACAAAACAGGGAACACCTCTTAAAATTCAGTTCCCAAGAATGTATATGCCCTTTGGTGTCTCGGGTTTTGTCCCAGAAATTGGTCCAACAAAATATAACATCGACTTTGCCATCAAGGGTTGGGATGAAGAAGGGAGTTATATGAACAAATTTTACGACTCTCTCAGAACTCTCGAAAATATGATCATTGACTCGGTCGTAGAGCAAAGTGAGGTAATCTTCGGAAGTCGGATGACCCGTGAAGAGTTATTACCGATGTTTAATTCTAATGTGAAGGAATCTACTGATCGCGAACCAAAGTTTCGCGTAAAGGTTGATACCACAGTGGATGATCACGTCAAGGCGAATGTGTTTGACGCGGACAAGAATCCTCTACGCGACACGGTGGAGAATGGACTGTATTCGAGAAATTCAGGACATGCCATCGTCGAACTTGGCAGTGTGTATTTCTTGAACAGGAAGTTTGGATGCACGTGGAAACTTCATCAGCTCATTGTCTATGAACCTCAGAATTTGAAGGGCTTTCAATTTAAGATTTAGATTTATTTAACAACAGGATACTATAAACTTTTTGTGCCTCCTTAAGCAGCTTACCCTGAACCTTGGTAAACTTCTTAGGGTCTATACCTAGCTTAATTTTAGCAACTTTTACAGAGTCTTCCCATTTAGAGAGAGTCATACTTACTTATTATCCCTGATTATTTTTTTGTAGGTTTTCGACCCCTTCTTGGGAACAAGACAGAAGTGGTCCTTCTTAGCAGCCTTCTCCTTCGCGAGCTCGATGAAAGCCGCAAACTTAGGATTCTTCTTCAGGGACTTCTTAGCCGCCTTGCTGGCCGCCTTGGAAATAATGCGACCATCCTTCATCTTGAGATCACTTTTACGCAGACCACCCGAGGTCTGGGAAGCGTTACCATGGAAAACTTCAGCGCGAGAACCAACAGTCATTTATATTAAGCACGGAAAATTTTTTTAATATCCAAAATTGAGATTTTATCAGTCGTTCTGTTCACTGGGATTTGTGATTTAATCCGATCGTCATTCAGGACTTCTGAACAGACGAGGGATTTATGTCCCTGGAGAGCCATCATTTCTTCTTCGACACTCACAAATCGTGGGCATTCCTTGTAAATTAATTTTTTTACGTGAACAGCCTGAGTTTGACCCATGCGATGACTTCTGCCAATAGCCTGGAGTTCTGTGGCTGGGTTCCAAGCAGGGGCGGTGATGTAGACTCTCGTAGCTTCTTGGAGATTGAGACCCTGACCACCACTTTTGATTTGGATGATGAAGACCGCGCCTCGTCCAGACTTTTTGAACGCGTCAATCTGTTGCACACGCACCTCTTTCGAGACAGACCCATCGATCCTGAAAACAGGGCACGACAACTGAGATTGAATGTAGTTCATCTCACCCTTGAACTGACAGAAGATAAGGGTTTTCTCGTTGGGGTGTTCCGCCAGTAGTCTGAAGAGAGTCTCCATCTTGTTCGATCTCCCAGTCCACTTGGTGGGTTTAGTTTCATTTTTTTGAGCGACCCCGTTCAGATACATCTGGGGCCAAATCATGCACTGCCTCGCTCTCAGAAGGCATTCCAAGATGATCATGTTTTTAGAGTTCAGGGTCTGAGCGTCTCTGAACGCGTCTTGAATGACACTTTGAGCTTCCAGGAACACAAACTCATAGAGGGATTTTTCTTCTTCGAACATATCAAGCTCGACGTTGTCGAACGTGCATGGGGGGAGTCGGAGACGTTCGTTGAGCTTGACGAGGTCCTCCTTGGTACGTCGGAGAATGTAGACATCCTTGATCTCCCTCGATCTTCCTTGCACGAAATTCTTGGAAAGACCCAAGAACGTGCAGAGGGATACAAAGTCTTCCATCGAGTTAAACACAGGGGTCCCCGTCACAATCCACTTGATGGTAGTCTTCAGACGGCAAACATTCTTGAAAATCTTGGAACGTTTGTTCCTGATTTCATGGGCTTCATCGAGGATGACTCGATTCCAGCGACAGTTGTGTAGAGGGGTTCTCGCATCCTCTTTACCACCGTGCACAGTAAGTAATGTATACGGCGCGATCGTAACAGAGCATTTACCCGGGGTTGTGAGAAGTTCCCAATCGAGATCTCGTTTGGGGCCATCGAATACTCGAACCTCAATAGTTGGGGCGAAGCGTTTGATTTCTTCAACCCATTGGGTGATAATAGATTTGGGTACGACGATTAGGGTGCGTTGTTTGGGATTTCCGAGAATCGTAGAAATCAACTGCACCGTCTTACCCAGACCCATTTCGTCACATAAAAAACCACCTTTAGGTCCGGACGCCTGATTTTCCATACCAAGCATCCATTGCACTCCATCTCGTTGATAAGGTATATACAATCGAGTATTGATCGTATTTATGGCCAATTTGTATTGATCACTAATCATCGTTGTATGGATCTTCGTCAGATAATATTTCAATTTCACACTTGATTGGTTCCTTTTCCTTTTTTTTACGTGTTTTCTTCAACTTAGGTGGAGGAAGTTCATTTAAATGTTCTCTAAAATATAAAACTTTATCCCAAAATGCTCTCATAATTGGGAGATTCGTTTTCCACCATTCACGATCTCTCTTTACGTTTACGACATCAAACTCTTCCGGTAGAGGCCAATTTGTGTCTGCTGGTTTGTACTGGATGAAGTCAGCCTCTTCGAGGTCTAGAATCTCCATACAAAGTTGAAGCTGGGGCATATAGTGTTCCGGAACTTCTCCGGGAATGATTTTGCGCTGAGGGGGGCACTTGATTTCTACTAATTTTCCAGACTCGGATACACCATCAGGACTTCCTCCCAGCCACTTGTGCTCGGGGTGAGGACAGAGGCCAATCTCATGAACAACTTCATTATGTCTTTGTTCGTAAAGGATTCGAGCCTCATCTTCGTATTTTTCACCGTGACGGGTCGCCGCGTTACCTGTAAACTTTTCACCCAATCCACACTTCTTGAGTAGAAGACCGTCGGGTGTCTCATATTTATTTACACCTATTGCTGTAGCTGCATCACTAGCAGTTAGCATCTTACCACGGAGAGCCAGCCATTCCTCAGATTTCTGGGCGGCATACTCCCGCTCAATCAACGCTTTAACTTTTGGGTGCATATTACATAGTACTATTTTCTAGTTTTTAAGCCAACTTAGGTGAAATCATAGTTGGCGTAGGTTCCCAAAAGTTCAAAATAACTCCTAGCCGCGTTCTGTTCAGCCTGTTTCTTACTTCTCGCGATTCCCCTAGCGAAGAATACGTTTTGGACGTAGATGTCAATATAGAAAACGCCTTCTTCATGACCAGATACCCGGTATTCAGGTAGTTCCCACCCGTTCACCTGACAATACCGCATGAGATGATCTTTGTAATTGTCATCGATCATGATCATATTCATGTTGATGATTGCGGGGTCTTGGTATATTCGTAGGATGAATTCTTTGGCATGGATAAGACCAATATCCATGTAAATCGCACCTATCAGTGCCTCAAATACGTCTTCAAGGATTTTGGTATTGTTATTCCAGGAGTTCCGCATACCTTTCTCATCCATGATGACATACTTGTTGAGACCCAAATGATTCGCGATGTGGGCCAGTGTTTCACCACGAACGAGCTTTGTGCGAGCTTTCGTGAGGAAACCTTCTTGCTTATTTTCATACCGATCAAACAGATATTTGGTGATGACAAAACCTAATACAGAATCACCTATAAATTCAAGAGTTTCAAAAGACTCTTTAAGATTTTCATACTCCTTTAGAGCAGACTTGTGCGTAAAAGCTTTTTGGTACAAACCTAGGTTTTTTATTTTTGTACCAACAACTTCTTCAATTTGTGCCTTTTCAATGAAAGTCACCATGTTGTTATTATGTATTGGGTTTTATTTTTTAAGCCTTCTTGACGTAATGAGGAGAGAGATACTTCTGAAGGTTAAGGTAGGTGACGACGACACCCTCGGGAGGAGAGAGGAGTTCACGAAGCTTGTCGTCGAGGATAATCTGACGACCGTTTTCGGGATGCTTGAGACCCTTGTCAGTGATATACTTGTTGACGAACTTGGTCACCTCAGAGCGGGAGATGAGCTCATCAGCAGGAAGTCCGAGAAACTCCTTCAACTTAGGTGTAATTTCCTGCTTACGATTGAATCCGTTGTTCTCAGCGCGCTTCTTGGCCTTCTCACCGTTAGGATCCTCCTGAGTGTTCTTAATCTTACGAACAAGCTTGGTCAGGTTCTTGACGTCGTTACGAAGGGCAGTGATTTCGGTCTGGATGTTTTCGAGAGACATTATACCTTTCTTAGTCCCCTAATCTTTAAGTCTATGAGAAAGACGAAACATAAACATATGAACATTCTCACGATGTAATTAAAAGCCTTTTCCTTGTCCAATCGCTTCAGGGGTTCTGTGTTTATCACATCAGGGACGTCTATGTATCTGAAAGGAGGTCTAGATCCATCAGAGACACATCCACCAAAGCAACAATCATCTGGACATCTCAAAACTCTTTCACCACGACGCACACCACAGAATTGGTTTGGATTGTTAGAAAATTGATAACAGCGACACTCATCTATGACGTTGCACACCATATTATTATATTCCAATATATTAATGGACGAACATATTTATTCAAAGTCGACTATGGACGCATTCCTGAAGGAACATCTTCTCTTCAGGGATCCAAAGATGAAAAAGTATTTCGATCGTAACCTCCAGAGGGATTTGGGTAAATTTAGGACTCAAGCTCGAACGAAACATTCGACAAAGTCTTTCGAGAAGTTCATGTACGTCTTGATAACTGATAGTATTCGTGACATCATTCTCCAAACGGTGGGTGAAATTACAGAGCACATGAAAGACATGGGCGACTTGGTGATCAGTGGTGGTGAAGCTTTCAACATATACACAGCTTATGATGATCGAATAGTCACAAGTGATATAGACGCGAAGTTTGTGCCTCGAATGTCTGTTGACCCAAAATTCTTCGGTAAACTTCAAGCTACTAAACTGATATTGTGGGATAAACTCGGTC
>Ga0102963_1001322_pt1 | contig 10850 bp, 8 predicted proteins | sample SalPon2_C_H2O_MG_2_FD_84522 | JGI IMG/M metagenome (GOLD analysis project Ga0102963, IMG submission 84522) | Salt pond water microbial communities from South San Francisco under conditions of wetland restoration - Salt Pond MetaG SF2_C_H2O_MG | ecosystem: Environmental > Aquatic > Non-marine... | reverse complement strand
GGGCCGTCTATAGCTGAAGAAATGATTAGCTTGGGGTGTAGGTGGCGTCCTAGTGATCGAACCGCTGGCGCACGGGTAGCAGGTAAGAACCAGCTACATCAACGCATGAAGGTAGACGATATTACAGAACAACCTGGAATTGTATTCTTTAATACGTGCAGGCAGATTATCGCAGATCTACCAAGCATACCTTCCTGCCCTAAAGGGTCTGATGACATCGATCAGAGATTTTCGTCTGACCATACATACGATTCTATCAGGTACGGGGTGATGAGTAGGCCCAGAGCCTTTTCACCTTTCGACATGGGTAAGGGTGTTCCCACTCAGAGCTACAGACCCGCAGATTTAGCATTTGGATATTAATATGGCATTAATGGATAAACCTACTGATCCAAACCCAGAAGAAGCAACGGAAACAGATCGTGTTATTGCTCTGGAAGAAGACGGTAATGTTGAAGAAGAGAACACAGAATATTCAAGTCTAGTTTCTTTTGTTGATGGTCAATTTAGACGGGCTAAAACTCACAGGCAAACTGATGAAGATCGTTGGCTGTCTGCGTATAGAAATTACCGTGGAATTTATAGCTCAGACGTTCAATTTACGGACAGTGAAAAGTCACAGGCATTTATTAAAGTAACTAAAACAAAAGTTCTGGCAGCGTATGCCCAGATGATTGATGTGCTGTTTGCGGGGGGTAAATTCCCCATTGGTGTAGAAGCACGTAATAACCCTAATAATGTTGCCGGTGCAGTTAATTATAATCCTAACGCCCTGACAGATGAAAAAGTTAAAGAGAAGACAAACGTAGAATATGAGGTTCCACGTAATATTTCCCGTCCTGATATTGCAAAGCAGCTAGGTCTTTATAGGGAAAAGCTAGAGCCTATTAAGGATGACTTAGAGCTAGGTGCAGGAACCGTACCAGGTTCTATTACCTTTGAGCCTGCTAAACGTGCGGCACAAAATCTTGAGAAGAAAATGCATGACCAGTTGGAGTCTTCTCAAGCTAGTAAGCATTTACGTTCAATGGCGTTTGAGTGTGCTTTGTTCGGGCAGGGTATTATTAAAGGGCCTTTTGCTGCGGATAAAGAGTACCCTCGTTGGGATGAAGAGGGCAACTATGAACCGATTTATGAGACAGTACCTAAAGTAGAATATACGTCTGTTTGGGATTTCTACCCTGATCCAGATTCTAGGAATATTGGCGAAGCTGAGTATACTGTACAGCGGCATAGATTAAGCAAAACGCAAATGCGGGCGCTAAAGAAACGTCCATACTTTCGAGATGAAAGCATTGAACTGGCTTTGGGATATGGCCCTTCTTATGTTCGTGAATACTGGGAAGAGGCACTAGAAGACAGTGCAGGTAGTGAGCAAATCGACAGGTATGAGGTCTTAGAGTACTGGGGTATTATCGACCAAGAACTCGCAGAGGAAGCAGAGTTAGATATACCAAAAGAATATGAAGATAATGATCAAATACAGATTAATGCGTGGATTTGTAATGGTCAGATAATTCGTCTTGTTTTAAATCCATTTACCCCTAACCGTATTCCTTATCACTCTGTTCCATATGAGCATAACCCATATTCTTTCTTTGGCATTGGTGTTGCTGAAAATATGGAAGATACACAATTGCTAATGAATGGCTTCTACAGGCTCGGAATCGATAATGCGGCGCTTTCTGGTAATCTGTTAATCGAAGTCGATGAAACAAATTTGGTACCTGGGCAAGACTTAACGGTATATCCGGGCAAAGTGTTTCGCAGACAAGGGGGCCAAGTAGGTACTGCCATCCACGGTACTAAGTTTCCGAATGTTTCTAATGAATTAATGATGATGTATGACAAGGCTAGGCAGTTAGCTGATGAGGCTACTGGTATCCCTAGCTATAGTCACGGCGGTACTGGTATTACAGGGGTAGGCCGTACTGCTAGTGGTATGAGCATGTTGATGGGAGCCGCTCAAGCTAACATCAAAGCAGTAGTCAGAAACATAGATGATTACTTGCTGGCTCCACTAGGAAAAGCTCTGTTTAGTTTTAATATGCAGTTCCTGTTTGATAAGGAATTTGTAGGGGATCTGGACGTAATCGCTAAAGGCACAGAAAGCCTGATGCGTAACGAAATCCGTAGTCAACGCTTACTTCAGTTTATGCAGATGACTCAAAATCCACAGATGGCTCCGTTTGTTAAATACGATTACGTCTTGCGTGAACTAGCAGCCAGCATGGACTTAGATGAAGACAAGATCCTGAACGATCAACGAGAGGCTGTAATACAAGCTAAAATGATGGCTGAAATACAGGCAATGATGCCTCAACAGCCACAGCAACAGCAAAATGGTGGGCCACCTAGCCCCTCAGACCCAACAGGAACAGGCGGCGGTAATATAGCACCAGGAGCAGCCCCAGAGCCAGGAGCAGAAGGCTTCACGGGTGCTGGCGGCGGCGACAATGGCGGTAATATACAGCCCGATCCTAATCAAGCACCACAAGGCCCTGTTCAGTAATGGATAAACAGTTTTGTAAGTCTATGCTCCTGTTGGTGAACACTCCCACCTATATGGATTTGTTGCACAAGTATGTTTCTGTTCGGATTGCCAGTTTTCATCAGCAATTGGAAAATACGAAAGATCCTCACCGTGTCTTAGAAATACAGGGCGCTATCGCTGAACTCCGTAGGTTTAAAACCCTTCGGGATGAAATGATTAAGGGAGCAGAGTAGTGCCAGATAAAGAGTACAATCAGGAAGAACAGGAATATATGATTCACCGCCAAGAATTAAAGTATTTGATGGATAAATATCCAGAAGATTTTAAGGATTGGAATGATGAAGAAGAACCATATTCTTTTTTCGATGTACTGAAAGATACGGCAAAAATGGGCGGTATGGCGGGTATTATAGGCCTAGAAAAAATAGGGGTGAATACTGGCCCTATTATCCAAAAAGCAAGAAAATATTTTAATGAGGGCGGGATTGTAGAAGAAAAATCTTTCTGGGATAAGTTTAACCCTCTCACAGGATCTTATCGTAAGGAAACTCCTATAAGTGTTAAGGCGGCTGAAGTTGTCGCTGAGAACGCACCGATTACAGGATCTGCCTATACTGCAGCCGATATATCTGATGAATTAGATAAAGAAGACCCTAGCAAATTAAAAATTGCTGGTCTTATGGGGGCAGAGGTATTAGGAGCGGTTCCTTTCGTAGGTGACGCAGCACAAAGCCTCATAAGAAAGGGTTTAAAAGCCAAGGGATACGGGGAAGCCTCAGATGAAACTGTTGGGCTTATGCGTGAAAAATATCCAAACATGCAAGCCCGTGAGGAAACATATCGTATTGCCGAAAGACCTGATCCAAAGACAGGTGAAACGGATATAAAAGTAGGCCCAGAGCAAGAACTTGAAGAAGTACCAACTTATCCTGAAGCACCTGAAAGAAGTTCAGTTTTTATAGATCCTAGTAGAGCAAGGGTTGAATATGACGGTGAATATAGAAATACCGTTATCCCTACTAAAGGTGCTTTATATATTGAGGATATAGTAGAACAGAGTGACGGCGTTTTATATCGTGGAATGAGTGCAGAAGAGTATAGAGGCGCACTTGAGCAAGGGTATATTAAGTCTAAAGGGGATTATAATATTGGGGATGAGCAAGAGGGTTTAACTTTTTTTTCTACTCGCCCTAGTCAAGCGCAATCATACGCAAATAATTTTACACCAGAGGGATTTAAGGCTACGCCTGATCGCCCTGCGTATGTAGTGGCTATAAAAAAACCTAATAAAATAGATTACGTTACTGGCGATACCGAAATAGGGTTAAAAGGGGAAATACCTACAAGTGCCATTGTAGATGTTTTTGAAGGAAAGCCGTACCAGTTTAAATCTGACGTGGTAGTACAAACAGACTTTGGAAATACAAAAAACGTATATGGATCTCCAGATACGGCTCTTGTTACATGGGAACGAATAGACAATGCATCCTCTTCTATTTCAGTAGATAAAACTTCGGATATGAGTGTCCTTGTTAAGGATGCGCCTACTAATGCCATAGATGATATAGGTTTAACGGAAGAAGCCCGTGAGGAATGGCGCAAGGTTAATAAAGTAAATCAGAAACAAACTAGAGTTCCGCAAGTTCAACAGGCTGCAAAAGGTCTGATGAAAAAAGAAATTACTTCTGCGGAGTACCGTGAGTTAGTAGAAGGCTTTCAGCCCATTTCTTTACTAGAAGAAGTTCCCACGCTGCCTACAGTAGAGGATATAGCTTCTGCCCTTAATTCAGACAAAGTTAGAAAAGGTATTGTTGGAGTAAATAAGGGAATTGAGGACGGAACGTATGTAGCTTCTCGTTTGGATATTCCAGCCTACGAACAATATGACACTTGGGTAGTATCTGTTCACGATGGTGCAGGGGGCAAACTAAATGGAGAATCCGTTGGGTATGCCCAGACTGCGGTATTAAAAGACGTTACTTTTAATTCAGTTCCAAAAGCCGCAGCTAATATTGCGTCAGGTAAAAATAAAACAACAATAGCCCGTATATTTGGTAATTGGGAAAACCAAGATCCACAAGAAGTGTATGCCCGTGCTGTTTCTCTAATGGATGATCCTGAGTGGACTCAGGTAGGTATGAATCCTTTTAGGCATTCTTATTTTTACGACAAAGTTACAGGCGAACCCGTGGTTGCTGCTACAGAGGTAGTACAGGTTGGGCCGCTTGTTTTGGCTAAGAACGTCACAAAAGCCTCTCCAGATGATCCTAAATTTAGAATTAGTGCTAAAGATGAAAACTCCCCGACATTTGCGCTGGGCGGTCTTGCAACAGCCCGCAAGGGAATTACCACAGAGGAAGGTAAAGAAATGGCAGATAAACGGTTTCAGCTAGATGAAAAAAAAGCTGATCTTAATAATGATAACAAACTGTCTGATTACGAAAAACAGCGTGGAGAGACAGTCCAGAAAGCCATGAAAATGTACCACGGCGGTATGCCATGTGGATGCGAAGGTGGTGATGACTGTGATTGCGGCGGTGGAATGATGTCTGACCCCGTATCAGGTAATCCTATTCCCATTGGTTCCAGTGCAGAAAATGTACGAGATGATATTGAAGCGATGATTAGCGAAGGTGAATATGTTCTCCCTGCTAATGTCGTTAAATGGCACGGCCTTAAACATATTATGGACATGCAGTCAGAGGCCGAAATGGGCCTCATGGGAATGTATGATATGGGCCTTATACAGTATGCAGGAGAGGAAGCCGAAGATCCTGAACAGGAATCTGAAGCTGAAGAAGACGTTCCTTCAGAGGACGTTGAAGTAGAAGTCGCTACCGTAGAGGTAGATGACATGCTGGATGATGAGGAAGATGGGGAGATCTCGCCTACTACATCCAACCTACCTGGCATGGTCAGTAAACCAAAATTAATGATCATGTCTTAAAGGGCTACCCGCAACAGCGGCCCCCAATGAGGCAATAATGGCAAAATATAAAAGACAGAATGAGGAAGATAATGGTCTTTCTTACAGCGAAGAACTTGCGCAACAGCAAGAAGCACAAGCAGACGGCCCAGAGCCGGTAGATTCTGAAGATGCTACCTATAAAAAGCGGTACGGTGACCTTCGACGGCACCAACAACAGCTTCTCCAACAAAAAGACGAAGAAGTTGCACAGCTACGGAAGCAATTGGATCAGGCTGCAAAGGCACAGATTAAGTTTCCTAAATCTGATGAAGAGATTGAGCAGTGGTCTAAGAAGTACCCCGATGTCGCTCAGATCGTAGATACGATTGCACGTAAAAGAGCGAATGAAGCTTTGGAAGAAGGCGATAAGCGTATGGATAGCCTACGCAGCCTAGAAAAGAAGCTGACTAAGCGTGAAGCAGAGCAGCAATTGGTTAAACTGCATCCTGACTTCCATGACATTCGGCAAGATCCTTCATTCCATGAATGGGTGGCAGAGCAGCCGCAGTATATTGAAGACGCTCTGTACAAAAACACCACTGACGCTAAAGCAGCGGCACGGGCTATCGATCTGTACAAGGCTGATACAGGCAGGCGCAAAACTATATCCAAATCAGCGGCAGAAGACGTGGGTAGGCTTTCTCGTTCAGCGCCCACAGCCAATCAACGGGCAGAGTTTTCTGAGAGCATGGTTAATTCCATGTCGGATAGTGAGTTTGAGAAAAATGCAGACGCTATTCAGGAAGCTATCCGCAGCGGTAAGTTTAGCTATGATATAAGTGGTGCAGCAAGATAGTGTTTGCAATGCCACTGTATTAATGGTATAACATAAGTTGAGCAGGGGCAGGAATGCCCCGCTTTTCGATAATAAGTTTAACATAGACTTATTTTCTGAGAGCAATCTCTCAACCTCAGAAAAGGGCCACCCACGGGTCTACCCCTTTGTCTGATTTTCCCAAGATATAAGACGTTTAGTCCACCAGTACGGCTGGCCTGCATTCATGCACCACCCAGTACCCAGTACTGCCACTTAATTGTCCTCTTCGGGGTTTGTCCGGGCGTTCTCGCCCTTCATGCCAATAGGAGAACATAAAATGGCATTCGCAAAAGCCTCTGGCTATACTAACCTTAACTCAGGCAACTTCTCGCCTGTTATCTATAGCCGTAAGGCACAGCTTGCTTTCCGCAAGAGTTCTGTAGCCGAAGCGGTCACTAACACCGATTATAGCGGCGAGATTGCTGCACATGGTGATTCAGTGAGAATTATCCGTGAACCCACCATCACTATCAACGCTTTAGAGCGTGGTACTACGCTGGTATCACAGGATCTGACCGATACTGATTTCACTATGGTTGTAGATAAAGCGAACTACTTCCAGTTCACTTTAGCAGATATCGAAGTTGCCCATTCGCACATTAATTTCATGGACTTAGCATCTGATCGTGTTGGTTATGATCTTCGTGATGCGTTTGATGCGGAAGTTTTGGGTTACATGTCTGGGTGGAAAACACCAAGCGCATGGGCACGAAATACAACCACGTCTGGTACAGTAGCAAACGTAAATGCTGGCACGGACGAATTGCTTGCCGCAAACAAGTTGGACATCACTGATTTCGGTGGCACCGATCTTGGTGTTCTTGGCGAAGTAACATCTATTCCAGTAGCTGCCGGTGGCGGTTCTGGTGCAGTGACTTCACCATTAGCTATTTTGAACCGCATCAATCGTAAGATGGATGAGGCCAACGTAGCCACTGATGGTCGCTGGTGTGTAATTTCACCAATCCTCGCAGAGATCCTTATGGACGAAGACTCGAAGCTTGTTAACGCAGACTTCGGTGGTTCTTCTGAAATCCGTAATGGTCAGCTACCAGCTAAGATCCGTAACTTCACGATCTATGTATCCAATAACCTGCCGTATGTAGGTGATCCGGGTACCTCATCTGCGACTGGTTCTGAAGACAACTTCGGGGTCATGGTTGCTGGTCACGATAGTGCGGTAGCAGTAGCGGATCAGATTGCTAAAGTGGAGACATTCCGTTCTCCAGATACCTTTAGTGATGTGGTTCGGGGTATGCAGCTTTACGGCAGAAAAATACTGAGGCCCGAAGCTCTGTTCACAGCGAACTACAACGTAGCATAGTCTAGGTAGGGGCAGTGGCAATCACTCTAACCAATCGTGCTAAGAATGCCGCCTTGAACGGCATCGTGGACGAAATCGACAGCGGTGGGTCGGCAGGTACTCTGCAAATCCTAGATGCTGGAGATAACGAGTTAGCAACACTGCCCCTTACCAACCCAGCATTCGGAGCCGCAGATAGTGGCTCCGTTTCTGCTAATGCCATTACCACTGACACTACGATCAATGCGGGTACGGCAACCCAATTCAAAGTCTTTACTAGCGGTGGCTCCGAAGTCTTTCGAGGCACTGTGACTAATACCGGCGGCGGCGGTGATCTCACCTTAACCAACGTCAATCTTTTCGTAGGAGACAGGTTAGCTGTGTCCTCTTTCACAATCACGATTTGAGGAACAGGAGAAACACATGAGCCTCTCAGATACTTTTGAAACCCACACTTTAAAATACTTGCTGACTTCAGATTCAGTCACACGGCCTACAAACTGGTTCGTTGCCTTATGTACCACAGATCCGACGGATTCCGCACTCGGAACCGAAGTTTCTGGCGGCGGTTATGCTCGTCAGTCAGTGGCGTTCACTGTAAGCGGCAACAACGCTTCAAATACCTCGGCAATCGAGTTTCCCGAAGCGACTGCAGATTACGGCACTGTAGTGGCTGTAATGATCATGCCCGCATCTACCGGCGGTACAGCCAGCGACATGATCGTTCATGCACAGTTAACTGCCGATAAGTCTATTTCTACCGGCGATATTTTCCGCATACCGGCTGGCGATTTAGACATCACAATTGAGTAATAGGAGAGCCTGATGGGTATTCTCACCGATGAATGGGAAGTAAAGCTTCTCAAGCATATTTTCGGTCATACTAAGCTTGATATCCCAAGTAATTTATACTTGGGGTTACACTCTGGTACGCCGACTGAATCCAGCCCATCTACAGGTGAATTATCTGGTTCGGGCTACTCTCGCTATCATTTAGTCGATAACGTGCATAATACTACTGTTAGTAGCTCCGATTCACAGATGCACACTCGTTTTGGTTTTGGCACAAACGACAATCTGACCAATGATAGTGCTATTGATTTTCCAGAGGCCACAGGTAGCTGGGGAACAGTAACCCATTACTCCGTTTGGGATGATGCGACTGCAACCACTGCGGCAAATTGCTTGATGATTGGAGCATTGTCTTCAGGAGTTGCAGTAACTAGCGGCGACCAATTTCGTATTGCTGTGGGTGAGTTCGACTTGAATTTCCCCAACAAAATGGGTGTAGGCGCTGGCGCACAACCTACAAGTCTAACCACTACAATTACTGACTATTATTATAGAGCCACTGAATGGCGTAGGCAAGTTGCCCGTAGACTTGGGTTTATCAACGAGCCTTGGAGTGCGCATGATGGTATATACGATTTCGCAAACTTTTCTGGAGCTAGTTCAAGCGAAACAGACGCTTATAACACAAAAGTACATAACAGAAATGTTTATTGGCCCTCAGTTTCTCTTTCGTACCCAACGGATACCTACACTAGGGCTTTAGTAAGCGGAACCACTAATTCATCATACGTTTTTGCTAATTCCTTGTACTTAGGGTTATATAGATCTGATCCGGGCAATAATCCAACAAACGTAGATAACGCAAGTTCAGGAAGTACTGGTGAGTTGTATGGTAGTGGATATGCTCGACAGTCTTTGATTACCGCAAGCCTCGGTACAATTACGTCAGTTTTTGGAACCCCCTCTACTAGCGGCGGCGTTAGTTCCATAGCCAATACTTCTGCTATTGCATTTCCTGAAGCTACTGCAGATTGGGGCCAAATAACTCATTGGGGTATTTATAGAGGCTCAGACCAGTATACGGTAAATGCAAGCGGGGCTTATAATGTTGACCAACTTCCTATACCAACACCCACTACCCCCCAATATGATCCAGCCAGACACCCCTTCCTAACCGGCGCTTTGACCACTGCCCGTACCGTAAATTCCGGCGATATATTGCGTTTCGGAATCGGGGATTTTCAAATCAAGTTAGATTAAGGAACCAGCATGGCTCGCTTCGCTGATCGTGTAAAGGTTTCGACCTCTACGACAGGCACAGGTACTGTTACTCTTGGCTCTGCGGAGTCGGGTTATCAGTCTGTGCCTTCTTCTTTGGACGGTTACACAGTAAGGCTGGTTATTGAAGATGGCACGGCATGGGAGGTATCTACAGGTGTATATACACACTCAGGAACCGCTCTCACACGGGTTCTAACTAGCTCATCTACCGGCAGCTTGCTCAATCTATCTGGCAGCGCCAGGGTCTTTATCAGTGCTTCTGCAGATGATCTTGATCTGCTTTATGCTGACATTACGGTTACTGTTGTTAATGTAGGGGGTTACAACAAGTACTTTATTGATGGTACTGCTAATCAGACGATTACTTTAGTACCCTCAGTTACCTACCGCTTTGATGTTTCTGATAGCACTAACTCAAGTCACCCATTTCGATTAGCTACGCAAGCTGATGCCGCCAATAGCTCACAATTTACCACGGGCGTAACCGTTGTTGGGTCTAAGTATGTTGAGGTAAAGCTAGAGCAGGATGCGCCCAGCACCCTTTATTATTACTGCACCAATCACAGTGGTATGGGCGGTACGATAAACGTAGGCAGCACTAGCTACTCTAACGCCACAACATCATCCGATGGCCTTATGTCATCAGCCGATAAGACAAAACTTGATGGTGTAGCTACCAGCGCTAACAATTATACTTTACCTACGGCTTCTGCGTCTACGCTTGGCGGCATTAAGATTGGCAGCGGCCTTAGTATAGACGGCTCTGGCGTAGTCACGGCTAGTGGCAGTAGTTCTTCTGGCGGCTCTTTAGTACCTATTACCACGACGAAAACGACAGCTACGGCGGGTCAAACTGTTTTCACTGGCTCTTGGAAAGCGGCCAACATTTCGGTGTTTCTCAACGGTGTGAAGCTGCAAGATAGTGAAGTTACGGCGACTGATACGCAGATCACTATTAGCGCAACGGCTGTAGGCGATATTGTAGAAGTCGTTGAATATGGCGCACCCTTTGCCAGCCCTTATGCCAGTACGTTTCCTACAGTCACGACAGGGGCAACCTCAGTAACTGTAGACTACACCCCTGATAAAGTGGCGGTATACAAGAACGGTGTTAAGCTTAGAGGCGGCGGCGTAGATTTCACAGCGAGTAACGGCACTTCGATCACAGGCTTTTCAGCATTTGTCTCTGGCGATG
>Ga0102963_1001311_pt1 | contig 10903 bp, 5 predicted proteins | sample SalPon2_C_H2O_MG_2_FD_84522 | JGI IMG/M metagenome (GOLD analysis project Ga0102963, IMG submission 84522) | Salt pond water microbial communities from South San Francisco under conditions of wetland restoration - Salt Pond MetaG SF2_C_H2O_MG | ecosystem: Environmental > Aquatic > Non-marine... | reverse complement strand
CATGATTTATTCAATCCTTCTAATAAAAAAGAAAGAAACGAACTTTATACATGGACGATCCCAATCGGAAATGCTACGAGTACACTGATGGCGGTGCCTTTAAGTGGTGATAAGATACGTGGTCTCCGTGCTGACGTTCTGATCGTGGATGAGTTCCTATTGATCCCCAGAGACATTCTAGAGCGCGTGTTGTTCCCGTTTATTCTTAGTCCTCAAAACATCAAGGACAGAATTAGGATTACAGAGATCGAAGACAGGATGATCGCTGATGGCATAATGGAAGGGAAAGATAGAACAAAGTTTGTTTCTACATCTAAGTTGATTGGACTTTCAAGTGCCAGTTATGAATTTGAGTATTTATATGAAGTTTATAATAATTGGGTTGATGAAGTATTAAAAGAGCAATACAGTGAGGGTCCAAAATATTTTGTGTCGCGAATGAGCTACAAATCCGCGCCATCTCACATGCTTGATCTCAAAGTTATTGAGGAGGCTTCTCGTGATGAAGGGGCGGCATATTTCCAGAGAGAATATGAGGCCAAATTTTTGGATGATTCAGATAGTTACTTTTCTGCGAGGAAGATGTATAATTGTAGAATTCCAAACGGGGAATCTCCAAGTATGTCACTATTTGGCGACAAAACAAAAGAATATATTTTATCTATTGACCCTAACTTTAGTAACTCCGAAAAGTCTGACTTTTTTGCAATGGCAGTTATTCAACTGCACGAAGGCACAAACAAAGGAACTTTGGTTCATGCTTATGGTTCTGCTGGATCTGGGCTCAATGGAAATGCTCGCTATTTAAGATATTTAATTAATTCTTATAATATAAAGCTAATTATTATTGATAACGGTGGCGCGGATCAGTTTATAGATGGTTGTAATCAATCAAAATGGTTTGAAAACGACAAATTGCATATAATTGACTTCGATTCAAACAAAACTGGGCCAGATTACATAGAGCAAATGAAGCATCTTAAATTAAAACATAACCCAGATAAAAAGAAATATGTTATTAAGCAAAATTTTAATTCTAGCTCTGTTAGGTCAATGAATGAATATTTGCAGGCATGTATTGATCACAAAAGAATATGGTTTGGCTCAAAAATTAATGGGAATGATGTAGTTATGGATAAGTTTACATCAACTGGATTTGAAAAGAATTTTGAATACATACATTATTTTGATAATAAAGCAAGTAGCAAATCAATGGGCTATGGTCAAAAAATGATTGAATTAATTGACGTTCAAGACAGTATGGTTGAGCAGACCATTAAACAGTGCTCTTCAATTATCGTAAGGACAAGCCCCCAAGGGTCTCAGACATTTGATTTGCCGCAAAACCTCAAAAGAGATATGACGATCAATAGGGTTAGAAAAGACAATTATACAGCACTTATGCTTGGATGCTGGGGTTTAAAAGTCTATAATGAGCTGATAAACTTTGACGGTACGGCTAAAAAGCGCGAAGCCTTTATGCCCGTCATGTTTTAAATCAGCATTTCAAGTCGTGTAAAATAATATAAGAATTGTCTAAAATATAGGTAAAAGGATGAGTAGAACTATTAAAAAGGAAAAGCCAAAGCTAGAAGCTGTTGGATATTGCGATCTTGGAAGCATAGAAACAGAAACTGCCGCTTCTAGAGTTGCTGCGAATAACACTAGAACAAGACGAAATCGCTCATCCACCATTCATAGACTTGATAGATTTAAAAATATTGATGATGGTGTAATTCCTTTCAGTAGACACTCTAATTACAATAACTCTTCTAATCTTGATGTAGCCGACACTATTGTTTTATGCCAAAAGGCATATTATAACATTTCAATTTTTAGAAATACCATTGATTTGATGTCTGAATTCTCTTCAGACAACCTATATTTAACGGGAGGTAACAAAAGGGGGCGCGATTTTTTTAATGCGTGGTTAAAGAAGATTAATATATGGGACCTACAAGATCAATTTTTTAGAGAATATTATAGATCTGGGAATGTTTTTCTTTTTAGATATGACACTAAAATAAAAGACTCTGATATTTTCAAAATTACTCAAACATTTGGACTTTCAAAAGCAAATGCAATGAAAATCCCATCAAAATATGTTATTTTAAATCCAGCAGACATTAAAACTGGTGATAATATATCATTTGCAATGGGTCAATTTAGCAAAAAACTTACAGATTACGAAATTCATGTATTGGCCAACTCCGAAACTGAAGAGGCAAAGGATGTGCTGAATGGCTTGGATAAAGATTTAAGAGATAAGATTTTATCATATAAAGGAAAACAGGTAGGCTCCAAAGAAGAAATTTTAATGGATTTGAAGCCAGAAAAGGTATCTGCCGTTTTTTATAAAAAGCAAGATTATGAACCATTGGCAATCCCAATGGGCTTTCCTGTCCTTGAAGACATCAACTGGAAGCTTGAGTTGAAAAAGATGGATATGGCAATAACCCGTACCGTTCAGCAAGCGGTTCTTTTGATTACGGTTGGTGATGAGGAAAATGGTGTTGACCAAAAACAAGTTAACCAATTGCAAGAACTTTTTAGAAATGAGTCTGTCGGTAGAGTTTTGGTTTCTGATTATACTACAAAGGCAAGTTTCGTAATACCAGAAATTGCACACATTCTTGATCCTAAAAAATACGAAATTGTTGATAGAGATATTAAATTAGGACTTAATAATATCATTCTTGGCGAAGAGAAGTTCTCGTCTACAACAACTAAAGCACAAATATTTATTGAAAGGCTCCGTCAAGCAAGAGAGGCTTTCTTGAACAACTTCTTAATTCCTGAAATTAAACGTATTTCTAGAGAGCTTGGATTTAAAAATTATCCAACTCCCAGATTCTCTGAGATTGCATTGAACACCAATGTTAATCAATCTAGAATTATCACAAGGCTTGTTGAGCTAGGAAGCTTAACGGTTCAAGAGGGTATAGAAGCAATACAAACTGGTAGATTTCCCACCGAGGAAGAGTCCGTTGAGAATCAAGAGAAGTATAAAAAGTACAAACAAAAAGGGTATTATGAGCCGTTGATAGGTGGCGCTAAGAATGATTCTGGACGCCCTGACGGAACTCCAGAGGGAGAGAGGGACAAAGGGGGGCAGAATTCCTCTCCTGCGGGTGGTGGTGAGTCTAGTGGCTCAGAAAAAAATTATAGCTTAACCAGTTTTATTGAAAATTTTAAAACATCTATTGCCTCAGAAAAGCTTATTGAAAAACTATTTAAGAAACAAAATAAAATAAAAAGAATCAACTCTATCCAAAGAGATAATATTAATACAATTGCTTCGATTATTTTTTCAAATGAACCTCTCGAAAGCTGGCTAAATGAAGATATTTTATTGAATTATGTTAAAGAACCATTTGATAAAGATTCGAATAGAGTTGGAGAAGTTATGGAGGTTGCGGCCTCTCACCAGATAGATCCAAAAATGGCATCCATTCTTTTCGTTAGCGAAACGGAAGAGCAAGAATAAAATGAGCGAGCGCAATCGCATAATTTATAATTCTGAGGGGCTATATGTTGGCCCAGCGCCAAGTAGCGGCCATCAGTTTATGAATTACATTGGGCAGCTAAATAATGATTCCGATGATACTGCTTATGTTAGAAATGTAAATTTAAATTATAATAATAGAGGAGATGCATTTGAAAGCAGTTTTTATGAAACTTATACGCCAGATTCTCCAGTGGGAGCAGTTGTTTACAGCGACCAAGTAAAAGACAAGAATATAAATACTTACAATAGGAATTACAACTTATTGCAAAAAATTAGTCGCGTACAGTCTATTACATATGATATTAATTTTCAAAGAACAAATATTTCACAGCTTAATAAATTAGGGTTAGTTGACGAGCCGTTAATATCGAATCCTGTTGTAACATTAAATTTTAATTATTTGATAAATGGAGTAAGAAATGAGCATCGATTGGGAATGAATGTTAACTTCCCGATGTTCCAATATCCATTTGATGGCGAGCCCTACTATTCTGGAAATAATATGTTTTTATTCTCTGGTATGGCAGAGCAGGATTGTTTGGATAATCGCGCAAACCACGTAAGGGGAGAATCTTGGGACATTAGTAAATTCAGCGGCAGGGCTTTTTCTACATATGCAAGTTGGCAGCAAACAGGCCTCGTTCCATTTGATGTGAATAGCGGCGACGAGCGAGCCAGAAGATATTATATACAAGATAATGCTCCTATGTACCCATTTAGTTACAGGGATACAAGAAATTTTTATGTAAATATTACTCCAGAAGGTGTTGACGAAGGCACTGGAATTTATTATTCAGAGGACTTAAATACTCCATTTAATGAAAGTTTGATGAATTATAGAAATGCGGCTTCTAACCAAGTTATGGCATTTGGCGATTGTCAATTGACTACATATAAATGTTCGGCCTCTGTTGGTTCGTTTGCTCAAGCAAGTGTTAGCTATGTAGGTAATAACGTATCCTTTCATGACTCTGCAAGTGGAGAAAATATTCCGGCAGTTTGGCCAAAAGATGGGGAACCAATAGCTGGAAAATTCTCTATACCTGAAAGTTTTAGACAAGATGGTATTTCTGTAATAAGAAACGGAGACATGACCATAGATATAGAAGCTTCAAATATTGGTCAAAAATTAACAGGAATTAACTTAGATTCTTACAGTTTCGCAATAAATTTAGAAAGATCGGAACTAAAAAGCTTAGGCTATCAATTTCCACTAGAAAGGCCAATAAATTACCCAATTTTTATGCAAGGGCAATTTTCTGTAATTGTCAACGGGTATGACACCGGAAGTTACATTGACTTAGTAAGAGATGACAAAATATTAAATTTGGAAATAAATGTTTCAAAACCAAGCTGTGATGATTGGCTAAAAGAGCAAAAAACAGGACTTTTTTACGATGGAATACCACGTTCTTCTTCTTATAATATATTAAATTATACAATCAAAAAGGCCAAAATAACAAGTGTTAGTGATGGACTGTCTATCGGTGGCAATAAAGCGTCTACTGTAACATTTAGTGCAGAATTAAACCCAGAAGATACAACAAAAGGCTTCTTTTTAAGTGGCCTTCATAATACAGAAAAATTATTTAATTATTTAAAAATAGATCATGCCAGTGGTGTCGGTAGCGGAGATGCAATGTTTTTGTTAACAGAAGCTTATGAGCCGATTATTTGTGACTGGGCATATATATAAGTGAAGTGAAGTGTAAAATAAAACAAAGGAATAAGGAAATTTAAACAATGGCTGTATTATCTGGACAAGGAAGAAGAGTTAGCGAATTATTAGAGACTATTAATGTTTATTCTGGATGGCTGTTTCCGGTAATGGGCAGCGGCTCTTTGTTTAAATGCACCCTTGACACATTGTTTCGCTATCATAATAATACATATTATTTAGGAGATAATGCAGACCCTTTAGCTACGGATACTTACGGTAATACCTATGGTAGGTATCATTTCTCTACACAAAATTTTGGCATTTCAGGAAATCCACTTGCTCATTTCAGGCTAGATCAGACAGAAATTAACATTTCTAAAAGCGGATCAAGCTCTCCGACACCGTTTGTTGGAGAAACATTATATAGCGGCGCTAATATGCCAGCAGCTATAATTCTTGAAAATCAGGCGGCAGTAGATAATTCTTATACGCTTTTGGGCTCTAAAGGCACTGGCCATAATATGGGGGCGCACATCAACTTTATTCAAACTGGTGAAGATGAGGATGCTTTTGGTATAGGGCTATTTACGAGAACCCCGTTGGCTAATAATACAAGACAGAGTGCATATCTTTCTGACTTGGGCTTTCTTGATATAGGAAGTGGTAGAAATGGTGATGCTGGCGTCAGAATAATGGGAACTGGGGGTCATGAACAAACCACTTTTAGAATTCAAAATAATAATAATGCCAATTTTAGAATAAAAGCTAAGGACGATACAAGCTCAACGGTTTGGATTATAAGCGGAGATGCTAATACCCCCATTGCTTTTGAGGTGGGAGGTAAAGAGGCTTTTAGAATTATTGATAGTAATGGCAACATGGGTTTTAACTCAACCACATCTGCTGTGAATGGTTATGAATTTCGTGGCGACATGCTTGTTACCGGAAATTTAATGATTGAAAATTCCGGTATAACAATTGCGCCTGATTGGGTTTTACCAAGGGCCAATCTTTATATTAGCGGGGCTACCGCTAGTGGGGATGGTATAAAAATTGAATCTTCTTATGATGCATTTTTGAGACTTGATGCTGATATTAATAACACTCCAGAGGCAGACAACCCTTACATTTTGATGACTCAAGATGGTGGGGAAAACTCTGGAATACTATCTTTAGCGGGGGACACTAATAACGGGCCTCTTCATGGAATTAGTGGTGTGGTAAGGAACTCGACCTTAATAGAGAATGAGGTAAAAGCTGGGAATGGCGGTGGTTTTCAGATTGCTGTTCAAAAGAATGTTTATTTTACTGTAACTAGCGGAGGGGCCGTAGGGGTAGGATACATGAATAATGCTCCATCTGGCGCATTTCATGTCAGTGGAAGTGGTGTTTATTTAGATTATGATAATATGCATGCGGCAGACCCACAAAGAAAAGGTCAGGTTTATCGTAATGGAAGTAATCAGCTTTTTATTAGTGCTGGTTAAAAATAATTAAGCGCCCATGTGTTTCATGCGGGAGCATACTTTACTCCCTGTTTCAAGATCTCCTTGAACACCATGCATGGACGCAAATTTTTTACTAATTATTATTATTTATTGTTAATTTTTAGCATCTAGCTTTTTATTAAGAACACCAATTAGGTAAAATACTTCATTCTTAGGAATGTCCTCTAGTTTTGTCCAATTGTCAGCGTTCTTGAAGTCGTGCTCCTTAGCGTTGACGCACTTGTCTTTCAACTGTGAGAAACTTAGCTTAAGCTTTGCCAAAACTTCCCTCAGCGGTTCATATGCATCATTACTCTCCTTTACATAGGGACTGTTATCTTTATTATTTTGAACAACTTTGTTTTTGTCAAACAATTCTTCATGAGCAACAATATCAATATTAAGGAAGCTACGAACTGCCCTAACAAATGAACGGTTTGTAGAAGCCTCTACCAAGAATGGAGAAAGAAAATCGTTTACATTTTCATAATGAGCTGATGATGACGCCGAATAAACCACCTCCCTTCCTTCCGTTTCATAATTTGGAATCCATGTTATTTTGCATGTTGAACAGACATAATTTGGGGAAGGAATATCTGTAATAAATTCTACAGACTTAAAGCCGCGAATTTTTGCAAGGTCTTTTAGCCCACCAAGTTTAATTACTAATTCATGGTCTTTCAGCTTTGTTATATCGGTTTCATTTGTACGATCTTTATTTGGGTAAAGGTACTCTGGCTTAACCATGGCCCTCCAGTCAATAAAGCCATCTTCTTTGTACTTATAGTTAATATCCTCAAGCAAACCATATTCATTTCTTTTTAATTGAATTGGTGGAATCGAAGTACTTGATTTTGCTTTCATATCCTCAACTGTTTGGACATTCGTTGTTGTACCCTCATCAACAATTGATTGTGATTCAGTTTGTTGAGTTTCGTTTGTGTTTTTTTTCTTTCTTGGCATATTATTTCTTTTTGTTTATTTTATTCAATTGTTTTTTCGAACACTAGACTTCCACAGTCCCAGATGCGATTCCAACCGTTCTCTTTCATATTCTCCCATTCTGTCATATTTGGGTCGAATTTGTCAAGTTTTTTCTTAAGTTCTGACTTGCGAAAATTAAATCGATGATAAAGAATTTCGCCATTGCCTTTGAAATACCAATAATTCGGCTTAGACTCTCTAATTTTTGAGAACCCTAACTTTTTATAAAGATCTCCTTCAGACCATCTTTTGTCTGCGTAACTCGTGATTTTCTTTGGGTTCCAGTTTTTTTCGAAATATTTCAAAAGTTTTCCAGCCCCGCCGACAATAGAAAAATTAGCAATAGCCGCATAGCGAGATAATTCCCACTCGCCTTCGACGTGATTCTTACCCAATGCTTTACGGTTCTTAGAAAATGTCATAACGGCAACTAATCTATTTTTATAAAATAATCCTAATTTTACAGACGATTTATCCAATCCTTGTAAATGATATTTTTCTAAAAAAGCATTTTTAAGATCTTTATTAATTTCTCTTGCTTCGCATTTTCGTGCAAAAACCTTATATTTATTTAATTTTAATAAATTTTTGATTCTTGAATTGACAATATTGGTTGAAAATACTATTTCATTTTGAAAAACGTGTATTAATTTTATATTTTTTACTTTGCAAAAATTAGTTTTGTTGAGGTGGTAATTTTTGTCTTTACCGGCTAGTTCGGAATGCCAATAAATCCCATTGCACTCAATTGCTATATCGTGATTTGGCAAATAAAAGTCTAATTCGCGAGGCTTTATAACCGTCCTGTCGTTTTTCGCAAATTCAATTTTGTATTTAATTAAAATATTTTCAATAAATTGTTCTATGCTAGTATTTTTAAACTGGCATTTCTGGCAACCACTCCCACAAAGATGCCCATTGGGGGTTTGTAGAAACTCGCCATGCTCAGGACATATGATTTTAACTTTTTTTGATGCTTTCTTATAGTCTGCTAACGAATAGTCGTATTTATTATCGTGGACAAGGTTTGCTCTATCTTCAAATACTGTTGATTTATTTTTAATTATCTTTGACGCTGTTGATAGTTTCGCGCACTCATTGCATCCTTTGCCAAGTAGATGGTTGCTTGGCGTTTGATAAAAAATTCCATGCTGTTTGCAAATTACCTCAACTTTTGTTTTAGAACTTACATACTCAACTTTACTATAATCATACCTACCCTCATGAATTTTCTCAGCTCTTTCTACAAAATCTTCATGAGATAATCTATAAGAATCTATGACACATTTTGGGCAAATGTTTTTTGCATTTATATGATTTTTTGCAGATTGAATAAATTTTCCATGCTTTTCACAAAAAATAGATATTTTTGATTCTCTATTTTTATAATTTGATAAATCATAAGAATACAAATTGCCATGAACACATTTAGCTTTTTTAAGGAAATCGTTTTTTGATTTTGTTGCTGCTAAATCTGCACATTTTCTACAACCATTACCATTCATGTGGGATGATGGAAGTTGCATAAACCTCCCATGAATCGGACATAAAATGACAACTTTTTCCATAGAATTTTTGTAATTTGATAAAGAATAATCATATTTATCTCCATGTACTTTTCTAGACCTTTGAATAAAAATTTCATTATTAAAAGATGCCAAGTCAGATGAACACTCGCTGCACCCGCTGCCATTTAAATGAACTGCTGGTTTTTGTTTAAATTCACCATGTTTTGAACAAATAATAATTACATTTGTCTCATATCCATTATAAACAGCCTTAGAGTAATCATATTTATTTCCGTGCTTTTGTTTTGATCTATTTATAAAATCTTCTAAGCTTAATAGCTGTTTATTTCTTCTTTTTTCATTTCCGCATTTTTTACAACCCCCAGATGCAAAATGACACTCTGGAGTTTGATAAAAAGAGCCGTGCACTGGACATTTAATTTCGATTTTTTTTCCACTACCTTTATAAATAGTAGAAGAGTAGTCGTATTTATCGCCATGCATTTCCTTGGCTTTCTTTACAAATTCTTCTGTGCTAAGTTTTTTCAATCTTTTAATAATTACATTGTCTGTATTTACAGCCCTTATTGATGAGATTTTAATAATCTTAATTTATCTTTTCTAGCAACATACAATAATCAACTTCCTTCCAAAAGTCAACTGTATTTTTAACTTTTTTTAATTCACCAAATTGTTTAACTTCATCGTTCATTGACCAAGATTGCTTACCATAATAGTTCCTCCCTTGGGAGGATAATATTTTACATGATTTATAATAAAGATTGTCCAGATCTACGTTATCGAATTCAGAGGCTTCCTTTGGATTAAATACCTCTTCAAACTCTACAACGCCATAGTCCATAAAGTCAAGTTTTATATGCTCATTATTTTCTTTTGGTAGCTCACAATTCAAGCCATAGCCAATCCCACTTTCATAAAGGTTTTTGACAAAATTTATGTCGTAGTCTTTTTTGAAATTGTATTGAATTTGCTTAATTTTTTCCTTATATGGTAATATATTTTTTACATCAAACGGCTTGGATGTTATAATATAGCAATGGTTATGTACGGAGAGTTGTTTTATTAAATTATCTTCATCGTAACCATAATCCATCCTAATAACAAGGGGTGCGTTAACATCGTCAATCTTCCCAACCCCATTTGGAATTATCTCAAAGTGCTTTTCTAAATATTTAGCGCCGATATAAACAGTTCTAAAATCATAGTCTAATTTATGTCCTAATAATTTGAGCGAAGCCTCGGCTACTTGTTCTGGCTTGATCTTATCAATAATCTTTTCTGGGTCCTCAAGGGAAAACAATGGTTTACCATCTTTATATGAAGTGATGGCGACGAAATCTTCATCCTTTGACCAGTATGGGCCGACACACTCGACATAATTATTTGCGTAAAGACAAACTATCTTTTTACCATAGCCGGAGGCAACATGAACTGGAAAACTATCTACACCGATATGGAGCAAAGAGTTTCTTATAAGATAAGCTGTTTGGTTGATTGTGGTTTGCCCGCACAAATCATAAATTCCCTCTACCTTTTTATCATCTTTTCCTCCAATTTGAATAATGCTAATTCCAAGTTCATCCAACTTTGGCTTGATAAGTCCAATAACTTCTTGCCAATAAGAATAAGTTTTTGCTGGTTTTGAGGTTGTGTGTAATGTGATGTAATTTTTGATTGTCATTGGAAAGTAGTCCTCGTAAATTGAGGGTTTTCCGATTTTGACACCAACGTCTTT
>Ga0102963_1001310_pt1 | contig 10905 bp, 15 predicted proteins | sample SalPon2_C_H2O_MG_2_FD_84522 | JGI IMG/M metagenome (GOLD analysis project Ga0102963, IMG submission 84522) | Salt pond water microbial communities from South San Francisco under conditions of wetland restoration - Salt Pond MetaG SF2_C_H2O_MG | ecosystem: Environmental > Aquatic > Non-marine... | reverse complement strand
TCTTACATTCCCATCAGTTATAAGTCATTGTGTAAAACCAGTAACCAAGGGTGTAAGAAAAAGCCTTGTAGCATGGATAGAGGGTCCAAAATGGAGATGAAAACATTTATAGAAATAGGAACTTGTGATTTTGATACAAACTTGCCACTTATAGAAAGTGGAGAGTGGAAGGGTATTATGTGTGAACCGGCTCCAATATATTTTGGAAACCTAAAAAAACAATCTGAAGAAATAAAAAATTCTGAAAATCTTATCTTAGAAAACTTAGCAATATCAGACTATAACGGAAAATTAGATTTTGCTGTTGCTAGAAACGATCACAGCGTTGAAAATTCTTGGCAAAGAGGAATATCAAGCGTTGTAAGTGATAACCATAGTGGAGAAAGGTTATTTGACTATGATGCTAATAAAAATCTTATAGCTGAAACAATTGAAGTGCCATGTTTAACTTTGGATGATCTAATACACAAACATAAAGTTAATTCTATTGACTATTTAAAGATTGATACAGAGGGGCATGAAATGAATATTATTGATGCTTACTCTTGGGATGTTAAACCGAATATTATTAAGTTAGAACATATGCACATAGATGATATTTATATGGCTACCTTGTTGCAGGATAAAGGCTACATTGTTTATACAGAAGAAAGAGATATATACGCTATTAGATGAAAAAACTCGTTATATCACTGCTCAGAAGGGCAGATAGAAAAGCTGAGTTCCAAAGAAACAATCTACAAAACTTTGAGTACATACAAGCCATAGATGGGGAAGCAAATACCTTTAGACATATTCATGCAAGAAACAACTGGGTAGACCCATTTAGAAACAGACCATTGCAACAAAGCGAAGTGGCTTGTTTCTTGTCTCACATTAAAGCTTGGGAAAGGTGTGTTGAATTAAATGAACCTGTCATAATCATGGAAGATGATGCAATCATCAATCATCACTGGGATGAATTAAAGTATAAGGAACTTATAAAAGAATACCCTTTTATCTATTTGCAACGCAACGAAAACGAGCCTGATCAAGTTACTCCAATAAATGATTTTATAGAAAAACCAAGCTACCCATACAACATGACTGCATATTGTTTGCATCCAATGGGGGCAATAAAATTACTTCGCACAATTAATTACAATGACTTCATACCAGTTGATGAGTTTTTGCCTGAAGTTTTAAAAACGACATCACTGCAAATAGTTGCTTTAAAAGAAGATGCTTGTAATCAAATACACAGAGATTTATCACAATCTGATATAGAAAACAGCAAACCTTTTAGACCATACAAAGTTCATGCAGTAACTTGTGGCACAGATAGAAAAAAATGCATTCATGTAAACACTAGTGCTAGAAAATACGGAATAGATATAGTTAATGTAGGCACAAACATAGAATGGAAAGGAACTGATATGACAACATTGGGTGGTGGTATGAAGATAAACCTAATGAAAGATTATGTAGAACACTTACATGATGATGACATAGTTTTATTTACAGATGCTTATGATGTTTTTTATGCCGATGATCTTGAAACAATCACAGAAAGATTCTTGGAGTTTGATAAAGAGATAGTTTTCAGTGGGGAAACGGTATGTTGGCCACAAGAAGAATTAGCAAGTGAATTCCCTAATGGTGATACTAGATTTAAATATATAAACAGTGGAACTTACATAGGCAGAGTTAAGGAACTTAAAAGATTGTATAACCACGAACAAATAGAGCATTGGGATGACGATCAACTATATGTGCATAAATGTTTTCTCTATGGTGACTTTGATATAGCCATAGACTATGAGTGTTATATCTTTCAAACACATTTTGAAGGCACAAAAAAGCTAGGAGAACAACTTCACAATCCTGAGACTAGGTGTTGCTCATGCATTTATCATGGTAATGGGGGTGATACTAGTAGGTCTAAGTTTTTAAGCCTTTACAACGAGTTTCACGGACTCTCAGAAGGGTATTTTATACCTCACAACAAAGTAGAATACTTATCAGAAGATATGCTTGTGGTAGATTTTATGACACAAGAACAATGCGAAAGATTAATAGAGTTAGCAGACAAAAATGGACAATGGGGTTCTTTGTCTTACGATAAATTTCCTGCACAAGAAATACGAATGAAAGAATTAGGATTGTGGGAAGAATTAGAAAAAGCATGGCAAGACTATATAGTTCCAACAGTTGAAAAATATTGGAAGCCTTTAGAGATGTATGGTCTTAGAGATGGCTTTGTTATGCGATATGCTATGGACACACAAACAAAATTAAATCTACACCACGATGCTAGTTTAGTTACAGGTTCAATTAAATTAAATGATGACTATACTGGTGCTGAACTTATTTATCCAAGACAAGGTTTTTCAAACAAAGACATACCAGTAGGCAAATGCATATTGTTTCCTGCACAAGTTACACATGGTCATGAGTGCTTGCCTTTAATTAATGGAGTTAAATACAGCTTGACAATATGGTCAAAAAGATTTCCTGCTGATACAATTTAAAATGCAAGTACACATATAAATGTGTATGATGTATTTATTTAGGAGAAAAAATTATGGCAGACGCTAATGAACCAATCTTAACTTTAACAGAAGATGATGTTGAGACTAAATATAATGTTAATGAATTAAGCGACGAAGCTAAAGTTATATATAACAAATTAGCAGACCTGCAAAAACAATATAGCAATATTGTTGTCATGGCGAATGAAAATAAAATTCTTCAATCACATTATATTAATCTTATAAAAACACATCTACCTACAGAGAACGAGGAAGATGAACAAACCAACGAAGAAACAGGAAGCGAATCCTAATATTTCTGCTTTAGAATTGCACGAACAAATATGTGCAATAAGATACGAGAATCTTGAAAAAAGGTTAGAATCAGGCTCAGCTAGATTTATACGGATGGAAGCCATGATACTGGGTTTATATGCAGTTATCGTGGGTGCTTATTTATTTGAAAAGGTTTTATAATGGCAGGATTAACTACAGTCACAGGACCCACACAAGAACCAGTAACCTTACAAGAAGTCAAAGAATATTTAAGAGTTGATGATGCTACCGATGAAAGAGTTGTAAGACCTTTTATTGAAACAGCTAGAAGGTTTTGCGAAGAACACACAGGCAGAGCTTTAATGTCTCAAACATTAAGGTTGTATTTAGATGCTTTTCAAGATCGCTTTGACCCTTTATGGGAAGGCATGAGAACTGGTCCTTACCTAAATTATTATAAAAACTATGTTGTATTGCCAAGATCACCAGTTGTATCGGTAACTCATGTTAAAACTTATGATGATGCAGATACAGCTACTACCTTTGATTCTTCAAAATATTATTTAGATAACGCTAGAGAGCCATCAAGAATAGTATTAAGAACTGGTGAAGCTTTCCCTACTGCTTTAAGAGTAGCTAATGCTATTGAAGTAGAGTATACAACTGGCTATGCATCACAGTATAATATTCCTGAACCCATAAAGCTTGGCATTATGCAACACATAGCTTACCTTTATGAGCATAGGGGCGACATGTACGATGCAAATTTACCATATCCCCCTATGTTAAAATCATTATACGCTCCTTATGTAATTCATAGAGGATTGGGTTCATCTTCTTTAATGTCTCTAGGTTAGTATGGCTAACAGTATCGGAAAGATGCGATATAGAGTAAAGGTTGAAAGAGCAACCAATACTAGGGATGCAGGTGGTGGTCTATCGCAAACATTCAGTCCAGTTACAACTATTTTTGCAAACATAAAACCTAAAAATGCTAACAGCATATATAGACAAGGTATGTTGCAAGAAAAAGTAACCCATGAGATCACCATACGCTACATGAAGAACATTGACACTAACAGTAAGATCACTTATGGCACAAGACAGTTTGCAGTAAATGGGATTATTAATGTAGACGAAAGAGATAGATTCCTCACATTGCTTTGTGAAGAAGGTGTTGCAATATGAGTGATGGGATTGATCTTAAGATTTCAAACCTTAAAGCATTTAATAAAAAGCTTCAGGCAACCTTGGATGACAACAAAGTTAAAGAATATGTAACTCGTGGAACTTTGATGGTTCAAAATACAGCTAAACAAAGCATTATGGCAGGTGGCACTGGTAAAACATATCAAAAGTATGAACCAAGAAGAACACACACAGCATCAGCACCTAATCAACCACCTGCAAGTGATACAGGTTTCTTAGTAAGTCAAATAACTATGGATGTTGATGTTAAAGCAAACGGAACTGTTGTTGGTCAAATAATATCTGCAGCACCTTACTCAAAGCATTTAGAGTTTGGAACTGTACATATGACAGAAAGACCCTTTATGCAACCTGCACTTATGAAAAACAAAAGAAAAATACAAGCCATGTTTAAAAAAGGTATTATAAAATGAGTGTAGGTCAATTTGCTTTACAGTCTGCTATATATTCAGCACTTAATGTAGAAGCTATCACAACCACGCTTTCGTGTGGTGTCTATGACGAGGTTATAGAAGGTAACCCTTACCCTTTTATCACCTTAGGGGAAGAAACAACCATAGACTACAGCACAAAGACTGAAACAGGCTCTGAGACAACGATAAACATACATATTTGGTCAAGATATAAAGGCTCTAAACAAACTAAAGAAATTATGGACAAAGTCCATGATTTATTGCATGATGTTAATTTAAGCGTTACTGGATTTAGTTTAATTAACCTTAGATTTGAATACAGTGACATTTTGAGAGACCCAGATGGGATTACAAGACATGGTGTTATGCGATTCCGTGCAATAATTTTAGATTAATTCTATTAGGAGAATAATAAAATGGCAGCACAAAAAGGTTTGGATATGCTACTCAAAATTGACATTAGTGGAACATACACCACTATTGGAGGTTTAAGGTCAACTTCAATTAGTCTTGCTGATGAAGCAGTAGATGTTACTAATAAAGATAGTCTCGGTACTAGAACTTTATTAGCAGGTGCAGGTGTTAACAGTCTTTCAATCAGTGGGTCAGGAGTCTTTACAGATTCTGCTTCAGAGGTTGCATTAAGAACTGCTTTCCAAGCACAACAAAATACTAGTGACGGTTCGTCAGGACAAACTGCAGCATTTGAGAATTTTCAATTTGTAGTTCCTGATTTAGGTACATACACTGGTGCTTTTATGATCTCAAGCTTGGAATATGCAGGTGAGTATAATGGTGAAGTTACCTATTCAATGTCTTTTGAGTCAGCAGGATATATTACATTCGCAGCAGCATAATAATTTATGTCTTGGCATGAAGCAGTAGTCAAAGTCGGAGACACAAGGCTCTCAGGCGTTATTAACGATTGTTTATTGCAAATACCGTATGTAGAAGATTTGGGTGAATCAATAAATGTCAACGGAAAAGATCGTAATATAGAATCTTTTATGGTTGACCACAGAGACAACATTTTAAAAATCGTACTTGCAAAAGCAAGTCTAAAAAAGGAGAAGTCAGATGACAAACCCACTAAAGGGTCAGATTGAAGTAACCCTAGGTTCTGAAACCTATAAGTGCAGACTAACTATAGATAGTCTTGTCAAGATTGAGGATGAGCTTGATACAGGCATACTTGAACTTGCACAAAACATTGCACAAGCCAAAGTTCGCATAAGAACATTATTAGTTGTTTTACGCTATGCCCTTAGAGGTGGTGGAAATGACTTTGATGAAAAAAAAGTAGGGCAAATAATATCTGATGTAGGTATTGTTACTGCTTCTACAGAGGTAGCCAAACTCTTGGTATCTACCTTAAACGATAATGACTCAGACGAGGAAGATAAAAAAAAAGCAAGAGAGTAGATGAACACACGCCACCTAACAATTGGGGAGATTACTATATGATATGTGTTGGCATGATGAACATGAGACCTATGGACTTTTGGGATTTATCACCTAGAGAAATGTATCTAGCCATAAGTGGATTTAAAAAGTTTCATTCTACCGAAACAGAAAAACCCATGGATAGAGACGATCTAGATAACCTTATGGAGTTATACCCTGACTAATGAATGAGATAGATAAGCTAGTTATAAAGATTGAAGCTGATACAAAACAGCTAAAATCACAACTAGACCAAATACAAGGCAAAATAAGAGTTACAGGTGCAGCAGGTGGTGCTGCATTTGCTGGTATGGCAGCAGGATTGTCAAAAATTAAAGGTCCTGCTATTGCTGCAGCAGTTGGTATTGCAGCAATTGTTTTACCTTTAAAAGCTGCGGCAGGTGCAGGTTCACAATTTGAAGATTTAAAAGATTCATTAGATAGTGTTTTTGGTAGTATTACTGCAGGTGATGCAGCCATGCAAAAAATATTTACATTTGCACAAACAACACCATTTCAAATAGAAGATGCAACCAAAGCATTTATTGCTCTTAAATCAGCAGGAATAGAGCCTAGCATGGATATGTTGCAAACATTTGCTGATACTGCATCTGTATCTGTAGATCAACTTGGTACTTTTGAAGCACTTATAAGAATGGTGCAAAGGTCAGCATCAGGTGGCATGGGACTTGAAGAATTAAACATGATCTCTGACAGAGGTATTGATGTACTTGGTATTTTAAGTGAAAAACTTAATTTAGGTAAAGATGATATAGCTGAATTTGGTAAAACTGCAGAAGGTGCTGCAGAAATGGTAAAGGCACTTACAGAAGGTTTGCAAGAAAAGTTTGGTGGTGCTATGGAGTCCAAAATGGATAACCTTTCCACAAAGGCATCAAACATGGTTATTGCTTTTAAGCAATTAGGAGATGAGGTTTTTAAAAGTGGTTTGGGTGATTTCTTAAAAGATACGGCAGACTATCTAGCAAGCATTGCTAATGAATCAGCAAGAATTGTAAGAACTGTTACAGGCACTAGAAATATAGAAGATTTTGCTCCTGAAGTAGATATGAGCAAAGCCACCACAACAGAGAAAAGAGATTTAGCAAAAACATTTTTAGATGATGCAAATGAAGAATTAAACATAGCTACTAGAAATTTAGCATTTGCAGAAGAAAGTTTTACTGGTGATGCCTTAATTGCTTATCAAGCTCGTGTTGCAGGTGCAAAGAAAAGAGTTGACGAACTTATAGTAATAATAGCTGATCTTAATAAACAAATAGCTGAATCAGAAAAACCCAAAGAAGTAGATGATACTTTTGATGCAGGAAGCATTGATGGGTTAATTGACTTTCAGGCTAAATATAAAAAACTTGTACAGGATTCTATACCTGAAACTAAAAAACTTGGTGATCAGATAGATTACATAAAAGGCTTGATGGCGACTGATGATGAAAAAGAATTAGCAGGAATTATGGGCTTTCTTGGTGTTAAAGACATATCTGAAATGCAAGCTGTTATAGACCACTTGCAAACAATGCAAGACGAGTTAAATGAAACAGCAACCTTTAGCAGTGAAATGCAAACAGCTATTATTAGTGCATCACAAGCATTTACATCTGACTTTGTGAAATCACTAATGGACGGTGAAAACGCATTAGACAGTTTTAAAAACTTTGCTAAGAATATAGTCAATCAGATTATTACAATTTTCCTACAAATGGCAGTTGTTAATGAAATATTAAATAGTGTATTCAATTTGACTGGAACTAAAAATGCCTTGCCTACTTTTAGAAATAATAAAGCTGGCGGTGGTAAAGTACAAGCTGGCTCACCAGTGCTTGTAGGTGAAAGAGGAATGGAGATGTTTGTTCCTGATACTGGCGGAAAAATTATGAACAACATGAATACTAAAAACGCTATGGGTGGTGGCACTACAGTCATCAATCAATCAATTAACTTTGCAACAGGTGTTGTGCCTACAGTGCGAGCAGAAGTTATGAAAATGATGCCACAAATAGCTGATGTAACTAAAGGTGCAGTAGCAGAAGCTGCAATGCGTGGTGGTAACTATAGGAGAATGTTGCAAGGTGGCTAAATTAATATCAATGCCTACAAGTCCTAACTTCGTAAGAAGTAACTGGTCGCTTGTAAGAACAGTAGGAACTACAGTAAGTCCGTTTACTGGTAAAACTAAAACACAAGAATTTGATGGTGTGTACTGGACTGCTGAAGTATATTTACCGTCTATGCGTAGATCACAAGCTATTGAGTGGCAGTCTTTTCTTTTAGAGCTAAATGGTACAGTTAATCATTTTAAATTTGCTGACCCTGATGCACTTACAAACACAGGAACATACAGCACAGCTTTTCTAACATCTAACCACAGAACAAGCACAAATTCAGTTACCTTATCTTTTAGTGGTTCAACCATAACAGCAGGTGCATCTACATTCGGAAGTGCAAAAGTAGGTGATTTTATAGTTGTAACTGGTGCTACCAATGAAGATAACAATGGAACACATAAGATAGCTACTATCACTAGTAACACAGTAATAGTGACAACTAGCACATTCACCACAGAATCTAACACTGCAAGTTGCAAAGTAAGAACCAATGTCAAGGGTGCTACTGGATTATCGCTTCTCGCTTCCACAAATGGTGCTAGTGGCACTATTAAGAAAGGAGATTACTTACAGATACAATCAACAAATAACACCACAGCAACGCCCTCACAACTAGTTATGGTTACAGAAGATGCAACAGCTACAGTAGATGGTGGTAAAGATTTTTATGGTGTTGCTATACAACCAAAGTTGCGATCAGATTTTGCAAATGGTAATTATGCAGTTTTCACCAATCCAAAGGGAACATTTAGACTTACATCAAATGAAATAAGTTGGTCAGCAGACCGTATATCAAATTACGGAATTAGTTTTTCTTGTATTGAGGTAATCTAAATGGCAACTAGACAGGGATTAGATAGTTCTATTGTCAATCGTCTAGGAGCAGATGAACAAGCCTTATTTTTTGCAGTCAAAGCAGAGTTTGATACTGATGATATTCTTGTATGGTCAGGTATAGATGATCTTGTTATAGGGTCAGATACATACACTGGTGCAGGAACATTATTAAGCATAAGTAACTCAGAAGATAATTTAGAGCTAAAGTCTAACGGACTCGTTGTTTCTTTATCAGGCATGGACACCACAGTTGTAAATTACGCATTGACAGAAAACTACCAAAACAGACCCATAACTATTTTTATGGGGTATGTTATGGGTGGTACGAATGAGGTAGCAGGAACGCTTACTTTGTTTAAAGGTAGGATGACTAGCCTTGTTATAAACGATACGCCTGATGGCTCTACAGTAACCATAGATGCAGAAAATAGACTTGTAGACTTAGACAGACCATCTAATCTTAGATACACAAAAGAATCGCAAAACTTTTTACACTCAGGCGACACAGGTTTTAACCGTGTTGCATCCTTACAAGATAAGCAAATAAACTGGGGTAAAACATCAAGCACTGCAGGTGGTGGTGGTGGTGGCGGCAGAGATGGTGATGGTCATGCAGGAAGTGGCGATCATTTAGCAAATAAAAAATGAAGAAATTACCTAATTGGGAACCTATGTTTCATGACTTTGTAAAAAATAATAACTTTCCTTTTGAGTGGGGAAAGAATGATTGTTGTAAGTTTAGCAATGCTCTTATCAAACAAATTACAGGTGAAGATTTAATACCTAAAAAACTAAAGTGGACTGACGAAGAAAGTGCCATCAAAGCTATATCATCTTATGGTGGTGATTTAGAAACAAGCATAGAGAAAGCCTGCAACGCAAAAGGCGTGGGTGAAATAGACAAAGCCTTTATGACATGTGGTGATCTTGTTGTTTATGAACAAAACGGCTCTAGTCTTGTGGGTATGTGCAATGGTTTTGGAATACTAACTCCAACTGATGACGGCATTGCTGTACTAAATTGTGATTTAGCCCATAGAGTTTGGAGATTTGATTAATGGCTAAAGCAATTAAAGCAGCGATTATAGCAACAGTAATAGTGGTTACTGGTGGTGCTGCAGCAGCATATTTTGGAACAGGAATAGCAGCAGGCTCTTTAGCAGGCTCATTTGCATTAGCTTTTGGTCAATATGCAGCTTTTACATTTACCTCTACTCTAGTAGCAAGTGTTATAGGGGGTATGACATCAAAGGGTATCAACGCTTCATCACAAAATTTTGGTAATAAATTTTCAGCTAGGGGTGGGCTAATACCAAGACAAATTGTTTATGGTCAATGTCGTGTAGGTGGTACACAAGTGCATATTGAAACCACTGGTACAGACAATTACCTTTTGCACATGGTAATAGTTTTAGCAGGACATGAAATAGAGAGCCTTGAAAAACTAAGACTCAATGATATAAACACCACAACCACGACATCTACTATAAGTGGTTCAACAGTCTACACAGTAACTAATGCTGATTTTACCAACACAGAGAATGATAATAATTTTGGTAGTGGCAGATTGGTTCGTTACTCTTTTGAAGATGGTAGTCAAACAGCAGTTAATGGTTTTATGAATGCACAACTGGCAAGCATGGGAACAAGTGATAAATTTTTAGGTTGTGCTTATGTATATATACAAATGGTGTTTGATGCAGAAAAGTTTGGTGGAGGTATGCCTGCAGTATCATTTGAAGTTAAAGGTAAAAATGTTTATGACCCTAGAACTGGTGCAAACGCAACAACAGATTTACAAAGATCAAACCCTGCTTTAATTATTAGAGATTATTTAACAGATACACAGTATGGATTAAAAGCCAAAGCTTCAGAAATAAACGACACTACTAATGCAGGTGGTATAGCTTCTGCTGCAAATACTTGTGATCAAGATGTAACTTTAGCAGATGGGGTAACAACAGAAACAAGATATACAGCAAATGGTTTCACTAATTTTAGTGCTAATGGAAATGGTGTATTAGAAGCCGTACTCAGTTCTATGGCAGGTAAAATGTCATATGTTAATGGACAGTTCACTCTTTTTGCAGG
>Ga0102963_1001308_pt1 | contig 10916 bp, 12 predicted proteins | sample SalPon2_C_H2O_MG_2_FD_84522 | JGI IMG/M metagenome (GOLD analysis project Ga0102963, IMG submission 84522) | Salt pond water microbial communities from South San Francisco under conditions of wetland restoration - Salt Pond MetaG SF2_C_H2O_MG | ecosystem: Environmental > Aquatic > Non-marine... | reverse complement strand
CTACAAATGGCGTAAGGGCAATGTCCAGGACGGATTTCTATGATACTTTTATATACCCTGCAATCACAAACATAGTATCTACTTCTACTGGTAACGATGCAGCTGGATCTTACTTTATAAGTCTTTCACAGTCGGTGTCAGGAGCCTCTCTTGTTTCTACTACTCCAGTATTTACAGATAGAAGAGCTAATTCTGCAGCATATACCTCTGGCGGAATTCCTGAAACTCAAGATCAGTTTACAACGATTGCAAATTATTACTTACATTATAAAACCGCCTCTAAACCTTCGTATACACTACCTATGTATATTACTTCATCGGGTGACTTAAGACAATATACAACCACGACGTGGGAAAGTATGATTGAAAATCATATGGCATATGCAACTGAAAATATTGCAGGTCAAAGAATTAGATATAGTATTAATGGAACTGGATCTAACAAAGGTTCTGGTATGGCGGATACGTATCTTTCTGGAAGTTCCGCATCGGGTTATACACAAAGATTTGTTAGCACGTCAGATTATCGAACTCAAGAATTTCCAAACGGTGCTGTAGCAACAAGAACTACCTATTATTTAAAGGCCCGAAAAGAGTGATAAATAATATAAGAATCCAAGGAGAAAAACGATGCCACTTAAGGTAGGAACTCAAATAGTAATTGACGACGACAAAAGTCTTAATGCGATTGCGTCTCTTGATGACACTACTACAACAACGATCAATGATGCTATTGATCCAGACACAATTACCGATGCTCTTACGTCAGCTATCATCAATCCGTTAGTAACGCAAGCAAGAGTAAATCAGCTTGTTGTAGCTCAAAATAATGTTTTAATAATTAAAGATGCAGGCGGAACTGTTGTTAAAAAAATCTATGGCGGCGAGGAAGTATAATTAAAAATGGCTGTTAGAAACCACCTAGAGCTTGTTCCTATTTCAAACGAATTAAGACCAACAGGAGACGATGATATTATCGTATGGCAAAAATATGCCTTGTATTATTATGGTCTAGACCCCTCAGTTAAAGTTGTACCTCACACTACAAATTCAGAAACTAGATCATACGTAGTTGCAGACATAATGGTTGATTATAGACGTATTGCCGGTTTAGGTGCTACGTCCACTGGACCTATTGATGATAATTATCTTAATACGTTAGGTGCACAGCAAGATTTGGATTTAGCCTTCGTAGAATACCAAAGAAGATTGACATACAGTGCTAGCCATCCATGGTCATTGAACGGTCCTAGAACTGATTATAATTTACGAACAGCATATCCTGTTTATTACAATCAGTATACAAATACTATTCAATCTATGAGCGTTTTTGATTTCATGGATACTTTTATTTACCCTGCAATAGATAAATTTTTTAATGCCACTCTGTCAAATGGAGACTATGTGTGGAGAGCAGGTGAATATTTTATAAGTACAGATTTTTCAGATCAAACAAAACGTTTTGACAGCCAAGGTAATTTTTTAAATTCTGATAGTAGAGTTAACGGTATTTTTCAACCTATTTTTGCAGACACAATTGCAGATCCTGATGCTTATGTAGAAGATGATTTACTTTACGAAGACGCCGATCGCGATCAGCCAGAGCCAACAAACAACGGTATTGGGTCCGGTGTACAATACCACCTTAGAGTTGTTGACCCAATTTTACCCCCTGAAATCCCATACCTTCCATTATATTTAGACACAGATGGAAATCTTCAGCAATATACTTTAAATGAATTTGTTACTATGTTGGGTGAACATTTTAAATGGCAAGCATATTACGGCAGATTTTATGGTTTAGACAGTGCTGGTGTTCCAGCATATGGGGCAGGGAACACTGGAGAATATTGCATTCAATACAAAGTAGAACAATTATATTCCGGGACAATCAATTTCTTAGGAAATAATCCTACGGATCTTAACTATACAAAAAAGGCACATAGAGGTACTGTAATGTATAATGAATCAAGAAATTTTGATGATTATACATTTTTAAGCAAAGAATTTTCTGCTGATGATTATAGAGCGCAGAGAGTTCCTAGCTCAGCTGCAGCTGAAATTAAACAAGAATACCGCATGTTTGTTGTTAATGACAAAAGCCCTTAAATATAATTATTGACATTATGTTAAATAAAGGATAGAATATACTATGATACCAACTGAAGAATTGAAAGAAAAATTAGTTAATGCATATTTTACAAATGATTTATTTGGAAGAGTCGAAGTGTTATACAAATCTGGAGATTCTGGCTCTCTAGGCTCGTTTATGTTTGATTATTCTCGAGATGAATTAATGAAACAAACTTTGGTAGATGCCGGTGTTGATGAAGAAACTCTTATTAGTAATACTGAAACATACCGAAGAAATATAATTTCTTCTAGAAATTCTCAAATACATAAGGTAGCTCGTGAACTTGCCAAAGAAATGGTTGGTATAAATGATCTTGAGTTACAAAAAACACAATTGGCCCAAGAGATTAAAAATACTGAAGTAACATTAGGAAATCAGCTACAAGCGATTAAAAATACTAAAATAGAATTAGGAAATAAGTTATTTGATAGTATAAAAGAAAATAACGAAGACCAAGACCAAATTTTTAAGTTTAAGCTTTGGGCTTTGGAACAAGAAGAATTAAAAAACGCTAATAAAGAAACAAAAAGCAAACTAAGAAAGGCTAAAACTATTTTCGACGCAATGTCGTTATATAATGAAGTTTTGAAAGAAGGAAAATAGATTATGGCATCACTTTTTAGTGGAAAAGTAGTTAACGCTTATTATATTAGCGAAGATTATAATACTATTGAAGTCATTTACACAGAAGACGACGGAAATAATTACAGTTTTATTTTAGAAGTAGATGAAGAAAGTCCTGTATATCAGGATTTAGTTTCTGAAGGCTATACACCTGAAAAACTTATAAACACAACGGCTGAAAATAAACGAGCTCAGGCCGCTGAGTTTAACCAGTTGGTTCATACTGTTGCTAGAAACATGGCAGAAGAAATGATTGGCCTTGGTGAACTTCAAAAGAAAAAAGAAAATATTTCTCAAGAATTAAGCTCAAAAGAAAAAGACCTATTGAGTTTGGACCAAGAAGTAAGAGCCGCAAGAAATACATCAGGCTCAGTTACATTTGAAAGCATATTGGAAAATAATAGCCAAAAAGACGAAGTGTTTAAATTTAAACTTTGGGCTTTAGATCTCGATTTCGTTAAAAATTCTACAAAAGAAGATAAATCTAAATTGAGAAAAAGCAAAACTATTATTGAAGGCCTTGCCATTCTCGCCGATTTATTAGAAAAAGATTCTTAAATGTTTATTAATCATTATAATAACGGTAAGTTAACTTTAGATATAGAGTTAACAACAAATTGTAATGCTCGTTGTCCTCAATGTTCAAGGACAGACCACAATAATAATGTACAAAAGTTTCCTTGGTTGAAATTACAGCAAGTTTCTTTAGAACAGTTTAAAACTTGGTTTTCTCCAAAGGATTTTCTTCATATACAAAATATACATTTTTCAGGTACATATGGTGATCCTGGGATGTGCAAAGATCTTAAAGATATTGTACAATACATTATTGAAAACGGAACAACAACTGTTTCAATAAATACGAATGGCGGAATTCGAGATACTGATTTCTGGTTTGATATAGGTGCAATCGGTCAAAAAAGATTAAGAATTATTTTTGACATTGATGGCATTAATCAAGAAATGCACAGCTTTTATAGAAGAGGCGTTGATTTAAATAAAGTTCTTGAAAACATGGAAGCTGCTTCTATGACACCAGCAAAGATAGACGTATTAACAGTTCTTTTTAAACACAACCAAGATTACTTAGAACAAATTGAAGAGTTGGGCCGCAAACACGGCGCAACTGGTTTTGACAGCGTTGAAGGAAACAATTTTAAAGATGGCCCTCGTTATAGATTTATTGATGAGGAAGGTAACGAACAGTTTTTAGAACAAGTTACGCGTGATGATAGAGAACAAGGTCTTGAGAGAATGGACCGCAGAGTCCGAGATCATCGTCATCATAATATAATCGATGAGCATACACATATTAGTTGTCAAGCAATAGATAGAGCTAATATGAAAGTTTCATCATCTGGTTTTTTAACGCCTTGTTGTTTTATTTCTACTCCACTTGAGTGGGAATGTGGTAGAAGAAACGATCTTGAAAAAGTGGATTGGTATATAACTACATATGGAAAAGATGATAAAGAAATAAACCCAACTATGAAAGAATACGTTGAAAGACATCAGGATTTTATTTTAGGCAATAAACCATTTGAAGATATATTAAAAGATTCTTGGTATACGAAAGCTTTAATCGAATCATTTAAACAAAAGCAAACAGCAACTTTTGCATGTAAAAAGGTATGTGGTAAATTATGACATTATGGGATCCTAATACTATAAAATTATTTTTAGACATCAGTACTTATTGTAATGCGGGGTGTCCTCAATGTCATAGAACAAACCCAAATGGATTGGGTAAAGCAGATTGGCTACCTTTAATACAATGGTCTCTTGATGATTTTAAAAAAGCATTTCCTCCTGAAGAATTAGAAAAAGTTACCTCATTGCATTTCTGTGGTACATGGGGTGATCCTATTATGAATAAGGATATTTTAGAAATAGTAAAATATTCTTTAGAAAATAGTTTTGCAAGAATTTCATTTGCTACTAACGGATCTATACGTAACGAAGATTTTTGGTGGGAGCTTGGTGTTATTGGTGGTAAAAGACTTCATGTTGTTTTTGACATTGATGGTATTAATCAAGAAATGCATGAAACTTATCGCAGATTTACTAGCTTGGAAAAAATTCTAAATAATATGCATATATTTAGTCAAACCAACGCAAGGGCAACATCGCAAACAGTTTTATTTAAACATAACGAAAATTATCAAGAAGAAATCAAACAATTATGCAAAGAATGGGGATCAAGCCACCATTCATTTGTAATATCTGATAGATTTCCAATGAACGTAGAAAATCCTTCTCGTGATTATGTAGATGAAAAAGGAAACAAATTTACTCTTTATAGAGCAAAGAATGATTCTTTACCAAGTGGTCGCATCACAGGCGGTATCGGAAGAGAGCATTCAAAAGAAATACGATGTACTTGGGGTCAACCGAGAAATGAAATTGTAATTTCAGCAGACGGACAAGTTTTTCCGTGTTGTTACCATCAAAATCCATATTATTGGTATCACAACTCTGATAAAGAAAATTTGGATTTAGCAAAAGATCCTATATATGTTGATTATAGAAAAAAAGAAAAACAATATAACGTATTTCATCGCGGCTTAAACGATATTTTAAATGATGATTTCTTTACTAAGATTTTACCTGAAAGTATGAAGAGTGATAATCCTATTAAAAGTTGCGAAAGAAATTGTAGTAAAAGACTTAAATACCAACATCAGATACGACAGGCTGAAGAATTATAATGAATATTATTTTTGTAAAACATGGCGATAAGTATCACTCAGGTCACGTAAATAAATTACACGAGCAGCTTTTACAATATTATCCAGATGCAAAGTATTTTTGTTATACCGACGATCCTACTGGCGTTGACATTGCTTGCATTCCGGTATATAATAAACCAAAGCTACGCTTTTGGTGGAATAAATTAGCTATGTTTAGTAAAGACTTTGGTCTTAAAGGTAAGTGTCTTTTCTTTGATTTAGATATGGATATTAAATCGGATCCTTCTGAGTATTTAGAATGGGACGGTCTTAAAATCATTAATGCATATTGGAAAAAAGATCTATACATGGCAAAACATGCTTATGATGTTACAATAAATAGTTCTATAATAACATGGATTGGCGGCGAACAAAACCACATTTGGGATCACTTTATGACTAATCGTGATTACTTTATGAGAAAATACCAAGGTATTGATCGCTTTCTTGTTCATGAAAATATTAAATTTACAACACACCCAGATGGTATAGTAAATAGCATTAAAAATCCTGGATTTGAAAATGCGCCGATTGATATGTATAATGGAATAAAATATGAGTTACCGCGAGACAGTTTATAAAAACGCGTTAGAAATAATCAAAAACATTTATGAAGAATCTAAATACAATCCAGACAAGGATTTGTATAGAAGTTTTGATATTCTAAATTCTATTAACGAAAATCAATTCGCAAGTAAAGAATGGTTGGCCGAAAAATTAATCCCACATCTTGACTTTGAAAAATTAGAAAATATAATCATTCTTGGAAGTTGGTACGGTTTAACCGGTGTAATACTTAGAGATCACATTCCAGAAAAAGTCAAAATATTTAACGTAGATTGCGACCCAGAAACTGAAAAGTTTGGTAAGCAATTAATTGGTAAAAATAAAAAATACGAAAACAATTTTTATCGAGTAGAAGATGCCGGGGAATATTATTTTGATAGAACAGAAATGTTTCAAGTTATTATAAACACAAGTTGTGAACATATGGATCAAGATGACATAAATTTAATTACTCATATGAAAGCAAAGAATTCTATTGTATGTTTTCAAAGTAATAATTATCATGAGGTTCAAAGCCACATAAATACTTATAATAGTTTAGACGAATTTGTTGATTCTTTAAACCTAGTAAGAGTTTTACATAAAGAAGAGTTAAAGGCTCCTAACGGAAATTACGATAGATATATGGTAATTGGAATATGAAAAATTTAAAAAAGTACCAAGAACCTTGGGAATACTCAACGTTTGAAGATTTTTTTAGCGAAGTAGAAATTGTATTCTTACTTAATGGTGTAGAAACAATAGCAAATGATTGGAAGTTTTGTAAATATATAAAAAGTCTTTATACCGATTTAGGCGGTGAAAATGTTGAAGATTATATCGTAGAAGCAAGAATAAAAAATTTAGGTGCTGAAGGTGATCCTTGGCCAGTAAATGGAACCCACATCCACACTGACTATAAACCTTTTAAAAAATTTACTGCAATAATTTATTTAAGTGAAAATTCAAAAGGTTCTTATATTTACTCTTCTATGAATGGTGATAATAAACAAGAAATAGAATGGAAACAAAATAAAGGATATTGTTTTATTCCAACCGACCTTACGTATCATTCACAACCGGATATTTCTGAATGGGAAGGCGTAAGAACAATTGTAATGTATAATTTAGTTGATCCTAAATTAAGAAACGGCAGTAAACTATGAAAAGAATTATTTTTACTACATTTGATGATATTCATCAAGATGATGATAGGTGGAATGTTAACTTTGCAGCAAATAATTTAGTTGCAGAATACTTTGATCGTTTAGTAGAAAATAAAAAAGAATATGCTGAAAAAATTGGAGCTGACTTTAAGTTTTATCATAATACTATGAAAGACTTTGAAGTTGGAGACGAATTAGAATTTACAAAAACAAATTTATATAAACACCATGTTATGTCAGAACTCGCAGATGAGTATGACGAAGTCATGTATGTTGATATGGATGTTGTATTTAACACAGATAAGAACGTATTTGAAGAATTAGATTTATCTCAAGGTATTCATATTAAAGACCAAGATCGTCGTATTGAAAATAAAAATGTAGAAGAAGTTTTGTTTTCTGAAATCGGATTACGCAATCCAACTCTTAAGTATCACATTACAAAAGACTTGCTTGGTGGAAAAGATAACCATGTAATGAATACTGGTATTATGATTGCTAAAAGCGAACATATTAAACAAATCAAATATGTTGAAAGAATGCCAGATGCTATATCCAAAATTAATAAAATAAAGGATGATATTAAACAAGGTACTGGTGAACCTGCATTTATTCGTATGCATTATTACGCAAACAACGAATCTATCTTTTCTTATATCCTTGAAGAATTTGAAGTACCTTATGTTATTATGGACTCAAAATGGCATTACATTTTAGATCATTTTCCAGATGATGTAAATATAGATGATATTGAAATAATCCATTTTATTAATAAAAAGTTTAATGCATATTTTAATGATAAGAAAAAAGCTATCTTTTCCATCTATATTGAAATACCTGATGAAAGATTAGATAATCCGTCAGACTTTAAAGATGATGATGTACCAAAAAGCAAAAGAACTCAAGAAAGGTTAGCAAATTACGCAGATCGTTTAATTGAAAACCATAAAGAATACGCAAACGCGGTAGGCGCAGAATATTTACATTTTGGAAGAGATGAGCAATATGAAGAGTTCTATAATAGATTTTCATTTCTATCAGAATATAACGTAGTAAATTTATATAAGATATGGCTACTTGATAAACTTACCTATGATTATGATCTTGTAATGTATATAGATTATGATGTTTATTTTAGACAAATGATTGATGTATTTAATTATGTTCCTGCTGAATATTGCGTTTGCTGTGATACGGAAACAGCTAAACAGGTTGGCGTTGAAAAAGATAGTAGTTTATATTATCATTGGTATCGCCATGACTTTAGAAATCCTGAAGCAAAATATTGGAACTGCCATGCCTTATTAACTGAAGATGATTTAGATCCTGAGAATAACGTGTTTAATACAGGCGTAGTTATCGCAAGCAGAAATGTAATGGAGCAATTGGATTACTTTAGTGACATTGAAGAAGTTCTTGAAAAGATGACTGAAGTAAAAGAATTTTCAATGTATCCTGAGCAAATAAGAGATTCATTTGGTTGGGATAACGAAACAATCTTCTCTTATAAGGTTGAAAAAAACGAAGTCCCTGTATTTAACATCCCAAAATGGTGGCATCATAAAAATCATTATTGGTCTAAGAATTCGTTTGTTCCTGGGCATCGAGACTTTAAGAAGGCGAAGCACGAGTTTGAAGCTAGTGTTAGAGAATCAGACAGTGTAATTATACATTTTATTTCTAAGAATTTTGGATTGGTGTTTGAAGAATGAATTATTTTGAATTAAAACCTGAAGAAAATACTTTTAGTAATATAGTTGTAGACTTAACTCATAAATGCAATATGGAATGTGCTAATTGCTATATCCCATTCAGAGACGTGCCTGACTTGGATAAAGATAAACTTTATGAATTTTTATCTAAATTGCCTTTTAGAACATATATAAGATTAATTGGTGCAGAACCAACTATGCGAAACGATTTACCTGAAATAATTTCAATGGTAAAGAAATTGGGCCATAGACCTAGTCTAACTACAAACGGTTTGAAACTTGCAAATAAACCTTACGTTAAAAAACTAAAAGAAGCTGGATTAAGATTACTTCTTCATAGTATGAATGGGGCAGACGACAATTCTGCTTATCAAAATTTAGATAACGGTAAGTGGGCAACTGTAAAGGTTAGGGCTTTAAATAACATATTCGCTGAAAGATTACCTGTTAATACTGGAACTATTATTGCTAAAGGTGTTAACGAGCATATTATGAAACGTCAAATAGAATTATTTGCTGAAATAGCAGAACAAAATAACATAAACTTTGATACTACACCGCCATACAATCGTATAACTCCAGTATTAAGAATGAAATCGGTAGGTGCTATTGGTCGCTATATGGAAAACGTTTCTTATACTATTGATGAATTAATTAAATTAGCTGAATCCGAATTAGGTGTTTCAAGAAAAGAAATGATTAAAACATCAGCCGGTGTTGTTAAAGCAGGACCGCAATCAGGTGAAGCGTTAACTTCATATATGTTTCCTTATAAAACTAAAGCTGGGACAATTCTTATTCGATTAATTGATTGGCAAACCGACGATGAAGGTGTGATAGATCATGATAATCCTAATAGAGGAAGATTAACACAAGACTTTAAAGTAGCACCATTTTTTGAACACGTAAAAAAATATGAAAACATTTACTAAATATGATGAAGGATGGAACTCAGCTTTAAACCAAGTTTTTCATTTAATTGAAAACTTGCCTGATGATAAATTAAAACAGAATTACTCATACGAAAGATTAAAGATAGACGAATGGGTAGCTGTTTCTATTTACGAAGGTGGATTTTCTTCAGTTGCTTGGAGGCCTATTTGGAATAATAATTGTAGAATATTAAATAGATTTTTTAAACATAAAAATTTTAGATTTGAGAATAACAAAAGTTTGCTTTCAAAAACAACTGCAGAAATGATTATGCAACAACTAAAGGTAGCAAAAGACTTGGATTTTGATGCTGCATTTGTAAGTAGAGAAAAAAAATACAATGCTTTGGCTCATTATTTAAATCAGCTAAAAGATATAAAGTGGATTACTACAGATAAAAAATATTTAATGTATCACACGGGGTATCAGCAAATTTCCTGGACACCTCTTTCTAATATTAATGAAATTGATTTAGAGAAACAAAAATGAAAAACAACGAATGTATTTTTATTCATTTAGATTATAAAGAAAAAGATTTATATGAATATTATAAAACACTTAACGCAAATCTTTTAGACGATGAACCAGCACAATATATTGAAGAACAAAAAAAGGAATTGAACTTTAACTTTGATGGAAATACTATAAGAGACTTAAAGAATTTTTTAAACGAAAAAACTGGACACACTGCTTTATATAGGCCAGATTTAGTTTCAAAAGTTGATCCAAATCACCATTCAATAAAATATATCACTAATCAATTATATAATTTAGGATTAAAACCAGGATTAATCAATTTCTTTTTTCAAGAAAAAAATTCAAAAGTTCCAATTCATTCTGATTATCCTTATAGAAAAAATAGTTTAATTATGATTCCAATTTTCCATTTGGAATTTGTTCCAACTTCTGCTGTTACGTTTTATGAAAACGGAGGATCATATAAAGTTCTAAAACCTTGCGTTATAAACACTGAACCTAGACACGGTGTTGATAATATAGATGGAGATAGACTAATGCTACATATAGAATTACCAGATACCCCATTTGAAAAAATAAACGAGATATTTAAATG
>Ga0102963_1001304_pt1 | contig 10939 bp, 21 predicted proteins | sample SalPon2_C_H2O_MG_2_FD_84522 | JGI IMG/M metagenome (GOLD analysis project Ga0102963, IMG submission 84522) | Salt pond water microbial communities from South San Francisco under conditions of wetland restoration - Salt Pond MetaG SF2_C_H2O_MG | ecosystem: Environmental > Aquatic > Non-marine... | reverse complement strand
ATTATATATTAATTAGTTTTATAAGTAAATAGTTCTTTTGGAATACTGCGATCTTCATATTGTGCTTTTAAACTATTTATTAACGATTGCCATTCTCTTGCACGTAATTTCCATGAATAAAAAATATCAGCATAACTTTTAGTAGACATTAAATTGGATTTATATGCTTCATCATTAATTTTTCCAATTGCTGCTTCTAATGTTCCATATAGATATGACATATGTTGTTGAGGATCTTCTTGCATTTGATACATCATAGTCCAATTGGCTGCAGTTTCATATAATGCACCATAATTACTATGTACACATATTAACCCAGCACTCATTGCTTCCATTAAACATAAACATGAAGTCTCTAACCAAATAGATGGATATGCAAAAATATGAGAATATTGTAATGCTTTTCTTATTTCAGCATTAGATACTGAACTATGATTAGTCATGTGACTATGGTTATCAATATAATCAAATAATTGTTTATATGGTTCGTCTCTTTGTTCCCATCCATATAATTTAAATGATGAATAAACATCTAAATGAATATTATTATATTTTTTAGATAAAATATTTACTACTGGTACTAATAATTCAAGACCACGATGTGGAGTAGAATAATAAATTAGATTAATTTTATCTTTTGGTTTTTCATATTGTAAATCAATTGGATTAATAGCATTTTGTAATACAATACATTTAGAATATGGAATATTATATTGATTAATATATCCTTGCATTTGCCAATTAGATACAAATACAAATTTATGAAATTTATTTTGATTATTTTTATCTTTTAAAAAATGTGATTCTGGATCGTCAGGAAGATCATGTGCCCAGAAGATTCTAATTTTATTATCTTCTAATTCTCTTACTCTAGAAGAAACAATTTGTACATCTTTTAAAACGTTTGTATCTACATGATTAATAAGTTGATGAGCTAGTAGTTCAGTACCACCCATTGCATTTTTAGTTAATTCATTACGAATTATATTACCGTCAACAATTTGAACCATTATCCGGCAAACTCCTGAGAAAATACAAGATTATCATTTCTTACTGATTGCACTACACCTAAATTTCCTTTTTTAGATACTTTATCAAAGTGAAAAATACAATAAGTATGGTTTGTGTCTACTTTTTCTAGTATATATACTCGTTGACCAGTTTTTTTAATTTTTACTGTTTTCATAATTTAATCACCTTTAATTAATGATTTGACATGGTTCCTATGAATTTTACCACCAATAAATGAATTATGATATTCTAATGGTTTAAGTAATACTTCACATTCAATTTGTTCTTTCATTTCAAGATATGAAAGTTCACCTTTTGATTTACATAAGTATAATATCTCCCTTTTAAATCTATTTGGTCCATATTCTTCAACTAATCGTTTAACTTCTTCAGAACTGCCATGATAGGTTTTCCAATCAGTTTCAACAATCTTTTTACGTTTTCTTTTTTGACCTTTTAATGGTGGTAATTTTTTTGTTGTAATCCATATTTTTTTACCAATATATTTCATATTAGTTTCTAAATCAGTAATAATATAAACAAAACCAATTATACCATGTTCTGAAAAATTAATAAAATCTTGTTCAGTTATTTCATTACCATTATAAATCCAATTGTTCATCATCAATTATTGTTATTCCTATATTTGCTGCAGATAATATTTTATTACTATAATTATTATATATATCTTGCCAAATAGGATTTTCAAATGATGATTTAGTCATAACAACATTTTTAATACCAGATTGAACAATTGCTTTAGCACAATGATTACATATAGGTAATCCCCAAACATATATTGTAGAATCATTTAATGATATACCATTTTTTGCTGCATTCATTATACAATTTACTTCACCATGAATAATATATTCTAATTTTTCTTCTCTAGAACAAGTTAATAATAGATCATCATCCATACCATATGGTAATCCATTATAACCAGTTGATAATATTCTACGATCTTTTACTACAACAGTACCAATTTGTTTTGATGGATCTTTGCTCCAGGTTGATACTTCTTTTGCAATTTTTATAAATCTAATATCCCATTTATTCGTCATTTGATTTATATGCCCATTCATCACTATGTCCAACTGTCCATTTATCATTTTGTTCAACACTATAATTTTGTGTGCATACTTTAAAATTAGGTGTTTTTAATTTTTCCGGTATTAATGAATTATCTTTCCATATAATTCTATTATTTGGTTGACATGCAAATTGACCATTATCTAATTTAATTACATTAAATGATTTGTGTTCTGGATCATATTCAGAAAAATTAGTATCTAATGTACTAGATTCACTGTGACAAGAATCAATAGTATACATGTATTCGCCTTCATGATATTTTTTATCTTTACCAAAAAATTTACATCTGCCTAGTAATGGTTTTTTAATAACTGTTATATTATAATCAAAACAATCCCATAATTGTAATATATCTAATGGTAAATCATAATCTAATTTTTCTTTCCATTGAAACGCTGATATAGGTAATTTATCATATAAAGCACCATACTCATTCAACAAAGTTTCAAAATATAATGCTTTACCAGGTACAGATTTTACACTAATCCACATACCTTGTTCTAATGTAGAATAACCAGATTTAAAATCTTGTAGATATTCTGTACGCACATATAATGCTATTGGTTTTAAATTATGTACTAAAAATGACATTAATTATAATATCCGATTTTATTACAAATATTATCAATTAGAATGCATGCATCTTCTAATATATTATCTTCCTGTACAATAGTTTCAGGACAATAAATTTTGTGCTTTTCTATAAAATTACTACATATTTCCCATAGTTGAGTTAATTCTTTCATGCCAGGATCATTATCAATCATAGTTTTCATCATCCTCATCTTCTATTTCTGTACTACAGCATGGACAATATAGAATTTCTACATCATCCAATTCGTAATTAGCTTCTCGAATTCTTATATCTGCAACAACATCACATGATTTACAAATAATTCTCTTTTTCATTTGAATATTATAACCTTTTATCTAAATAAAGTAAACTTACTGACAAGCTTCACATTCACCTTTAGAAGCTTGTACACCTGCTTGTGTATATACATAATATAAACCTAAAATATTAGGATCATGAAATGCTTCAGAATGTACTTCGGCAATCCATTCTGGTTTTTCATCTGAAGCAAAAAATAAATTTAATGATTGCCATTGATCTATATATTGACCTCTAGAAGAAGCCATTCTAATAATAGATTTTTGATTAATTTCAAATGCAGTTCTAAATATTGCTTTCTCTTCATCTGTCAACCAATCAACGTGTTGAACTGATCCTTGTTTTTCTGTAATCTCAGCTACATGCTTTCTACTATATACACCTTTTTCTTTCATCAAATTAAGTAATTGAGGATTTAATCTATCAACATCACCTGCTGCTGTTTGTTGTGTAAATGACATTGCTGGATCTGGATTAATCCCTTCAGATACACCACCCATAAGAAGAGCAGTTGATTTAGTAGGAGCAATTGCAATACGATGCGTATTACGTAATCCTAAATCTTTGCACCATTCTGGTTCACCTAAATGAATAGCCATATCTTGTGATGCGCGTAATGATTCTTCATCAATATGTCTAGCAATTTCTTGACTAAGCATATGAGCTTCAAATCCTTCAAATGGTATAAGATTCTTTTGAAGTAATGTATGAAAACCGCATTGACCTAAACCTAAGGCTCTACCTTTTTCAGTAAATCTTACTGCATTTTCTAAACCTTTTATTGATTTACCTCTTTCAATAAATTCTTGTGCAACACAATCTAAAAATATAGTAGCCCAATATGCAGTATTACTTTCTTTCCAATCATTCCACAATTCAACATTTAATGATGATAATACGCATGTAAAAGTATGATCATTATCTGCATGTAATGTAATTTCATTACAAAGATTTGAACCTTTTACTGTTAAATTATTTTTCTTATATGATTCTGGTCTTTTTTCATTAATTTTATCGATAAAACAAAAATAACCTTTTCCCGTGATCATTTTCATTTTCATTGCTTTTTGAAAACGTCTTACAGCATCTTCTTCTTTATTATCTAATTTTGAAATAAAATTATTCGTAATAATCCAACCAATATTAGCATCATCTGGTTCTGCCATAATGTGATCAGCTAATTCATCAAAATCTTGATGATCAATTTCAATATAACCAGCCCATGCTCCTCTACGCGCAGTACCTTGTGCAATATCTCTCATATCCTGCACATGTCCTTTAAACACAGGTACTACACCAGAGGATTTACCACCTTTACTAATTTCCGAACCACGTGATCTAATTGATCCAAGATATGAAGAAGTACCAAATCCCATTTTAGTTAACATAGCTGTTTCTAATCTATTAGAATAAAAGCCATGTACACTATCATCAACATAACCTCCAGAACAAGACACAGGCATACCACGATCAGTACCCATATTAGCTAATACTGGTGTTGATGCGCTTAAATATCCATTCCATAAAAGATCAAAAAAGATTTGTGCTGGATTAGATTTTTGAAAATGAGTACCATTTAAATGTTTTGCTGCTGTTGTTGCAATACGTTCAAATTGACCACGAACTGATTTACCATTAGTTTCATATTCATATTTTTCTTTAAATAGTTGATAACCACCTGTTGTATACCATGGTGGTACTAAACTTTGTTCTTGAAGTTGTTTTCTTTCTTCACCTAATTTTTCATATAAATTAACTGACATGCGCTAAATCCTCAATATTTTTCCATACAAATCCTGTTTCATCCCAATTACGATGATATTGATTACCCATGCCAGAAAAGAAGTCATTAAAACTATAATCATTAATAGCTTTATAGAACCAATCTGCAATTGGATTATATTTTACATCAAATAATTTTTTAAATCCTAGTTGTTTTAGACATTCATTAATTCTAGATTGCACGAAATTGTCTAATTGTAAATCAGTAATACCATCAATTTTACCGTGCTCAAAAATCATATTAATAATTTCTTTTTCATGTTCATATAATTTATTTGCGCCTTGTGTAATTATACGTTCAATTTCTTCCATTCTTTCTTTTGAATAATCTTCTGTTTTAATTTTAAAAGAGTATGCACCAGCTAATGAGTGGAGATTCTCATCTCTTAATGAGAAATTAATACCACGAATAAGATTAGTAAGTTTATTTTTGCCTTGAGATTGAAAATGCTTTAAGAATGCAAAACTAGAATATAATATAACACCTTCTACCATAGAAAACATTGCTAAAGAAACAGCATCTGACCCATCATCAATAATATCACCTATATGTTCCATACGTTCTTTTAAAACGGGATTGTCAGCATATGACATATAAAATTCTGGCGTATCAACATGAAGTAATTGATTAATTTTATTATAAAACGGCGCGTGGACTGCTAATTCAAACATTGAAAACACTGATGCCATACGATGAAATTCAGCATAATCAAACATTTGTTTAAATCGATTACCCCAATATTCGCTACCTGCATGAGTTTCATATAGAGAGAATAATTTAAGGGTAGTAATTACTCCATGTTTTTCTGATTCACTAAAATTAACTAATATATCTTGTATATCTTTTTCTACTTTTACTTCATCCGGCAACCAAAATATCTTTAATTGCTCATTAGCAAATTCAATAGGTTGTTTATATGTTTCTATAGGTAATAGATGTTTTTCTATCATTTCGCGTCCTTTATAATTATTTTTGTGTTAAAATTTAAATCGTATTTATTTTTTAATTCAGTCATTAATATTTCAATTGATTTTACAGCACCACTTTCATATCCAATATTATATCCACTTTTTTTGCCAATTATATATCCAACAAAAAAAGAAACAAATATCATGCCAAAAATTAATAATCCTATATTCATTTAAAAGATCCTACATATAAAGTAAAATTTTCAGCTAAATCTTCTACATAATAGATATTATGTTTAGTTTTATCTATAAGTTCTACTTTATACAACTTTTTGTTTTGATACATTTCGATAATGTAATGATATATATCTTCTTTTATAGTAGCTTCTCTTTTATTATCATCACTATAATAAGTAGAATGCTTTATATTTTTTTCCATTCTATTAACCTCATTTCAGCTTGCAAATCTTGATAAATATTTTCACTTAACAATTTATTAATATCCATTTTTGGATTATTTTGAATCATTAAGTTTATATCCTTTTCTTTTATATATTCAGGGAAAATAACTACTTTAAAACCTTTATGAATAGATTTTTGCATTCTTTTAATAGTATTTTTATTACGTGGTTCATTATCATATACAAAGACAGCATTATTATTTAAAACACTATAATCGACAGAACCACCAGCCATTCCTATAGCGTTATTAACAAACATGCTATCAATAGGACCTTCTAATATATAATATGGACTGTTCATATTACATGTATCTAAACCAAAGATTTTAGTTTTACTATCATCTAACATATAAGTTAAATAACGTAATCCATCATTAGAAAATGAACGTCCTTGTAAACCAAATATATTTTTATTTTCGTCAAGAAAAGGTATAATTAATCTGGGCTCATCTTTTTCAATTTTAGGATATTTGTCTGGAAATAGTGAATGTATAAATGCTTTAAATTTTGGAGCATAAAATAATTTACTATGATATTGTGGTGGTATTAATCTAGATTGAATATATCTTTTTGCTGGATGATCCCAATTAAGTTGAGATATTTTTTTAAGATTTTTAAGAGGTGTAGTTTTAATGAAAGTTGGTTGTTTCATTTTATCAGCAAAGATTTCTACATCTGATTTTTTACGTTCACCATATTTTTCTAATTTAGCTTCAATTATATATTCATCATATAAAACAGGATCTATATGTTTAAGAAAATTGTCAAATGACAATGAAACATTACAATTATGACAGTAATAAATAATATTACCATCTTTTTGTTCTAGTAACCAACCACGTGCTTTTGTTTTAGATTTTTGACTATCACCACAAATTTTACAACGCATATTAGCTTGATAAGGGCGATGTGATTTGACTTTAAATAGATTTACACGAGTATTGATAAAACCACAATACTTCATTAATATATGATTCATAATAAAAAATACCTATATAGTTTTATTGACCATATAGGTATTATAACAAGATTTGAAATAAAGTATATAGTTTATTTTGGCATTTGTTGAATTAATTGAATTATAGTGCCACCAACTACAGCTGTCATAATGATCCAAAATAATTTAGATATAATAGCAATGGTTTTAGCATTATCTTCTACTTTATCGTGGAGTTTATCAACACGCATTGACATAGAATTAAGTCTATCGGCTGCAGTACTATTATTTTTTTCGATATTAATTAGTTTTTCTTCTGCTCTAGCTAAAGAGATCATTGCTTCAGAAAGATCATCAATTTTATGTTCGATTCTTTCTAATCTTACATCGTAGTCGGCCACTTTATATTCCTTTTATTTTTTGTTTTATTTTTTCAAAAAAAGATGGTTGTTTTATAGTTTGTTGTTCATCTTTTTTAAGTGGTTCTTCTTTGATGTTTTCTTCATAATATATAATTAAACTTTTTTGTTGTTCAATATATCTTTTTAATTCAGACATATTAAAAGCTAATCTTTCGTAGTCTCCTACTGAAATAGCAAAAAAGACAACTTCACCTTCATTCAATTTTAAATTTTCCAAAAAAACATCAATATTATCTTCAGTTACGACATAAAATTGTATGTCTTTCATATTAATTGATTTTGGTTTATTTTGAAGAGGTATATCTCTTTTAATATACTTTGTTTGTACTATAGTCTCTGGTTGAGAAGCACACCCACTAATAATTACTGATAGACTCAAAATCATCAAATAGTTTTTTAGTCGCATCGTTTGCTCTCTTTTGTATTAAACCAGATTTTTTTAGAGATAAATTTTTTAAATCATGTCGATTCAATTTATCTTCTAATTCTTCTTTATATTGTTCTGCATCTTTAAATTCTTCATTCAATTTTTGCACTGCATCTAATAATTTTTTATTATTTATTTGCAATTGTTCTATAGTTTCTAAATTGGTTTTATTAGCCATTTCTAACTTATAACTATTTTCTTTTAGTTGATCAATATTATTTTTATTAGATTTATAATAATTATAACCAGCAACACCTAATCCAAATAATATTGAACCTATAATAGCATAAAATTTTAATTTAGATACGATAATAAACATTATTCATTTTTCTCTTTAATATAGGTGTTTTCTTTTTCTTCTTTTTATAAACACCAGGTTCACCTTGATCACCTACACCTAAACCAGCAATAGCACCAGATCCAGCTATATTAGTTGGAACTTCTTCAGTTAAATATTTTGCTTCGGTCATATAATAATTTAATTTTTCTTCAAGATATTCTAAGTTATTTGGATCAATATTTTGTTCACGTAATAATAAAAGAGCAGCAGCAAATGATGCTAATCTTGTTTTACCGCCAGGTATTTTACCTAATAACTTTTTAAGGTTAGCAAGTAATATATCATAATATCCCCATGATTTATTTTGTTCTGATGTTCTTTCATCTTTTGATAAAATAACTTTGCCATCTTTATCAATTACACCAGATTTATATGCATCCCAATTCTCAAAAGGTGTAACTAATCTTTTGAGAAATTGATATATCAAAAATATGTCAATTACACCTTTTGGCATTATAGATTCCTTAATACTTTAGTTATATTTTGATCAACCGTTATATCAGATGAACTTATACTATAATTGTCTATATAAACTAGTGTAGGCATATAATTTAAAAAGATTAAAAATGTTTTTAAATAACCCCAATGTTCTTTTTCAATACGAAAAAATAACATTCTAGTTAATGCTTCATAATTAAATATATTATACAACTTAATTAAATGATTTAAAATTAATCTTTCTTTTAATTCATTCTTTTCATGATAACGCGAAAATAAACGTTTTACATAAGTAAAGGTATTTAAATCATCATAAAATTCTTCAGTCGTATAACATACAGTATTATTATAATTGGCAGCAGCATATAATAAAAAACTTGATTCAGACAATTTTATCATAGTATAAAAGGGAGATTGCTCTCCCTATATCTTAACTAACAGTTAAAGTAGCTTCGCTAGATGTAACAGAATCTGCACCAGTAGCACTAACAACTACACGTACTAATGTACCATCACTAATAGTATTAGCATCGGCAGTTAATGTAGTAGTTGTTTGTCCACTAAATCCACCAACTGCAGCAGTAGTTGCCCATAATGCAGTATTACCGCCATCAGCATATTGCCATAGATAAGTTAATGAACCACTAGGTACTGAAGTTGCTGCAACAGTAAATGTCGCTTGTTCATCAGCTGCACTATTAGCAGATGCATCACTTGGTTGTGTAGTAATAGTGATAGTAAGATCTGGGAATGAAGTATCTTCTGCGTCACCAGTAATAGTAGACATAGCTACTAAAGTTTCGCGTTGAACACGATCAGAACGACCACCTGATCCAACTGTTTCTAATACCCAACCAGCATTAGCAGGTTTACCTTCAGCTCGAGCAGCTTGTGCTTCTGCAGCAGATACACCAAATTGACCAATAGTAACACCATCAAAATAAGCATTGGCGGTAGTATTGCCAAATAATTCAGTTTGATTAGCGGTATTTGAAGGTTTATTTACTTGTGATGTAGCCCAGATAACTGAGTTTGCAGCATCATCTGTGTTGCCCCATTGTGACATTTTTTAATCCTCTTCTATGATTAACATATCTAAAAGATATTTAGATTTTTTACTTATTTCTTTTACTTTGCCATTAATGACAAGATAAACTTTTTCTTTATCAAAATTATATTTATATTCTTTTGATTTAGGTGTTTCTGTTTTTGTTACAGGTTCAACAATAGAAGGAACTTCCTTTTCCTTCTTTATTGGATTAATTTTACCATTAACTATAATAGGCATTAATCTTCCTGCTCTACTTCTTCTTTTCTTAATTTCTTGAGATCAGAGCCTTCAATCTTTCCATCTTTATCAACATCTAATTGTTGTTGTTTCTTAGTTAATTTCTTTTTCTTTTTAGCCATTAACTTAGCGTAATTAGATGGAACTTTATATCCAGCTTCTTGTAATTGTACTAATAATTCGTTAAAAGTTTTCATTTATTATTCCTATTTAGTTATTTAAAAAATCTTCTGCACTTTTAGCACCTAATACTTTTTTGACATCTTTATTAATAACAAAATAATCGGTTCCATTTGTAGCTAAAACCGATCCATCTTGTGTTTTATCACTAAAAACTTTACCATATTTCATTTTTTTAATACTATTAATTCTTTATTGTTGTGGTGCTTCAGTAATTTCAAACTCTTCATTTTTTTGAGCAGCGTACCATGCTCCTTTTGCCATTTTAATTCTTTCTTCTTTTGATTTGCCTTCGAACTTAGGATTAGTAGAATCAACAAAATCTTGTATCCATTTACTAATAGGATCAGATGCTTTTAATACTTCATCAACCTGTTCTACTTCTTCTGCCTTATACTTTTTCAATCCACTAACGAGTTTTTTGAGTTTTGTCAAGTCTTCTTTTTCAGTAAAAGGCATTGAATAAGAAGTTTTTGACGCTCTGTACATTGACTGTGTTCGGTCGAGTTTATATTTCTCTTTGTACACTCCTGTATCACCGATAATTTTTTTCTCGTCGGGTGTCAAAGGCAGTTTTTCCGTTTTGTTCCAAGACGCTTCATCAACCTGTTCTACTGACTCTTTTTTTGCTTTTTTATCATCGATAGCCTGTACACGCAACTTCTGATATTTTTGACTTGCCGCTTTACGTTCAGATGAACCTGCCTTAGTTTTCTTTGCAGCAACATAAGCAGCTTTAATTGCAGGACTAGTAACT
>Ga0102963_1001302_pt1 | contig 10958 bp, 12 predicted proteins | sample SalPon2_C_H2O_MG_2_FD_84522 | JGI IMG/M metagenome (GOLD analysis project Ga0102963, IMG submission 84522) | Salt pond water microbial communities from South San Francisco under conditions of wetland restoration - Salt Pond MetaG SF2_C_H2O_MG | ecosystem: Environmental > Aquatic > Non-marine... | reverse complement strand
AGAGTATATTCCGAATCATACGGTTTATACGCTGTTCAAGGCTGGCTATTTAACCATGAAGGCACAAGAAGGGGCTTGGATTTTGTCACTAGAAAAATTTCGCACTCAATTGCAAAATTAAAAAGCATAATGGAGCTTAATTCTCATCTAAAAAGTGGATGCTTTCCATTACCTGTTTTAAAACTTGGAAACCTAGAGGCAAAAAGAGATTGGAGCGATTCCGAAGATTTTATGCCAGGTGTCTGGTTAATGTTAAACCAAGATAAACCAAACAACTATGTTTTAGCAAGCGGAGAAACACATTCTATTAGAGAATTTTTAGATGAAACATTAAAGCATGCTGAAATAGAATTTTATTGCGAAGGAGAGGGCGTTAATGAAAAATATGCAACCAAAGATGGAAACTTAATCGTTGAAATTGATCCAAAGTTTTATAGGCCAGCAGAAGTTTATCAATTATGCGGCGATGATTCTATGGCTAGAAAAGAAATCGGCTGGAAAACAAAAACTGATTTTAAAAATTTAGTTAAAAAGATGTACAATAATGATTACAAGCTAGTGAATAAGCCTTAGCTATTTATAATGAAAAACTTGAGCATAGGAATTATTGGAAATGGATTTGTAGGCTCGTCTATTTCTCATGGATTTAGGCACTACTGTAGTTCGCTTAAAATTTTTGATAAAAACCCCAATAGATCAACTCACAATCTTGATGCTGTATTAAAATCTGATTTTGTATTTGTTTGTGTGCCCACCCCAATGAGCGATAACGGCAAATCAGACCTGTCTTTAATTAATGAGGTTTTCGAAAAAGCTGAATTGAAAAAATCAGAAGCATCGTTTATAATAAAATCAACAGTTCCCGTAGGCACAACAGATAGTCTTTCAGAAAAACATAAATCTTTAAATATATTTCATTCTCCAGAGTTTTTGACAGCAAGATCTGCAAAAATTGATTTTATATGCCCATCTAGAAACATAATAGGCTATCCTTCTAGAGGGGACTGTATAAATAAAGCATCGTATTGTTATGAAAGATTAAACATTTTAAAAGATTTTTTTAAAAATAGATTTCCTGGAGTTCCTTGTATAGTCATGAAAAGCAAAGAATCTGAATTTGTAAAATATATAGCGAATTGTTTTTTTGCGACGAAAGTTTCTTTTTTTAATGAAATGTTTTTACTCTCAGAAGAGCTAGATCTTGATTGGCAAACTCTAATAAATGGGGTAATGTCAGATGGAAGAATAGGAATCAGTCACTTTCAGGTTCCAGGACATGACGGAGATATGGGCTTTGGAGGTACTTGTTTTCCTAAAGACATAAACAGTTTAATTTCGACAATGAAAGAAAATAATTTAAACCCTTTAGTATTACAGGCGGCATGGGATCGAAACATCTCAGTGAGAAAAAACAGAGATTGGGAGTATGAAGCTGCCGCTGTCTCTAAACCTAAAAATAAAAATAAATTATGAAAATATTAGTTACAGGAGGAGCTGGTTATGTAGGATCAGTTTTAGTGCCAAAGCTTTTAAATAAAGGCTATAAAGTATGTGTTGTTGACAATCTTATGTATGATAATGGTCATACAATTATTCCATTTTTTAAAAACCCTAAATTTAAGTTTATAAAAGGGGATGCTAGAGACGAGTCACTAATGACAGATTTGGTTCCAAATTTTGAATTTGTAATTCACCTAGCCGCAATAGTTGGCTTTCCAGGTTGCAGAAAAAACCCAGATCTAGCTACCACAGTAAATATAGGCTCGTCTAAATTAATTTCTTCTCTATTATCTAAAGACCAAGGAACCGTTTATGCTTCAACTGGCTCTAACTATGGAATTATAGAAAATGAAATTTGCACAGAAGAAACTCCATTAAACCCAATTAGTCTTTATGGCAGAACTAAAACAGAAGCTGAAGAAATTTTCTTAAATGAAAATGAAGCCGTTGCCTACAGATTCGCAACAGCTTTTGGATTATCTCCAAGAATGAGACTTGATCTTTTAATTAATGATTTTGTTTATCAAGCTATCAACAATAAGACTTTAGTGATGTTTGAAAAAACATTCAAGAGAACCTTTATCCATGTAGATGATATGGCAGAAAGTATTATTTTTGCAATTGAAAATTATGATTCTATGAAGAATGATACTTATAATGTGGGAGGAGATTTTAATAATTTTAATAAAGAAGAAATTGCATTAATGATAAAAGAAAAAGTTGACTATTATTTACATTTCGCTGAATTTGGAGAAGATGAAGATAAAAGAAACTATGAAGTTTCTTATAAAAAAATTAACGATAAAGGATTTTTTATTAACAAAACCGTGGATACAGGAATTAATGAATTAATTCAAGCGTGTCCAGCATTAGATAGTAGGAGCCAGTATAAAAATGTATAAAAAAGTATTAATCACAGGAGGGTCAGGGTTTGTTGGCCGCAGAATTATAGAAGAATGCCAGAAGCTCGGTTATGAAACATTGAGCCCTAGATCATCAGAGATGGATCTTTTTAGCTTTGATAGTGTATTCGAATACCTAGAAGCTCACGAGCCTGATGCTATCATCCATTCGGCTGCATACTACGGAGGCATAGCAATTTGTGACAATGAACCAGCCGATCTTTTCGATAAAAATGCAAGAATGACAATTGCCTTATACAAGGCTGCAGCTGAATCAAGTTCTGTTGATAAAGTTGTTGCAGTCGGTTCTGCTTGTGCATACCCAGCCCTTGTTGATGGAAATATGTCAGAAGATGATTTCTGGAACGGCGAATTACATGATACAGTAGAGGCATATGGATCTTCTAAAAAAATACAATTAATTGCTCAAAATGCATACTACAAACAGAATGGATTAAAAGGTAACCATCTTGTTCTTACGAATCTTTATGGAGAAAATGATGTTTTCACCGAATACAGATCTCATGTGGTTGCAGCCCTAATAAAAAGGTTTTCCGATGAAATCGAAAAAGGGTCAAAAGAAATAATTAATTGGGGGGATGGAACTCCAGTTAGAGAATTTATGTATGTTGGAGATGCAGCTAAGGCTTTAGCTTTATCGGTTTCTTTAGATCACGATCTTAAACCAATAAATATCGGAACAGGGATAGGGACTTCAATTAAAGAGCTTGCAGAAGCTGTTGCTGACAATTTAAACTTCAAAGGAGAATTAAAATGGGATGTAAGCAAACCTAACGGCGTCGCAAGAAAAGTTTTAGATGTCAAAAGAATGAAATCGATATTTCCAGATTTTAAGCCTTATTCTTTCAAGGAAGGTCTTTCGCATACTGTTGATTGGTATTTAAAGAATAAAGAAACAGCAGATTCCCGAAAATAAAGCTTGCATTAATTAGTTTCTTACTTTACTATTAAAAGACAGTAAAATGCTGTGTAAGAACTTATATGCAAAATATGGAAATTAATGTAAAAAAAAGAAACGGAAGATTAGAAAAGTTTGAAGTAGATAAAATAAATGCGAGCTCTTTAAGGGCTTGTGAAGACATTACAGATGTCTCACCAAGTGAAATAGTACTAGATGCTCAATTACAGTTATTTGACAAAATAACGACCAAACAAATAGATCAAGCCCTTATTCTTTCAGCTAGAGAAAAAATAGAAAAAGAGCCTAATTATTCTTTTGCGGCAGCTAGGCTTTTATTAAACTGCTTATATAAGGAAGTATTTAAAGAGGGTGTAGATTCAGATACATTCAAACTTCAATATAGAAAAAGTTTCATTCAAAACATTAAAAGGTTAGTAAAGGAAAATCGTTTAGATAAAAGATTATTAGAATTTGATCTAGGTAGATTGTCTGAAGAGATAAAGATTAGAAGAGATAAAGACTTTAAGTATTTAGGTATACAGGTTTTATATGATAGATATTTAATTAGATTAGACGATAAAATAATGGAAGCACCGCAGTCTTTCTGGATGAGAGTTGCGATGGGTTTAGCAATAAACGAACAAAATAAAGAAGAAAAAGCTATAGAATTTTATAATTAGTTCAGTCAATTTTTATACACCCCCTCTACCCCTACCCTTTTTAACAGTGGAACTACTCACTCACAGCTTAGTTCTTGCTATCTTAATACTTTCGATGATAGTATTGACGGTATCTTTGACGGTGCTTGGCAAGAAGCTCGCAAATCAAAGTTCGCTGGTGGGCTTGGCCTTGATGTTACCCCTTTTCGTTCTACAGGTTCTCATATTCAGGGAACTAATGGTATTTCTAGTGGCTTGGTCCCTTGGCTTAAAATATACAATGACCTTCTTGTTGCGGTAAATCAAGGCGGTAAAAGGCCAGGGGCAGGTTGTGCCTACTTGGAGCCTTGGCATTTAGATTTTGAAGACTTCTTAAATTTAAGAAGAAATACTGGTGATGATAGACTTCGTTGCCATGACATGAACACTGCTTCATGGATTCCTGACGAGTTTATGCGCAGGGTAGAGAACGAAGAGGATTGGTATTTCTTCGATCCAAGCGAGATGGTTTATCAAGATGGGAAGACTCTTCACGATTATTTTGGCAAGGATTTTGATGATAGATACGAAGATGCGTGTCGAGCCGCAGAAGCTGGCAATATTAAAAACTTTAGAAAAACTTCAGCTAAAGAGCTTTGGAAAAAGATGTTGAAGGTTTTATTTGAGACATCTCATCCATGGAATACATTTAAAGATCCATGTAATATAAGATATACAAATCAGCATGAAGGTATTGTTCATAGCTCTAACCTTTGCACAGAAATCACCCTTCATACAAAAGCTTCAAAATACAAAAATGGAGAAAAAATAAAAATAGGAGAGACGGCTGTATGTAATTTAGGTTCGATAAATTTAAAAAATCATTTAACTCAAAAAACAACTCATGGTCCATCTAATTATGCGATTGATTATAAAAAATTAGAATCAACTATTCATACTGCAATAAGAATATTAGATAATGTTATCGATTTAAATTTTTATCCAACAAAAGAAGCGGAAAATTCTAATTTAAGAAATCGCCCTATCGGATTAGGAATGATGGGATTGCATGATATACTTCACATGTCAAATATTCAAATTGATAGCAATGATGCGGTCAATTTTAATGATAAATTATTTGAGTTTTATTCGATGCATGCAATTTATGCCAGCTCCCTATTGGCCAAAGAGCGAGGAAAGTACGAAACCTACGAAGGTTCCCTATGGAGCATAAATCAGCTACCTATAGATTCTTATAATTCATTAATGGCTTATCGAGGCAAAAAAGAAAAAGCTAAAGAGACATTTTCAGAATGGAAAGACATTAGAAATCACATAGCCCAACACGGAATGCGCAATTCAAATGTTATGGCTATTGCACCTACGGCAACCATAGGCTACATTAATGGAGTAGAGCAAAGTATTGAACCAAATTTTTCTGTTCTATTTGTCTATGAAAATAAAAGTGGTAATTTTTTTATCACAAATGAGCATTTTGTTCGAGATATGAAAGATAGAGATCTTTGGTCTCCCGAAGTCTCTTCTGTCGTAAAAAGTGTGGACGGAGATTTATCATTAATAAACGGAACTATACCAGATGAATTAAAAGAAAAGTATAAAACTGCCTTTGATAGAGATATGTTAAAACTGATAGAGGCTAATTCCGTTAGACAAAAATGGATTGATCAAGCTGTAAGTTTTAACCTTTACAACAAAGGTACTTCTTTAAAATATTTAAATGATATATATACTGCGAGCTGGAAAGCTGGATTAAAAACCACTTATTATTTAAGAAATCGAGCAGCAAGTAAGGTTGAAAAATCTAACGAAAACAAACCAGTGGAAAATACAGAAGCAACTACTTGCAGTATTGAAGCAATGAAAAACGGAGGATCTTGCGAAAGCTGTCAATAAAATGAACATTACATCAATAGGCTCAGATAATATTGAAAAATTAGCGAAATACATTAACAAGTCTTTTTTCGCTAATTTTTATACAATCAATCATCTAAAAGAAGATTCTGATATTTTAAATTTTAATAAAAAAAATTTATATAATAAGAATTTCTTAGATCTTATTGTAGGTGCGGACTATATCTTAATAGATGGTTTAATCAATCATAAAGAATTTTCAATTAATTCCAATAAGATTTTGTTTAATTATCAAAAACTGATATATCATATATACAGTATTAATTCAAATAGTGAAATTTTAGTTTCTTTATTTAATCTAGATGAAAATTTAAAAGTAAAGATGAGTCCAAATTTCTTTTTTCATTTAAATAATTGTAAGGTAATTAAGCCAGAAGATTCTCCTTCCTTAAGATATAAAGATATTAATAATTATACTGATTATTTTAAAAATATTTTTTCTATGAAAAATAAGATAAAAACTACTATTCCGACCAAAAAACCCAAAGACAAATACTCTTCTTTAAAGAAAATTCTAGAAAAAAAGAAAAATAATGTTATTATATAGTATGATTGAATTTTATAATGTTAAAAAAAAGAAAAAAGTTCAGATTTCTAAATCTTCTGTAGAAAAAAAAATCTACGAAAAAGAAACTAAAACTGGAAAAAAATCCATTAGATATTCTCTAAAAGCTGTTGATGATGACGGAACAAAATTAACAAAATTTTGTAGTAAAGACGATTATGACTCAATTCCCTAATGGGGCCAATATTTAACACTGTATTGGGTGCTGGCATAAAGCTAGCAGCTAATTTAATAAATGCTTGGTTGGAGCAAAAAAGACAAGATCAAATGTTTCTTGCCGCAAGAGACGAAGTCATGATGAAAGCTATGCTTCAGAATCAAGCTGATCAAGCTAAAGATCCTTTTGTTCAAATAACTAGAAGAATATTATTCATGAGTATAACATTTACAATGTGTTATCTCATGATTTATTATGCCATGAATCCTGAAATTCAATATCAAATCATAGTTCCAAAAGGTGATGGATCTAGGTTTGGTATTTTTTCCTGGATTATTGGCGGGAAAGATTGGGAAATTGCCACCTTAACTGGTGGATTACTTTTAAGTTCTTTTATGGATCTCTGCTTTATGGTCGTGGGATTTTATGCCATACCCAGTAAAAGAAGATAATGAACTTTATTGTCGCAAGTTTAGCTTGCTTAATTTTATTACAGTTTTTTTATTTTTTAAAGTTAAAAAAAAATATAGAAAGATCTGAATTAGAGAAAAAATTACAATCAAAAGATTTTTTTAACAGGGAGAATAATTATCTCTCAACAATATCAACTCTACAGGATTCTTCTAAATTAGAACAAAAAATAATAAACGAAAGGAAGGAGGAGTTAGATAAAAAAGAAAAAGATTTATTGTTCCAACTTGGAAATTTAGAGAGTAAACTTTTGGAAGAAACTGAAAATCGAAGAAAAGTAGTTAGCCAAAAAAAAAGCAGCGAAGTGAGACTAGGCTTCATAGCAGAAACATTAGCTCCTTTCTTAGATCAATTTGAATTCGAGCCAGAAGAATGCACTTTTTTAGGTAAGCCAGTAGATTATATTTCTTTCGGAGAACAGCAAATCACTTTTATAGAAATTAAGAGCGGTAATGCAAAATTAAACTCTAACCAGAAAAGAATAAAAAAACAAGTTGAAGATAAGAAGGTTTTCTGGAAAGAAGTAAGAATAAAATAATTTCTTATTGACACAGATCTTTTTTTAAAATATAATCGTTATTTAAATATGAAAAAAGAAAAAACAGGAGAAATTTTAGGTAAAGAACTAGGAGGAGTCTATCAGATACTTCCCCATAAGCACAAATACGCATGGGACTTATTTTTAAAAAGTTGCGCAAACAATTGGATGCCGACAGAAATATCAATGCAGAACGATATTAAACAATGGAAGAATAACGAAATAACTGAAGACGAAAAACTTTTAGTTAAAAGATGTCTTGGTTTTTTTGCGGGAAGCGAATCTTTGGTTGGAAATAATCTTTTTACTGTGGCTGCTAGATTTATTACAGACCCTGAATGCAGTCAGTATATCATGAGACAGGGCTTTGAAGAAGGGTTGCATAACTTAACAATAGTTTATATTTGTGATAGCCTGGATTTAAATCAAAAAGAAGTGTATGAAGCTTATCAAAATATACCTAGCATAAAGGCTAAAGATGATTTTTTGATGAGTATAACAACTGATGTAAATAGACAGGATTTTATTCATCATACAAAAGAAGGAAAACAAGAGTTACTCAGAAATTTCCTAACATACTGGATTGTGTGCGAAGGAACTTTTTTCTTTAGTGGGTTTGCCATGCTACTTGCTCTAGGAAGGCAGAACAAACTTCAAGGTATATCTGATCAAATAAAATATACTTTAAGAGATGAGACTAATCATATATCTTTTGGCACATATGTAATTAATAAAATTATCGAGCAAAATCCGACGATCTGGACTAAAAAAATAAAAGATGAATTCGTGGATCACATTAAAAAAGCTGTAGAATTAGAAATTCAATATGCTCATGATGTACTACCAACTGGCATTCTTGGACTTAATGCAGAAATGTTCGTTGATTACATGCATTATATAGGTAATAGAAGACTTGAGGCAATAGGTTTGGATTATCGTTTTCCTAGCGATAAAAATCCTTTTCCTTGGTTAAGTGAGGTGGTAGATGTGCAAGCTATGGGTAATTTTTTTGAAAGAAGAGTAAGGGAATACCAACAAAGCGGCTCACTTGACGATGATTTTTAAAATATTTTTGTAAAAAAACACTCTTATACTTATTATTATGTGTAACCTTAGCTGTAGGTAACACAAATAAATATAGGAGTAAAAAATGTCAAGAGTAGAAGTTTCAGAAAACATAGGTCCACATCAATCTAAGAGTATAGACTTAGCTACAGCATCTGCTGAAGGAGAAGTTTTTTATAGTTCAAATTACACAATACATTCTTATCAAGTATTATTAAATGGATCTGTAGATGTAAGTACAGATATAACATTTGAAATTCAATGCACTAATGATGATGGAGGAAAAGAAGGGAAATACACATCAGATGCCACAAATTGGCAAACAATAGCTAGTTACACAATAGATAATTCTACAAATTCCACAGGAATCATGTACAGTGATGTCTGGAATTTTAAATACTCTAAATGTAAGTTAACTGTTACTAATTTGGGCTCTCTAAATGCAATTTCCGTTATAGAGAAACATAATGCTTAAGAAAAAGCTTTATGTCAAAAATAGAGACATCTGGGAATACAGGACCGCACCCTTTTAGATCGATAGAGGGGGCTACTTCGCCTACTCACGGCCCAACTATAGAAACAGGCAACTACACGAAACACGGTTACCAGCTCGCCTGTTCTAATCTTGGAGGTTCAACCAAGATTGCTTTTTACATTTTTGCTAAAAATGAATTAAAATCAAAATGGCAGAGAATTGCTGGTTACAATATTTCGCAAACAAGAAATAATAATGGGGTTTTATATTTTGATTGTTGGAACTTTAAATATGCAAAAGCGGCAGTAATAGGAAATTTTGACGGGGCATCAATAACAGTTATAGAAAAGCACAATGCCTAGTTTATCAAACCATAACATTATGACCTCTCAGAGAAGAGGTAAAGAAGGTTTAAATCCTGTAGGCGAAGGCTATTCTCTTGTTGCTGGAAATTTTGTTCAAGGAGACTGTACAAACCCAGGATCTATTGTTTTATCTTCTAACATTCTATTACCTTTTGACGATAGGGTTTTTAATTATGATGTAGATAATTGTGTTCCAGAGCCTTTTCCCACAATTCCTCCTACAATTACGGATACTTGTTTTCCATCTCCGCCTTTTATTAATTTATCAACTGGTACATGTTTTACAATAGGTCAATATAAATATAATTTATTTGCAAAACCTAGTATCCCTCAATCAGACCCCTCTACATTCAAGATAGAAGCATCTAGTCCAGATGGAAACTCTAGAGCTTTATATGCTGAATTAAAAAATAGAAGATTTTTAAAGGGGTTAAAGTATTGGAATTCGACAGGAAACCCCAAGGTAGTCACGGGAAAACATTCAGACCCTGTTTTAAAAGGAAATAATAAAGTTACATCTGATGGTTCTGATTATACGATTAGTCAGAATATTCTTATTCCCCCTCTTTCAAACTTTATATTTCAAGCTCTCACCACACAAAATAGTGGAAAAGTTCGAATTACATTTGATCAAAACGTTAGAATCAATGGGGTATTAAAAAATAATTTTTTAATTGATGGAGAGGTATCCTTTGAAACTGTTGATGTGGCCCCAACATCATTTTTAGTTAATGCTGTCGAAGGACAGGAAATATTTTATATAAATATAGCTAATAGAACTACACCTTTAAGTCGAGATGCTTTCTTTGATTTTGAACCTCAAGATAATAATTCAACTCCAGTTCCTACACCAATATCTAATGATGATTTAATCATCATAACTAATTTTTCAAAAATAGAAGTTACTGCAGAAAATTTTGATTGTAATGGAGATATTACTTCAAAAACTGTTATTGGGTCTTTAGAAGATGTTTGCACTCCCACACCAATAACTCCGACACCTACTGTTGTCCCGACTCCTACCTTTATTGACCCCACAATTCCCCCTGTTACACCAACCGATGGAAAGTGTCTTTGCTTGCAAATTTTTGCCAGAACTTTAAATGATCACGGAACTGTTGATTTCTTAGAATGTAATGGTTCTTCGGCATCAATTACAATCGAGGGTAGAACAACAGATAATTTTATTTGTGCGAGGGGTGGTATCGACAATGTAACGATAAATCAAGGAATTAATAGTGATATTCAAATTGGTATATTTCACGATCATTGCGATCACTGCGGGATTCATGTTACTCCCACTCCAATAAGAACAGTTATTACAGATATTCCTACGGAAATTCCTCCATCTGTAACATTTACAAAACTACCTCCAACAAAAACCATTTTAGAAACTCCATGGAGTCCTCATACCCCAACTTTTACAGT
>Ga0102963_1001299_pt1 | contig 10992 bp, 4 predicted proteins | sample SalPon2_C_H2O_MG_2_FD_84522 | JGI IMG/M metagenome (GOLD analysis project Ga0102963, IMG submission 84522) | Salt pond water microbial communities from South San Francisco under conditions of wetland restoration - Salt Pond MetaG SF2_C_H2O_MG | ecosystem: Environmental > Aquatic > Non-marine... | reverse complement strand
AGCGGCTCAAGCGGCAAAATCAAAAGCTGGTGTGGCTGCTTCTATAGACGAGCAAGTTAAAAGAAATGAAATGCTTAGAGCTCAAGGTGAAAGTGAATTACAAAGAGCTCAATTAGCGCAAGGAAATTTAGCCTCTCAATTTGATTTAGGCCAGCAGCAATTTAATGTTGGAGCTCAAAACCAAGCGGCTCAATTTGGAGCACAGGCTCAAAACCAGGCTGCACAATTTGGCGCTCAAGCACAAAACCAAGCCGCGAGGTTTGGAGCAGGAGCAGCTAATCAATTTGCATTAGCTCAGTTTGGCGCGGCAAATCAAATGAATCAATTTAATGTTGGGGCGCAAAATCGTTTTGCTCAAACACAATTTGGTGCAGAAAATCAATTTGCATTAGCTAATCAACAAGCGCAAAACAATGCTGCCAGATTTGGCGCAACGGCTGCAAACCAAGCACAAATGGCTACTGCTGATTATCAGTTTAAAACTGATGTTATGGAAAGACAAGGTGATGCTGCTAGACAACAATTTGAATTTGATAGACTGCAAGATCAAACAAGTAGAGCAATGGCAAGAAGCAATGCTGCTGATGCGGCAAGAGCTCAAGCTAAGTCAGATCTTATTGGAGGTATAGCTGGCGTTGCTGACGCGGCTGTAAGCGCATTTACCGGCGGCGTGGGCGTATCAAATTTATTAGGTAAAAATCCAGGATAAAAATATGGCAAACTACAATTACGACTTTTGGTCAAAAGAATTTGAATATAAGCCTGGTGGTGCTAAAAGCCAACAGATGATTGGGCAAGCTATAGACGAATCTATAGCGGAGCGACGATTAATGGCAGATAGAGCTGAAGCAAAAAGAGACAGACAGCTTAAAAGAGATATTTTAAACTATAACTATGCGCAAAAAATGGCGCAAGATATGGACGATTTAAATATCATGCCTACCGCTGGTGTGCAGTGAATGGACGAAATTATGACTGCCGCTGGAAGATCTATTGCTGATCAAGCTGCTTACTTAAATAAAGAGCTTAAAAGAACTGGAGATATGACATCATATTCTGCAGCTATGGCTAGATTAAAAGGTGAGGTTAGTAGCATTAAAAACATGGACCAAGAAGCTAAGTCTTTTCTAGGTGCTGTTAATACAGCTATAGAAAACGGTACATTTTCAGATTATAATTCACCCGAGCTTTTGGGCATGGCTGAGGATATGAGAAGAGGCTCGCCTAAGGGTAGGTTTGAAAACATTAATGGCGTCACAACATGGGTTTCCGAAACTGTTGACGGTAAGCCATATCAAGTTGCTGCAAGTCAATTTAGTGAGCTATCTAAAAAGCTGCAGGTTAAAGATGATGTTGATACATTAATAAAATCATCCATAAATCTAAATGCGGGAAGAGATGGTAATATATTAGACTTTAACCAAAGTCCGGGCGGAATTGGCGGGCAAGGTTTAAGCGCCGCTGATTTAGCTGCGGATAGTTTAACTGATCTCATAAATACTGCAGGCCCTGGAAACAAAGAAAGAAAAAGTGCTGCTTTATTGGTTGATCATTTTGGAGTGCCAAGATCTAAAGCTAAGGAGCTTTTTACAGCTGTTATAGATGAAGATCAATTAACACCTCAAGAAAAAGCGGATGGTATTGTAACAGAAGGTGATAGACTATTGCAACAAAAGTGGTTACAAAAAGCAGAAGCTATGTATGGTATTAATCAAAAAGCTGTTAGTACAGAACGTAGAGCTAGACAAGATCAATATGAACAATACAAAGAAAAGCTTGATAATAGAAGAGACGTTAATAATACAATAGCAAATTTACCAGCAGCTACTATTAATAATAACAATGAAAACGATCCCCTTTCTAAGAACTATATGTTTAAAGAGGAAATTGCAACTAAGCCAGGTAAGTTTGTTAACGACGTAAAAACAAGTCTTATAGAAAAAGGGTTTAACAATCCTAAGCCTATTTATACCGAGCCGTCTATAGGTGCTGATGGGGAAATAATCCCAGGTAGATTTTTAGGTTATGAAATTGTTAATGAAAAATTACCGGCAAACAGAAGAACACCTGTGCAGGTTTACATAGACGATTTTAATAATTTAGATAATGTATATAGAAAAATATACGCAGCTACAGGCATGGAATCTTTTGGAAGAAAACCAATTCCAGCGGGTACTAAAACAGGTACTAATGATCCCGTAACAGAAATGCAGGGAATAGGACAAGCTCAAATAAATAACGACTTTGCAAATTAATAATATGAATAAAATTTATATTGTAGATGGAGTAAAATATAATGTTGCTCCAAATAGAGAGGAAGAATTTCTTAAAAAATTTCCTAATGCTACTTTGGAAGAACAAGAAGTTCAAGTGGAAAAGCCCGAACCTGTTGCGGAGATAACTGCACCTGCAGCAGGGCAAAGACCCGATACGGGATTGCAGTTGGGAAGTGGTTCATCGGAATTACAAAGTGAAGATCCTGCTTTAGGTATTGTAGACCAAATATTTAAGCCAGACGTTGAAAGAAACGAAACATATCAAGAAAGAGAAGCGAGGCAAGAAATTGAATTGCGCAATAAAATAAACGAAAGACTAGCTAAAGAAAAAGAGCAGGGAGAATTGTCTACTGCAGATAAAATGGTTAATAGTATAACTAATGTTGCTGATCAATTCCAACAGTTTATACCTAACACTGTAGTAGCTAGTAATAAAATTTTTAGAGGTATATTTGGCGATGAAGCTATTGATGCTTTTGTTGCTAACAAAAAAATACCAGAATTTTTTAAAGAAGGTTTATCTGAAAAAGATTTAGATTTTGCAATACAACAACAAAAATTGCAAGAGGCTGAGATGGGTAAAACCGGATCAATAGTTAAAGGTTTTAAAGAAGGCGATATAGGTGAAATTGCTGCGGGAGTAGTAAACGGTATTACTTCTATAGGATCTTCTTTAGCTATAAACGTGTTGACACAAGGAGGTGGTTTAGTCACTGATTTAATTGGAAGATCATATATTGATTATAATGATACTTTAGCTGCTCAGAAAGGCAAAACACTTTCGGATTTAATAAGAGATAAAGAAGATAAAGTTGCGCTCCCAGCTACAATAGGAGCAATGAGCGCTGTGTTAGAAAGATCTGGTTTAGCTGGGGCCGGTAAAGCAATAATGAATAAAGCTGCACAAGGTGGTATTAATAAAACTATTGCTGCAACTTTATTATCTGGAAACAAAGAAGGTTTAACAGAATTAACGCAAACAGGATTAGACGCCGCTAATATAGCTGCTGCTAAAGGTGAAAGTAAAACTGACGCTTTTGTTAATGCTGTATTTTCAGAAGAAGGGCTAGAATCATATCTACAAGGATTTGTTGGAGGAGGACTTTTACGCGGGGGTAAATCAAATTTATTAATTGATAAAACAGATAAATTAAAAGCTGCAACAGCTATGCGTTCTGTTTTTGAATCAAAATATATTAGAAAAGCTTTAGAAGACGTAGAAACTTTACGTGAGCAAAAAACAGCCACGAAAGACAAAGAAGTAAAAAAAGCTATTGATAAGCAAATAAAAGAAAAGCAGCAAGAAGCTGCTGAGGTTATATTACAGAACAATAAAATGTTTGGCGCAATGACCGATAATGAAGTTTATCGAGCGTCAAAAGAATATGATAAAGTAACTAAATTAGAACAAAAACAAGACAAAGTTAATTCAAAATTTGAAAATGGTGAAATAACCAAAGAAGATCAAAATATACTTTTAGAAGAAATAAATTCAAATATTAATAATAGTATACAAGAATTAACTAAAATTAAATCTGACGCTATAAGCAGGTCAGATGCTAATTTAGAAAAAAATCTTGAAACAATTGAAAGTTTATCTAGTAAAATAGAAAATCTTACATTTAAAAGATTTGGAACATCACAAGAAGTTCAGGACTATTTACTTTCTAAAGATAAAAGAAAAACTAAACAATCAAAAGTATTGTCTGAAAGTAACGATGGTACTATATTACAAAATACCGACGGTAGCCAAGAAATAATAATAAATGAAGAAGTTTCTAAAAAAACAGGCGCTATAAATGTAGGGTCCCACGAATTTCTTCACGCTGTATTATTTAAAACCCTACAAGATAGCCCGGCTACAGCTGTATCATTAGGCAATGCTTTAAAAACAGAAATTGATAAATTAAATAGTAATGAAGTAAAAGATTCTGTTTTTAAGGACAGATTAGAATTATACGAAACCGAAAAAGAAGCTGTAAGAGGTGAGGAAGTTTTAGCTTTATTTTCTGATGCTACTGCTACTGGTGATTTAAAATTTAATGAAAACTTATTTACAAAAATAGGTGATCAATTTAGAAAAATATTTGACGCTGTAGGTATTAAAAGAAAATTTGATTCTGGTAAAGATGTTTATAACTTTATAAAAGATTATAATAAAGATATTTCAAAAGGCGGATTAAGACAAGCTTTAATAAGGGGAGCTAAAGAAGGTTTTGAAGGAAGGCTAATTAAAACTGAAGACATTCAGAAAGAAGCTAAAAAAGCTAGAAAAGATTCTCGCTCAAATTTAAAAGGCTTACTTGAAAAATACGGTGATAAAAGAACTTTGGTTCAACAAAGTTTACTTAAAACACCACAAGGACAAGAAACTTTTGATTTTGTAAAATCTGAATTTGGTCAAGAAGTGGCGCCAATAGTTGAGGCAGTAACTAAAAGATTATATGATCCAATACCGCAAGAAGCTAAAGAAGGCGTAAGTAGACAGGAATATAAAAATGCAATGATTTCAGACTTGGCTACGATAGTAGATCAAGAATATGATCCTACAAAGCAGGACATTGATAAATTTGTTAGCATTAGAGCATTTCAAAGATCTAATAGATTAGCAAAGCAATTAGGCATTGAATCTATAGTTGAAGAAGGCGGTGTAGGTATTACAACAGATGTAACAGAAGCTAAAGCTGTTACGGCTGAAGAAAAAGCACCAGACGAAGTTTCAACTAAAAAGCCTATAGCTGAAGCTTTAAAGCTGCCTAAAGAGCTTTCGGAAAAAACAAATAAATTAGCGGAATTAGCGGCTATAAAAGCTGATAAATCTTTAGAAGGAAAACAAACATCTGATGTTAAAAAGCTTTCTGCTAGAAATAAAGCTTTTAATGATATTTTTAGTAAGCAATTATTTAATGATATTAAAAATGAATTAGGTAAAAACACTAAAAATTCAGATGATTTTTCTAAGTATTTAAATAAGAATTAGGATGCGTTATTAGATGCTGCGTTAAATAATATAGACTTTCAAAAAGGTGGTGGTATATCTGCAGATTGGAATACAAACCCACCAACAAAAGAAGAGTTTATAGATTATTATGAAGCTACGGATGAAAAAGCATCAACAAGAGCTGATCGTAAAAAGTCTTTAAATAATGCTATAGCTAGACAATTAGCAAATGAGGCTAGAATTGAATTTGCTAAAAAAGATCCTGCTACTGCTGAAATATTTAAAAAGAAGCACGGTGTTGTTTTAGCTAGTAAAAGTCAATTTGATAAGCCTAACTCTAGTTTAGATAGAGAGTTTAGATTAGAAACAGGTGATGTTAATAAGCTTTTAAATAAATATTTAGGTAGAGGTATATATGATTTAAGAAAAAAAGAAAACATAGATAAATATATATCTGACTTAGAAAAATATGTATTTCCAATATTTCCTAAAAAGTTTTTATTTACAGGAGAGGGTACTGGTATGTTTACTCATAGTAAAAGAGTTATAGGTGGTAAATCTAGATCTTTTACTGAGCAAGAAAGAGATGAAGTATATAATTATTATAGAAATAAATTAAAAGATTCATATAATAATTTTAAAAACTGGGGTGATGATATTCCAGGCGTTACTGATTATACAAGAAGATTGTATGAAAATGGTAAAGCTGTAGGCAATACTGAAGCTAAACAAAAACAAAATTTTGAAAACGGCACAACTGCCAAGTTTAATGAACAAAATGGTTTAGTTTTTGACGAAATGTGGAAAAGAATTCACGATGCTATTAAAAAAGATAAAAATGCAGCTATTGTATTTGGAAACTATTTTAAGTTAGTAGCTAATGTAAAAAATCATCCACATAGATTAGGCGCTGAAGTTATAGGCAGATCATTAAATGTTAAAGGAGATGGCAGAAGGTTGTTTGAATTTGAACATGCAATGCCGGCCACTGGTGCTTATTTGTATTTACTAGACAGCATACTTTCTAATAGAAATTTTTATCAAGATTTTAAAGCTGTTAAAAATAACTATAAAGTAATAGCCTTAGATAAAGCTTTAAATTATAAACTAGGTGATGCTGGTTTAGGAACCGGAATGCCAGAAGGCTGGAAAGTATTTTCAAATAGCTGGACAGAAAGGTATTTTAATCCCACTGTTGCTTTGTTTGATGGAGGTTTAGATCCTTCAAGTATTATAGATTTAAACGGGGGCACTTTTCAAGAAGTATACGGTGTAGACGCTACAGGACAGCCAATTTCTACAGAAAGAATATTAGCGAGCAAGTCTGTTGATCCAGTTAAAAAAATAAGAGTATTTGATTTTGATGACACTTTAGCTAAAAGTAATTCTCAAGTTAAATATACTTTACCCGATGGTACTACTGGTAGTCTTAATGCAACTGAATATGCAAAAAGAGATCAAGAGCTAAAAGACAAAGGGGCAAAATTTGATTTTTCAGAATTTAGCAAAGTAATTGACGGGAAAAAAGGACCTTTATTTAATGTCGCTAAAAAAATAGCAGATGCTAGAGGTAATGAAGATTTATTCGTTCTTACAGCTAGGCCTGCTGATGCAGCGGGACCAATACAAGAGTTTTTAAAATTAGCCGGCATAAACTTTAAAAAAGAAAATATTGTTGGGCTTGGAGATGGCACCGCTAAAGCAAAAGCAGACTGGATATTAAGTAAAACTAAAGAAGGATATAATGATTTTTATTTTGCAGATGATGCAATTAAAAATGTTATTGCTGTAAAAGAGGCTTTAGCCACAGTTGATGTAAAATCTAGAGCACAAAGAGCTCTTGCGAGTAAAAGTCTTAGTGATGATTTTAATAATTTACTTGAAAGAGTTAAAGGTGTTGCTGCTGATGCTACATATTCTGAAGCTAGAGCTATAAAGCTTGGAAAGAAAAATAATCCTTTTAAGTTTTTTGTACCTTATTCTGCTGAGGACTATATGGGATTAATATACCCTACACTTGGCAAAGGAGCTGAGGGTGATAGAAATCTTAAGTGGTATAAAGAAAACATTACTGATGTTTATGCAAGAGGTATTCGTGATTTTGAAATAGCAAAGCAGCAGTCTATGACACAATGGGCTGAGCTTAAAAAGCAAATTAAGAATTCACCTGCTAAGTTAGGTAATGATGCTGTAAGAGATTTTAGCAATGAAGAGGCTATAAGATTATATTTATGGGACCAGCAAGGTATGCTGCCTGATAATGTTGCTAAAAAAGATATTGAAGCAATAAATAAATATATTGAAAGTAAGCCTGAATTAAAAAGTTTTGCAGAGCAAATACAAGGGTTAACTCTAGACGGTTATCCAGCACCCACGGGTGATTGGTTAGCCGGTACAATAACTACTGATTTAGTTAATTATACTAATACAGCTAGTAGAGAGCAGTATTTAAGTCAGTGGCAAGAAAACGTAGATACGGTGTATAGCAAAGATAACATGAATAAACTTCGTGCTATTTATGGTGAAGACTATACTGAAGCGTTAAGCGATATGCTTTATAGAATGAAGACTGGTCGCAATAGACCTACAGGCGCTAATAAGTTGACTAATCAGTTTATGAACTGGGTTAATGACTCTGTAGGTACTATAATGTTCTTTAACACTAGATCTGCGTTGCTGCAAACAATATCGGCGGTTAACTATTTAAACTTTACGGATAATAATCCATTAAGAGTTGCTGCTGCGTTTGCAAATCAAAAACAGTACTGGGCTGACTTTTCTGAAATATTTAATTCTGACTTTTTAAAACAAAGAAGAGGTGGATTAAAAACAGATGTTAATGCAGATGAAATAGCTAGAGCTGCTTCAACTTCTGATAACAAAGTCAGAGCTGCATTAGCTTCTTTATTAAAGAAAGGTTTTTTACCAACTCAACTTGCAGATAGTTTTGCAATATCAATTGGTGGTGCTGCTTTTTATAGAAACAGAATTAAGTCGTTAATGAAAGACGGACTTGCTGAAGAGCAAGCTAAAGAGCAAGCGTTTTTAGATTTTAAAGAAACAACTGAAGAGTCTCAGCAATCGTCAAGACCTGATAGAGTTTCTATGCAGCAAGCAAGTCCATTAGGGCGCGTTGTATTAGCTTTTGCTAACACACCTATGCAATATACTAGATTGACTAAAAAAGCTGCTTTAGATCTCTTCAATGGGCGCGGTGACTGGAAGACTAATCTTTCCAAACTTGCTTATTATGGGGCTGTTCAAAATATTATATTTACAGCTTTACAGTCTGCAATGTTTGCAATGTTATTTTCTGATGAAGAAGATGATGATGAAAAAGAAAAGATTGGTAGAATTGGTAATGGTATTGCCGATACCTTATTAAGAGGTTCAGGTGTATATGGAGCTGGGGTAGCAATGATTAAAAACATTGTTATGGAAGCTATTAAACAATATAATAGTGGAAGACCAGATTATACTAAAGCTGCAGCTAAAATAACAAGCATATCACCGCCTGTAGATTCTAAAATAAGAAAGCTACAGTCTGTTGGTAGAACGTTTACTTATAAGCAAGAGATTGAAAAAATGAAAACTAGAGGTTTTGATATTGACAATCCAGCTTACATGGCTGTAGGGCAAACCGTTTCTGCATTAGCTAATATACCTTTAGACAGAGCAGTACGTAAAATGAACAACTTAAAAACTGCAGTTGATCAAGATACTGAATTGTGGCAATCTATTGGTTTAGCTTTAGGTTATAGTGAATGGGATTTAGGGATGATACAGGCTCAACAAAAGAAAGACAAAGAGCAAAAGAAAGCTGATACAGTTAAAAAGGCTTTTATGAAAAAGTATGGTCCTAAGCTAGATCCTAAGCTTAAAAGAATGCAGGCTTACCAAAAAATGAATAAAGAGGAGCGCAAAGAATACGCTAAAAAGAGAATTCAAAAAGGTTTACCTTTATTTAAAAAAGATTTTTCAAATAGTTTACCAAAAGGAGTATTAGGTAGAGCTAATAAAAATGGCACTATAGAAGTTGCTAATGGGTTATCACCTACAAAAAAGAAACAGGTTATAGCTCATGAAAAAAAGCACCAAGAAGATATGAAGTCTGGTAAATTAAACTATGATAAAAATTTTATTTATTGGAACAACGAAAAATATAAAAGAACTTCTGATAAAAAAATAAATTACAAGGGAAAATTATATATTGAAGGCTCGCCAGCTTTGCCTTGGGAAAAAGCTGCAAATAAAGCTGAAAAACAAATTAATTAATTATGGCTAAAAAAACAAATCCAAACGCTGGTAAACCTGGTTATGATAAATACGGCGTTAAGCTTATGTCTCAGCGCAAAAAAGAAAAGCAGGCAGAAAAAAATAGAAAACAATTTATTGAAAGCAGAGATGCTAGAAATAAAAAAATTAAAGATAGCGCTGCTCAAAAAGCTCAAGTAGAAAAAATAAAAAACACAATGGGATTATCTGAAACTTCTCCCTCTGCACCTAAAAGTTCTACACCTAAAAGAAAAAAACAATCAGTAGCTAGCAGTATTACAGACGCTAAAATTAAAAAGTTGGACACTTCTGTTAAAGGAGAAAATATTAAAGCAAAAAAAGAGCGTTCTTTATCGGAATCTGATAAGCAAAAATTAGCTAAGCTTCAAAAAATGAAAGATAGAGCTGATAAAAAGCAAAGCAGAAAAGATAAATCTATTGAAAGATTAGCGTTTAGAATGGGAGATAAAGCTACATTTCAAGATGCAGCAGCTTTAAAGCAAAAAAGAAGTGAAGCTAGAAAACAATATCTTAGAAACTTTGCTAGTCAATTAGCTAGAGGCGAGCAAGCTGCACCAATAAGAGGATTTGGCGAAACGGATGATGCCCCTACTAATAATTCAACTTTATCAGGAGCTAGCGCTGAGGTTGCTGCAAAAAAAGCCCAGCAAGAAGCTGACACTAGAAATATATTCAGCTCTTTTTCATCTATTGGAAATGATAATTCAGATTTGCTTTCTAACGATATTCAATCTTTAGGAAGTTTTGAAAGTGAAGACTCTAGTCCAATAACATATATGAAACAAGAGTACCGCAAAAAGCGAGGATATTAAATAAAAAAAAGGGGTAACCATTTACGGCTACCCCTTTTTTTATTTACCCATCACAAGATATGCAACTAGGATCCATTGCTTTTGCGGCTATATCGCCACGCAATACTGATTCTGTGCGCATATAATATAATGTTTTTATACCTCTTTTCCAAGCTTCAAAATGAACCTGATTAATCCATCTAGGTTCTGCTTCTGAAGGGAAAGCTAAATTAAGCGATACCGACTGATCTATATAATCTTGTCGTATACCCGCTTGACCAACCAATTCTAATTGGTTTATTTCTTTAAATGTTTTAAATACATTTTTAACTGGCTCACCATCTTCTTGAGTTAGTCGTCCGAGGTGGTCGTAAAACCATCCATCGAGTTCTTTAATTCCTTGAACGGATCCACCATCTTCCAAAATTTTATCCCAAATTTCTTTGATATCAATACCAATCTTTTTAAGTACTTTTTTAAGTTCATTATTTTTGCGTATAAATGTTCCTTTAGCTGATTGCTCTGTAAACACGTTGGCAGCCCAAGGCTCAATTCCAGGAGATATATTACCGCTAAGCTTACTATTAGAGACTGTAGGAGCCACAGACCGAAGATGAGTGTTACGGAAACCAGTACCCACACACCAGAGCGGCTCCCCATATATTTCTGCAAGCTTTCTCGATGCTCT
>Ga0102963_1001290_pt1 | contig 11023 bp, 13 predicted proteins | sample SalPon2_C_H2O_MG_2_FD_84522 | JGI IMG/M metagenome (GOLD analysis project Ga0102963, IMG submission 84522) | Salt pond water microbial communities from South San Francisco under conditions of wetland restoration - Salt Pond MetaG SF2_C_H2O_MG | ecosystem: Environmental > Aquatic > Non-marine... | reverse complement strand
CTTGCTACGGAGGCTTTGAGATAAAAAGAATCGCATCAAAAGAGAGAGGTTTTTCATGGCCTTTGAGATCTATAGTATTAGATTTGGCAAATCAAGAAGGTACCGGTTTTTTCTCAGACCGAGAGTCAGTGAGTCTAGACGCGAAATTAGGATACAAGAATAAAATGAGTGGGTACCAAAGACTTAAGTTCGATAACGAATTGGATCCGCAAACACCTGATCCGAATGATGACTGTCTTCTTTATTCTGACGTTGATCCATCAGCTGAGTCGCTGGATTATTTGTATTTTCAGGATTCCGGAGCTCCTCCATACTTAGATATTCTTTTGGAAGGCACAGAAATATTTATCGGAAGAGTCTTAGCTGAAACTTCAAACCGGGTAAAGAAAGCTAACGGAATGAACGCCAATACTTTAAGAAAATGGCTTCAGGGTTACGGTGGAACTGGAGTCGCGTATGATTTATTCGGAGACGTATTTAATCCAGAGGATGAGGAATAATTCATGCTAAGAACATACATTAGAAAGTTGATATTAGAAGCAATGAAGGATCCTACTGTACACCAGAACGATCTTGGGCTTTGGACAGATTGGGGATCCCCTACCAAGTTGTCATTCTCTCATAACTTTGTCTTATATGACTTAAATGAAGCCCGGGCTAATCTGATGTCTCATTGGAGTCCTGATGGAAGTCATCCATGGAGATTATTGCGTTACGCATATGATTCATCAATCGATCCGGTTGTTGCTGTAATGGAAATTTCAAAGCCTCGTCAACCATGCCATGGCGGATGGGAGGTGCGTTATTCTGCAGCGAGAGATGATTACGGTCCGACGCTTTATGATTTAGTTATGTCAGTATCTCCAGGTGGTTTATTTTCAGATCGCAATTCAGTTTCCGGCGAGGCTGCAAACGTGTGGAAATTTTATGGCAATAAAAGAAAAGATGTAAAAAGAGGCGTTATGGATGGCGCAAATTTGACTCCCTTAAATCCGGATGACGACTGCGAAACGGCTGATCCATACAACACGTTGTTTGGCGCAGCTTCCAGAAATAGAGTAGAAGATTTTCTTAAGAAAAAAGGTGCGCGCGACTGGAGTGAATTTAAGAGACTTAATCCTCGTGATATAGACGGTATACCCATCGAAAATTCTCATGAGGACAATATTTTTACGACATATAAAGAATGGTCCGCTAACCCACAGGGAGAAGCTGGTCTAGATAACGATTGGCAGACTTGGCAGCAAAGAAATCCGTTGGGAAAGTATATCGACTTTGAATTAACTCGTCCGGGATATCTAGATATAGTTTACAATACAAACTACGCGACGCAACCTTTTAAAAAGATGGTCCAAAACCACAATAATCTAATTAAAGAAGTTACAGAGCTACATGGAACGTTCCCGGCTAATTTCGATGCTTCGATCGATAGAGTGGTTGAAACGTTTTTTGACGAATATTTTTAACAAGGGATAACTACAATGAAAGATTTAAGACGCTACATAAGAAATATATTGCTAGAGAGAACAGAATCGGGCCGTTCATATCCTGTTAATTTTTCTGGGTTTTTAGAAATGGTTAAACAGCACCAGAATGATATTTGGGTATTTTTTGATACCGAGACTACTGGTTTATATTATAAAGAAAAGCAAGTACAGGCAACGGAAGTTGCAGCTGTCGCATACAACAATAATGGCTTCGCTACAAAACCTTCTTTGGTTGAAGATGGAACGTTCCACATGAAGATAGCTTTACAGCCCGATAGTATTTCCTATATGGAACAGGAACCCGAGCAGTATGATGACCCATTCAAGAAGACAATAAAGCAATTGCTTGTCATGACACAATATGAAGATGGTCCGGTAGAGAAATCAACTCCGGAAGAAGTCGCTAGAGAATTCACGATTTATCTGGATGACATGAAAGCTATAGCCACAGCTCAGGGTGGAAAGGTAAGATTAATCGCGCAAAACGCTGTATTTGATATCGGAATCATGAATCATTTGTATTCCCGTTCCGGTGTTCCTTTACCGCAGGATACTGTTTGGGATACAAAAGCAGTTTTTCAGAGATACTTCAGAGAGACGTTAGACTATCTGGAAAATAAATCCAAGTTTCCACTTAGTGCGCAGGACCAATCGATAATAGACTCGCTTAAAAAAGAAGGAAAATGGGGTCCATATATTTCTTCTTCTCTCGGAGATCTGATCGATGCATTTAACATTGGCGGCGGGGAAAATTGGCACACAGCAATAGCAGACGTACAGTTAACCATGGAAGCGCTTTTCGCTGTTGTACAGTACTTAAAAAGGAAAGGTAAGTTTTTGAAGCAGCGTAAAACAAAACCCTTTAATCCCTCAGCCGGTGATCCATATTCATATCGAAGATAGGAGACAGACATGTCAAAAAGAAAACCTAGAAAGAAAGGACAGAGAAGAAATAGTCCGAACCATTCTGATTTGTATACCGATGAAAATCCAAAGGGTACAATTAAGGGTTTGAAATTTGCTACTGTCAAGGACGCGGAAGCTAGCGTACGAAAGATAAAAAAATCAGGTCGAGGTCACAACCACAAAACGCAGGCTGCAATTGCTATGGAACAGAGAGCTATAGCTGCGGGTAAAAAATCATCCGCTAATGTATATAGAAAATTTATAGAACAACAGAAGAAAAAAACTGCTGCCAAAAATGAATCACTTGTGAAAGATTATGTCAGAAGCCTGTTGATTGAATCGATGAAGATGCCTTCCGATCTACCAGATAGTGCCTACGTGGTTATTGATGACAACAATGACAGGTATTTTGAAGTGGTGATTGAAGATCCGGACACTCCTATCTTCACGGCATTTGGTGCAACAACCTTGGCAAGTCTCCAGGTTAGCAAAGCGCCGGCTGGATATTGTGATGGAGCCTGGCAAATAATTGGCGCAGCTGCAAAAGATGGATATGGTCCATTGGCATATGACATCGCGATGGAATACGTCGGACATGAAGGAATAATGTGTGATCGCAGCTCAGTGTCAGAAGAAGCCGCGAAAGTTTGGGACTTCTATCTAAACTCTAGACCGGATGTTAAAGCTGTTCAGTTGGACTCTGTTAGAAAACCATTTCTTACTCCAGAAGACACATCGGATGATTGTACCGGAGAATACACTCTTGCCAGGCATACTGACGAAGATATGGCCGTAGGATTTAACCCGTACGAAAATGAAAAGCACAGAAAAAAATGGATCGATCATTGGTCAACAAAAAAATACGTAAAGACGAGTGGTAGTCCAATTATAGATGCGTTAAATGAAATGAATATATTATACTATAGCTACGAGGAAATAGGAATGGGAATAACAGAAAATAATCTTAGGCGCGGCAAATGAAACACTTGCGGCAATATATAAGACAGATGCTTACAGAAAAGATCACGAAAGAGGATCTTGAAGACGTAATGCAAACAGCTCAGCTAGCTCATCTTGGTCAGACAAGAAGAGATGGCAGCCCTTATATCATACATCCAGTTGCTGTACAAAAGATTGTCGCAAGGTTCTATCCGGAGAACTTAAAAGCTCAAGTGTTAGCAGTATTACATGACTCCTTGGAAGACGGGCCGAGAGCCGGATTAACAGAAGAAGAATTAAGACAGATAATCCGAGGATCAATAACAGATCCTAGAGATTTAATGGAAATAGAAGAGGCTTTAGACTTAATGACTCATGATAAATCTGTTTATCCAATATATGCAGATTATCTTCGACGGGTATTCTCGAATCCTTTATCTTCAATTGTAAAAATAAGTGATTTAATTCATAATCTTTCGCATAATCCGAGCGAAAGACAGATAATTAAGTATAATAAAGCGTTGAGCGAAGTTCCTCCTCCTAGCCATGTTAATCCACGTATGGTTAGATACCTTTATTCTGTTTTAGGAACGTAAGATGAAATTACTGCGAGAAACAATACGAAAGATCATCCTAGAATCTCAACTCAGTTTTCAGTGCAACAACCATTCGTTGGGGTGGGTGGATGACAAAGGAAATTGGATAAATTGTGCCGGTGGATCTCATGGAGAGTGGTTAATTCGACATTACTACAAGGGGATTATTCCAGAAAATGGTGTTGAGAATCCTTTTGGCTGGATTAAAGTGTCAACCTCAAGCCAGATCTTCTTAGCCGGTGACTCTTGGGATAATGTAACAAAAGACCAAATCAATGGGTTGATCGAAATGTGGGGAGAATGCAGTAAACATTCTAGATGGATCCAAAAAGAGACTGAAACATTTAAAGTTCTGTTTGGCATAATAGAATCTGACGAAATGAAAGACAATTACAATCAGCCTGCACAACGGATGACAATCCCTGAATTTCTGGGTATATATGGCGGCCGAGCTTCTATTGATAATTTCTATGGGATGCTGCTTGGGGAATTATAAAGCTAATTAAAGACATGGAATCTCTTGCAGGGATTCGTAAAAAACTATTTGGATTTTAAAATGAAACAACTACGAGAAACAATACGAAAGTTGATACTTTCCGAGGTTTACAAGTTAACCCCGGCAGAGGACGCGATTCGCAAAAAAGACTTTAGTGGCCAATCCGCTGCGCGTCGAGCATTAGGTTTGCAAACGTCTGACGAGATTATCGAAGACCGAGAAGATCTACAGAAATACCAAGACCGCTTAAAGAGTACAGAAGAAGGCCGGGAACTAATCCGCCGTTTTATGAAAGGAACCGACGTCACGATAATGCACAGCATAAACTATTCCGGGTATGCCGCATTGAGAGGATATAAATCCTTCGACAGAGTCGACACAGAGATGCCTTTTCAACGATGGATAGGGAAACACGGCAGAAAAGGAAAAGATGTGCTCTCGTGTGTAGCATCTGATCAGCCACTCGGCATGGACTTCTTAATCGGCAACGATAATCCGGCTGCAGCACACGGATTCGGCTTCATAATGAAAGGATACCCGGTCTACGTTTCCGAGATAGACGTCATGTCTCAAACGCTCGGCGCTCTTCCACCAGGATTAGTCAAACACCAAGAACAATCTGGTGTTGCGAAAAGGCCAGGGGATGCACGTGCAGGAAAGATCGACTTAGATTTTGGCTGGGCTGGAGAAGTACTTCTTGACAACTGGACTATTATCGGCACTTACATGGACATAAGCGGTAACAATGACTTAGCTGTATTCTCAACTCTGGCAAGGGACTCTATGAATATGTTCAAGTCCGTCCCCTTCTATGTTTACGATGACGGAAATTTCGTCGGCAAAATAACCGATAAAGATTCTCTGATTGATGTAAGGCACAAACTTGGTTGGAGTTTTTAAAATGAAACACTTGCGGCAATACATAAGACAGATACTTCTTGAAAAAGCAAACTTTACATTCAAGGGTAGTTCAAACTACTTTCGAGTTGATATGCCCGGAGTAGGTTATGCACAAGGTGGACAAGACATGAGCTTTAGTGAATGTCAAGACGATGTTGACGCAATAATGAAAATGCCTGAATTTATTGCAGCAAAAGAAAAAAATCTTGAAGGAAAGAAGCCGCACGAAACATTGACTAAAGATCCTGAAACAGGGGAATGGGGAATGAGACCATCCGGGAGACCTAATAAGTTTTATCCGCGATTCTATTCTGTCCATAATGCATGGATCACCAACCCAGAAAAAAGAGGAAAGGGACACGGCCGAGAGATATACGAAGAGTTCATTAGAAAAGCCGTTGAGTTTTCTCCTGGAGATATATACGGCGGAGTATTTATATCTGGGGCTCACTGCGTTCAAACCCCGAATGCAACATCAGATGATGCAAAGCGAGTTTGGAAAGCGCTCGTACGAGATTATCCAGTATCTCATGGCTGGGTCATCTTTATAAGGACGAACGGATGAAACACTTACGGCAATACATAAGGAAAATACTTCTAACTGAAGCGGCTAAAGGTCCAGCAGATATCGGAGACATGGTTGTAGAAATTGAATTTACACCTGGCGAGTGGATCGCCGTATCTCTTTGGAGCTTTCCACTCAAGAACAACGAGCTCGCCGCATCTTTTGGCAAAGAATACACCGGATTTAAAACAAGGGTCGGTGAAGTGCATGCAGAAAAACCATCAAGCTACCCCGGGAATTGCTCCGGAGCTTACGGAGTTGTATGGACTACAGCAGAAGGCGCACCCGGATTTGGACCAATGCTTTATGATATTGCTATGGAATTAGCTGGAGACGACGGCCTGATGTGCGATCGCGGTGTTGTGTCCAAATCCGCAACGCGCGTATGGGAATATTATCTAAACAATAGACCAGATGTTATCACAAAACAATTGGACGATCGCAAAACTCCTTTTTTGCAAGACCCGGAAAAAAACGATCCATCAGATGACTGTGCACAGGGTACATTTAGAAAGAAAACTAAGCGAATCTGGCAATCCAATACCTCATCCTCGAGTGCAGGGTTTAAAGATGAATTTTTAAATCACTGGTCGACGAAAGTATATGTAAAAACAGGCGGTACTCCAATTTTAGATGAGCTAGAAGCCGCAGGGAAGGTAACTAGAAAATGAAACTATTAAGAGAAACAATAAGGATATCCATATTAGAAATGTTTGGCGGTGGAGCAAGGCAAAACCTGGACTCAGGCGATTTCAAAGATGACATTGATTACAATTTTGCACAGTATGCAGTGAATGAAAAGCCCTTGTATTTGTCAACTGAAGATAAAGAGCATGCAAAAGTCGAATATGGTGGCCTAGATGGTGTACAGGGTGGAGTCATATATTCTGGCGGCCGAATCAATAGCGAAGAACAGCTGGAAGCACTCAGAAAAATTGAGAATGGTGGATCAACAAACATAAATATGAAATCATATTCCCACCGCAAGGCAACTGCAAGAAGCTTTGCTGATTTTGTGATGACCTATGACCCTGTTGCCGGCGGCAGAGCAATGAAAGCAGCAATGGAAAGAGGGTCAGCAGGAGAGTTTGGCTCGTATTTAATTACGATTGAAGCGAATGAGAATACGATAATTATCAACACAAGAAAACAGAATGGTGTAACAAGGTCAGTCGAAGATGAATTGATTGTAGATGGCAATGTGAACGTTATTGGCGTAGATATAATAGCACCAATGCAAAAAGATTCATGGACACAACAAACAATTGAGGAGTGGGATGAATTAAAAGACTTAGACGGTGCACAATTCTTAGGAGCTTGGCTGCAACATCATCGTATTGACCCATGGCAAGGTGGCCACTTGGAAGAATATCTAGATGAAATGACTAGTAGCATCGATGGTCTCGTAGAGTTGTTAGTCGAATACCGGAACGTTAGAATCTTAAAATTGAATCAAGGCAAATACATGGAATGGCTAAGTGATCACCCTTTAGCAAATAAACTTATTGATAAAGTTGAATTAAAAAAAGAAACATCCGGTGTTGGTATTGATACGAAAATCAATGGTGAAAACGTGTATCTCGGAAGCGAATTAAAAGCCCGAGCCATTGCTGAAAAGGGGATGTCACTTCTAGAAGAATCATATCAAGAAGCAAAGTCAAAGTTAGAAGCCGATATGGAAAAGATGCTAGGCAATATATCTGAAGAAAGTTTAGGTATGGATAAAAAGTTTGGATATCGGAGCGTGATGGCTTTTACGTATGTCAGGCAGTTTGTGTTTGTTTTGGAAACTATGAGCAAGTTAGGCATCTTAGAATATAAACACACAAGACCAATCGAACATTTCCAAGGATGGATGGAAGAAATAACAGAAATAGGATTAACGCAAACAAACTGGAAAGAACACAAGTCAGTTTTGCAAGATGTACCAAAAGTCAGTGAATGGAAATCAATGATGGATTTTTTAGAAGACAAAGCAGATTCAGATCTTGCTTTAGATCTTGTTCTGAAAGATTATCTACGGATGATATATCAATCAGCCAATAACTATAGAGAAATTAATAAGTGGGAAAACAATGAAGAATTTCTTCGAGAATTACCAGACATGTTAAGAAAAGCAGTAGGAGCAATGACATGAAATTACTACGAGAAACAATAAGAAGAATTCTATTGCAGGAATATAAATTGCAATTGCTTACAGAGTCTATGATCTATCAAGCATGGGAATATTTTAATGGCGCTTATGGATTCGAAGAGATGTCTAGGCGGGACGTCCCATCAAAGGAACAACTTAGTTCGAACCGAGAAGTCTACTATGGAAAATATTCTGCAGAAGGGTGTGACACTCTATTTCAATTAGAGCAAAGGGAATATTATGATCTTGTCAATGACAAGCACATCAATGTGATTTGGATACACGGTATACGAACTCTAGGTGATTGTCAAGGCAAGGGTCTTGGAACTCATGTAATGCAATCTATAGTTGATTTTGCAGACACTATTGGAATGGGGCTAGCTGGATCTGTTGTGCCTTATGGCTCGAGCAAGATGTCCCGAGACCAAATGACAGCTTTTGATGGAAAGTTCGGATTGATGCCATTAGCACATTGGAAGAATTTTTTACCCAAAGAAACTCTGGCAAATGAAGATGAGATGTGGGAAATTGATGATTATATCGATTCTAACAGTGATGACGTGTATCGACCAGCTGGCGGGTTTATAAGATGAAACTACTCCGAGAAACAATACGAAAACTGCTTTTAGAAGGTCGAGGCATGAACACGCCGGACCAATTACCTCCCAATACAGTAGTGGTTATCAAAGATGATGGTGAATCTGTACAAGTATACTACGGGAAGAAAGAAGGCCCTCGAGAAAGAAGTGAAAATCCTGAAGGGCATCTCGAAGCTCTTCTCTATTCTAGAACTATTCACAAAGGAGAATGTGGCAATGCACTCATGATTTCTCATGCATATACCGAATCTGGATGGGGACCGGTCCTATATGATGTGATGATGGAATATGCAACCGAGAACTACGGTGGCCTTATATCAGACAGGTCTTTTGTGTCTGATGAAGCATTCGAGGTTTGGGATTTCTATGCACATGGCAGAGATGACGTACAAGCACATCAACTAGATGATCTAGAAAATACTTTGACACCTACCGATTCAGATAATTGCTATCATGCCGATGTTGCTGCTGATTTCTTTGGTGACGGAATTGATTTTGGCAATCCACTTACCAAAAGATATACGAAACTTTCGACTAGAATGGAAGAACTTGGCAATCGATTGGTGATACTATGAAAATACTTCGAGAAACAATACGAAGAATCATCATCGAGGTGTACAAACTAGATGATGAACAGATTCGACGAAAGGAAAAGTTAGAGCGAGAGCAAGGACATTGGTACGGGTCTCGACTTGCCAAAGCAGCAGGCCTGCAAGATGAATATGACCAGGATTCAGATAGAGTTGGTTTACAAAAGTACCAAGAGATGCTGAAAGATAACAGAAAAGGCAAGAAGATGATTCAAGCATTCATGCAAGGCGATGTGACCATCTTACATTCGTTTGATTTCAAAGGAGCTACACATAGTTCAGGCTTGGGTGGCACATCAAGCGAAGGATTAGCATCAGAATGGATTAAATCATACGGTAAGAAAGGAAACGATGCGCTATCTGTTGTCGCATTCTTCGAACCTCCTACATCATCTATCGCAACGCGCAAAGCCTTGAACAACAATGCCATGTTCGTTGCAACAGCAAGAGGTGTGATACTGAAAGGCTATCCTGTGTTCGTGGGAGAGCATGATTCTTTTACACAGACCCTTGGTGCAATCGACGATAAGATGAAAGCACATTGGAAACAATCAGGTATTCCAAAAAGGCCCGACATAGAAACAGATGACTTCGGTGCTTTTATGGGGATAACAAACCTGGGAAGACTTAAACGAGTTGGGTATTCAAACGAAACCATCCTAGACAATTGGACAGTGGTTGGCACATACATCAACGAAGAGGTGTCACTAGTTCCTGCAGACATACAAGCTTACGTCGACGATTCGTTATCGATGGGATTGCCTTGTAATGTGTATGATGTCAATGGCAAATTAATAAATAGGTTCGAACCATGAAACTATTATCAAAATCTATCCAAAGCACGTAAAGTCTTCCGCGGCAAATCGTCCCTATATTCATCGGTCTCGTTCTTTCCGTTCGCGGCCGATACTTATATATAGAACCAAAAAATGCGCGGCAACCCATGAAATACTACAACCCCAAAACCAATGACCTAATTCTATTCACAAACAACTCCTCAGCTATTCTATCCGAATACAACATAAACTCCTCTAACTACAATTGGTCTCAATCCATAGTATCTATAGAACCCAACCAAACTGCACTCATCATTGACTCCTACACTGTCAACCGCAACAACAAAAGACCCTTCACCAATCCCTCCATCCCCAATACACTATCAGTTGCCATTGAACTAACCAAACACCACAAACCCCACATACCATCCCCTCCTCTCATTCTCATCTGCACCATCTCCAACCTCATTGTAGAGACCCTCTGGGACCCCGATATCATCCAAGTCTACCCGCACCCCTCCAACATCACCCCCATCCATCCCCCCAATCCTACGTATCTGGCCAGATAACCAAGAGCCATGGCTAAACCATATACCACCCTGCATACCTAGCTTTAAGCCAAATGTACCCTAAAATCACGCAAGAATGATATCTGACTAGGTATCAAGGCTACGAGGCTTAGCTCCCTCTCACGCGACTACGGCAGTCCTAGGACTTGCTTGCTATAGGGAAACAAGACAACGTTTCATTGTTTCACCCAAAGCTTTCCTTTCATGAAACGTTTCTGTGTTTCTTTTTGTTTCACTTTGTCTTCGGGTAGCGCAAAAAGCAGACCAACCTTTTACATGGTACTATGGATTCTCAGGGATACGATCGTTTTTGGTTTTGATTGCAAAGTTATCGGCGCCCTATAAAAGCAGTCAGTTTTAGAGATGTCACACGCGACTATGGATTATAGGGATGGATGAAAAGCTCGAGCTAAGATTTGTAGGGCCCCGGAGACTTTAAGAAAATAAAATATATATGTGTAAGATT
>Ga0102963_1001289_pt1 | contig 11023 bp, 5 predicted proteins | sample SalPon2_C_H2O_MG_2_FD_84522 | JGI IMG/M metagenome (GOLD analysis project Ga0102963, IMG submission 84522) | Salt pond water microbial communities from South San Francisco under conditions of wetland restoration - Salt Pond MetaG SF2_C_H2O_MG | ecosystem: Environmental > Aquatic > Non-marine... | reverse complement strand
TTCTCCCATGTTGTAAATTTATTACCTTTTCTAGTTATTGCTCTATGTACCCATTGACCATTAGAAACATCACCTAGTTTTACACCATCAGCAATATCCCAAATTGTGCTATCTATTCCTGTAATACCATCAATAGTGCTTTCAGCTCTAGTACTAGTTATATATACTCCTAGCTCTCCAGAACCATTATTTAAACCAAAAATATAAGGTGGAACTGAACCATCTCCTTGTGCAGCGATTGCAGGTCCATTTGTTGACTTAGGTCTAGGTGCGATAAAAGTTTGATTTCCTTTGTACCATCTATTATTTATTTGCCAAAAGGCAGAATAAGCTTTTTGATAAAATGGGTCTTCTTCCCAATAGTTTTCATTACCTGGGTTAGTGTCATAAACAGAAGCATCTCCAGTGTAATAAAGAGGTATTTCATCGTTTCTGCCTTGACTTAGTAATTCTAATATTGTATTACTTACAGAACCAGAAGGTAATGTAGATGTTACGACATCAGACCAAGCAGGTGCATTTGGTCTAGCCATAAAAAAGTCTGTAGGTATAGCTGGTCCCTGATACCACTGTGAGTTTGTTCTTGGGTCTAAAGGTGTAGCTGTTGGATTAACAGCACTATTAGAACCAAGCAGTTCATCAATATCTTCCTGTCTTTGTTTTATTAATGCAGGGTCCCAGACAAATTTGTTTTCCCAAGTAACTTTTACACCATTGACAACTATCGGTTCACTATTTGTTAAATATAAATTATTTGAACTTGAAGCATCACCTGCTGGATAATCCATAGGTTTTGCTTTACCACCTAAAAACATTAGAGCGTAACCAGCATCATTATAAGCAGTTAAGTGACTTGTTTGAGTTACTGATGTTCCATCTACTAATTTGTATCTATTTACAAAAAAAGTATTTTCAAAAGCTTCTTTACCTATTGTAAAACATAAACCTACCATCATGTCGAAATGTTCTTGAGCTAAAGTATTGTCATAAGGAAATGCGTCTTCGCTACCAGTAAATACAGATATAACTTTATTCTTATAACCAATTAAATCTTCGCTTAATAGAGTACTTGCTATTGATTCTGAGAACCTTTGATTAGTAGTTGAAGTATCATCACCAATATATTTGATTCTTATACCTTTTGTTATTACAGCATTAGAAGCATCTAAGTATTTACCACCATCATCAGTTGTAGCAAATACATCTCCTTTTTGTATTGGAAACGCATAATCTACACTGTTTATAGTAAATGATGTCGAATTTGAATCGTTAGCGTTTTCTTTTACTGAATAAAAATCATAAAAAAGAGCATCAGAACCTCTCCATTGTGCTCCTTCATTTCTATATGTGTGTCCATATCCTACAACTAAATTACCTCTAACACCATTATGAAAGTCAGGGTCAAATGGTACTCTACCACCTACACTTTCTGCATATATTGATGAACCAGAAGGTATAGGGTCGTTATCAATGTAGTTACCTAAATTTGGATATCCTGTGTCATAAACAAAGGGAACAAAACCTATTCTGTTTTTAATTTTTGTAAAACCATTAGAGCTTACATTTGCATTTGCTAAATCAAATTGTGGCATAACTTATCACGCAACCCTATACTCCCACCACTCAACAGTAAAGTCTTCAGCTTCAAATTGAAAGTGATAAGAGTAGTCTACTTCTAAATAGTCTCTATCTCCATCCAATTCTAAAGATGTAGAACCAAATTTATTTTGGTCTGTACTTATGTGAGCGTTACCATAAAAATTTATATCATGTTTTTTTGAGGTTGCGTCAGTAGTTGTTACGCTGTCATCTATGCCTTCGAAATTTAAAAGTAAATCAGTGCTTTCTTGTGTTGGATTTGTTATTGTGCCAGGTCTTATACTTCTAAGACCACCGTCTCTACCATCTCTCAATATTCCATAAGGTGTTCCATCTTTATTATCTAAAACAAATTGTAAAGATTTATTTTCAAAACTTCTCATATTTGATATGTCACCTTGGTCAGAAATAGGCATACCACGACTACCACCGTCTCCTAAATAAGTTCCTAATCCAGCACCTTCTATCTCTACTGAATCATCTCCAAGACCAAGTGATTTTACTACACCAACATATTCAGAAGATGTAAGCATAGCTGCATCATTAAGTTCATCTTCTGTAACTCTTGAAGGTGTTATTACTATTTGGTCCCAAGCATCTATTGCGTTTAAAACTGAGTTGGGTAATTTGTTATAATCTAATTGTAAATTAAATGAACCCTGAGCCATTAATTTTTCTGTTACTGCCATTATGACTTAACTAATTTTTGATATTCGTAAACATTATCTAAATACTGGTCTCTTACAGAGTCTCTTGTATCAGCAGTGTTTATACTTCCATTTTCTTGTGCAAGTTCATAACCTATATATGCTTTCATTTGTGCTCCTGTTTTATATAACATTTCTCTAGCTAAATCAAATTGTGCAGATGAAGCTGCACTATCAGGACTTCCTAATAACCATTTATTACCATCTTCTGGACTAGAAGTACCGTCATAAATATATCCCGTACCTGTTGAAGCATTTGTTCCTGAAGCTGTTGCTAAAGATAAATTAAATCTACTAGATGTATATTGATTCGCAACAATAGAAACATGATGAGCACCTCTACGCAATGTAAAATCTACTACTAATCTTCCATCTTTACTATCAGCATTAAGATAGGTAGTACATCTTACTGTTGCACATTCTGGGTGATTTTTTAATATTTGCATAGTTCTCCAACCTAACCAGTCGGAACCAAGTTGGTTACTACCAGTAGGGCTTCCCTTACTAAATGCCCAGTCTTTACTAGATTGATAATCTGCTACATCATAGATATAGCTTGTAAATAATGCTTGGGTAGTCGAAGCACTAAATTGTATTTTTATTAAACCATTTTCTAAAGTAAGAGCTGTTGGTTTGTTTGATGAGAATAAACCACACCTGACTTCATTAGCAGTGTCACTCATTGTTTGTATATTATTGCTAGAAGTAAATCCACTATCGTATGTACCTGTTTTAATTAGACAAGCACCTTTATAAAAATCTTCAGGTTCAACATGAAATGTTGCATTAGAGTTTCTTAAATTATTATCAGTTTTTAATCTTAAAGTTGTTAAAGCACCAATAGCAGTACTTGTTTCATCATTAGCTAATCTAGTACCATCAGTAGGTTCTGAAGGATGATAGTAGTTATAATGATTACCTGGACCTGCATGAAACTGATTTGTAGTAGCTGTAACACTATGGTCATTATCTAGCAAAGCACCAGTAAACCTTGATTCAAATACTACTTCGCCTGAGCGACCTAAGTATTCTAAATCTACACTATAGCTGAAACCTCCACGTTGATATCTTTGAGTACTGACAGAACTTGAGTTAACTTTAACATATCCATCATAACTTGAATCGCCGTCGTATCTAAATGGTACAGTTAATCCATAAGCAGCAATAGAAACCAATTCATCTCTAATATATTTAATATGGTCAAGCGTTATTTCTACACCACCAATTTTACCTCTAAAACTTAAATTTCTTCCACCATCAGATGAATCAAAATTTATAGAACCAGGTGATGTAAATGATAATCTACCAATATGTACTTTATGTGCCATTATCTCCTCGACAATCCTGTACCAGAAACACCTTCTTTATCTAATTTGACTAAAGCCTTTTGTATTTGTACAGCAGCTTTTCTTGCTTGTACAGGGTCAGTAGGTACTCCCGTTACGTTTACATTCAAACTATTGATACTAATACTACCACCTCTTTCAGAACCTTGAGGTGTTACTCTTAATCCACCTTGAGGTAAAGCAGTGACCATTTCTGGTCCGTACTCACCAACAAGTGCTCTCTGAAATGGCTTCATACCACCACCATATTTTCTCTTTAATAGATATTCGTATCTACCCTCTCCTAAGGTATCTAATAATTTGGAAACATTACCTAAAAGTGTATCTTTGTAATTTTGCTTATTTCTATCTCTTTGAAATACATATAAGTGGTCAAGGGAAGTTGACATTTCCATACCAGTATCTGTTATTGTTTTACTAGGGTCTCCAAGTTTTCCTGGAAGACCTTTCATGCCTAATGCTTCCAATACTTTTTCTTGACTGTTTCCACTAGTTCCAGTAGCTCTATCAAACAATTTTACTAAATCATTTATACTTGTTACGTCATATGTAGTAGGAGTAAAACCTAATTTGTTTTGTTGAGCCTGAGACATAGAGTAGTTGTATTCTATTCTTTCATTAGGTGCCAATCTTGATAAGTCACCCATTTCACCAGTCAAGTAATCACCACTAGCTCCTAATACAGATGTTCCAAAGTTTTGACTAGCTACCTTTCCTTTAGCTTGAGCAACTGTAGCTGTATCAGCAATACCTAGTCCTTCTAATTGTTCATTAGAGAAGTTTATGTTACCTGCTGTATCAACATTTGTTGCAATACCTAAATAAGATTGAAGAGCCCTTGAAAAATCACTAAAAGTAATATCTTTACCTGCTCTTGCATCTGCTAGTGCTTGCTCTGAAGCCATAAAGTCATCTATATCTTTGAATACTGTTCTATCCATAGCCGATGTTCTACCAGCACCTGTAGCTGACATACCTTTGAAATCATTTATTAATCCTTCCAAAGGAGTTCCTCTAAATATTTCTAAAAATTCTTTTGCAGTACCAACTGTGTTTCTTCTGTTCATTGCATCATCTGGTGCACTTTCAAAACGTGTATTTGCTAATAAATCCAATGATGTTAAATGTTCAGCAGTTTTATTAGCCTCAGTGACTATTTTTTGTAATGCAAGAACTGCTCTATCAGCACCAGTTACAGTATTATTTACTAAGTTAAGAGTTTTATTTGCAATACCATCTATAACGCTTCCTACCCCACCATAACCTTCAATTAATGCATTAAACAAATCACGTGACCCTTTAACAAATTTATCAAATTTATCTCTAGCTTCTGCATACTTCATTTCTGCATTAAATACTCCTTCAGTTGATGCTTCTAAATTGTCATAAGCAGTTTGTAATTCAAATGATTTATTAGCAGCTTCATCAAGTAACTTAATATTTTCTTCTCTTAAACTAATAAGTTGTTCGTCAACCTCTCTAGCTTCTTTTTCTGTTTCTTGTAATTGCTTTTCAGCTTCAGCAAGTTGTAATATTTCAATACGTTGCTCTTCAATAGATTTGTTTGTACCTTTTAAGTCAGCAAGTTTCTCTTCAGAAACTTCTACATCTAAAGCATCTACAATTCCTGCCTCTGCAGCAAGTCTTAACTCTTCTAATTCTTTTTCAGCATTTGCAATAGCTTTTCTTTCAGAAGCAGTTTTCTTACCACTCATAGTTCTCTTCATTTCATCTATTGCAACTTTTTGTTGAAGAATGTTCATTTCTTCAGACATAGTTATATTATTTTTTCTACCTTCAAGTTCTGCTTTTTGAAGAGCTATTTGATTCTTTGTGATTCTTTCCTGTAAAGTAGCGTTCTTTCTTCTAGTAGCCATAAGAGCTTGTTCTGATTTTTGAACATTATAATTAGCAGCAGTTAATGCTCTTCTACCAGCTGTAACTGCAAACATAGTTGCTAATGCTCTTGAGAGTTCAGATATTCCCTCACTTTTTTCCATTAGAAGTAATTCTGCTTCTTCGATTGAACTCTCTACAACCCTAATTATGGTATCTTTAATTTTACCTTCTTCATTTTCAATACCTAATGTGATACCTTGACCAATAGGTTCACCAAGCATTTCCATAGTCAATTTAGATGGAGAACCTTCTTTTATGTAATATGCTGTTGCATCAATCGCATTTTTAACTGAACTAATTAAAACTCTTTCTAATTCAGCTTGTCTATTCTGAATACCTATAATAATACCTTCAGAAGCTGAGTCACCTAATCTAAGACCAGCATCTTGCATTCTTTCAATTTCTTCTTCACTTAAACCTAATTGTTCAGCTTGGAAAGGTGCAATTCTATTCATTGAGGCTTCCATTGAGAATGCTGCAACTGGGTCTGATAATAAATCACTTAACATTTGTCTAGCAGCTAATCCCTGGTCAGCTAAGTTTTTGGCTAACATTGGAGCAATAGTTGAAAGTCTTTTTATATCATTTTGGAAGTTTTTAAGTCTAGCTTCTTTTATAACCATTTCGTTTAACATTTCATCAACACCTTTTCTAACTGTTATAGGTATTTCTGAAAATACACTTGCTAAAGTACCTGCTGACCTTTGAAGACTTTCATTAAGAGCTTTTTCAAATTTGCTCATTTGGAACTCAAGTATTCCTAATGAATTAGCACTTTGTTTAGCTTTCTGTATTTGTTGATTTTGATAAACTCTAGTAGCATTACTCACCATTTGAATAGCTCTTACTCTATTTTTATAAGGGTCAACATCTTGCATAATTACACCATTAGCTTTTAAGAATTGCATTTGTTTAATTAAGCCTTCATTTTGCATTTTTATAAAAGTAGAATTTGTTGAAGCTAAGCTTGCAGCTTTTGTACCAGTTGCTTGAGACCTTAGAGTTTCTGCAAGAATTATGTATGCAGATAAGTCATTTAATACTTTATCCATATTTACTGGGTTGCCATCTTCATCTAGGAAAGTATCAGCCGCTAGTACAGCTATTGGTTCTTGTTCTTGTGCTACACTTGTAAAATTTCCATACATATCTATGTAGCGTTTTTCTACTTCATCTATTGCTTTAAATACTCCAACACTTCCATCTTTCAATTCTTTAAAACTTAATCCTAATCCAGCACCTAAACTTTTAGAAATATTGTCAGATAATGCACCCGTACCACCTAGTATTGAACCTGAGAAAGTATCCTGAAAGTTCATACCGAATACATCTCCAGTACCTTTTAAGAAATCTTCAAATTCATCTCCTGTTTGTCTTTGTATTTCTCTAAGTACATTAAATACTGCAATCTCTTGTTCTAATGCTTTTAACCTTGGGCTAGTTGCAGCTGTAGCTCCACCAGCTCTTAAACTATCTATTTCTCCTTGGGTTTCTTCTAAATTTTGTAATGTTCTTAACAAAGTTTTAGTAGTTGCATTTTCAAAATCAGTTATCTGTTTTCCTACTTCGACAAAGAATTCATTCAAATCAAATGTATCACCTAATGCTCTATTTATACCTTCTAATCTTGCTTCAACGTTTACACCATCTTCTGTTGTTTCAAGTAATAAAGCTTTACCAATTTCTGCCATATTTTCTTCTATATTAAATTTAGCTTGATTAATACCTTCATCCATATCAGTTAATTGTTGTTGAAATGTCTTAATTAATGTTTGGTCTGGACTTCTCTTTTTCATTTCATTTGCTAAAGCATCTTCTATTAAATCTCTTTGCAAATTGCTAAATACTAATTCATCTTGTAGGTCTATAACACCTTTAATCTCATCACCAATTTCTCTAATAGCTGCAGCTGTTTTTTTGGAATTTTCCCACAACTTCATTAGATAACCCATAATTGCACCAAATGCAACCATTGCTCCAAGAGAAGCAAGCAAGGATATTGTTGCTGCTTTTAGACCAATCATGGCATTTGTTAAACCTTGAGTAGCAACTTTCATAGCAGTTGTTGAACTAGCAGATGCTACAACAGCTTGACTGTTAGCTAAAAGTTGTTTCCTGCTCATAAATAATGTTCTTAAGAAAGATTTAAATACTCCTGCTGTTTTTTTAGTTTCATTACCAAATACAGTCATATTTCCACCAAGGACTTTTATGCTATTTCCTACGCTTCTAAATGCAGTATCTGTTTTTGCAGGGTCTGGTCCCAATATTCCAGAACTTGCACCAACACTTTGTGTTAGGAAGCCACCCTGTGCTGAAGTTGCTTGAAGTTGTTTTAATTCTCGTTCTTGTTCATTAATTTTTGCAGTTGTTTCAGCAAGAGAAGCTTGAGCTTTTTCAGCATCAGCTTTTTGTTGTGCTGTTACTTTACTTGATGCATTTTCAACACCCTCATATTCATCGACTAAACGGCTTAGGTCCTTTCCTAAAGCATCTACTTCAGCACTATTTGTATCTAATTTTTCAGCAGTATCTTTTAACGTTTCACCACTTTCCTTTACTTGTGTTGTAAAATTAGCAATATCCATTTCGGCATCTTGTACAGCCTTTGATTGTTTGGTATAGTCACCACTTCCTATTGTTTTTACTTCGCTTAATTTTTGTTCAGCGTCAATTAATCTGGTTTGAGCATCATCAAGGTTTTGCAATGCAATATTGTAATCTACAGCTTGGCTTTTTAATTTTTCAAATCCTTCTTCATCTCCACTAAAATCTACTTTATCATCTCCAATTAAGTCGTATGTTTCCCCAATTATGGATTTAATTTTATCTGGGTCTTTCATCTTAGTTTTAGCTTCATCTTTTGTTAGAACATGAGCTTGTTCAGAATAACCTAGTGCTTCTTGTTTTAAATCTGCTATTGAAGACTCTAAATCTTGTATTTTAATTAATTCATTAGATTGTTTTACAGTTTCTTGATTCATAGACTGCAACAATCCCAATCTATTTTGCTCTGCACCACTTAATGATTTTTCTGTACCATCAGCTCCTAAAAATCTAACATCTTCAGGTGCTTGGTCTGTAAATCCACCTATTTTATCCATCAACTTTTGATTAGCTTGAGCATCAAATACATCAACATCCATTACGTCTGCATTTTGTAATATGTTTTCAAAACCTCTAGTTTGTCTTCCCATTCCTGCTTGTTGAGCAAGAAAATCTTTTCTATTAAATGTTGAACCACCTCTACCTTGAATTTTTCTAGCTCTTCTTCTATGTAGTAATTCCTTTCGACCAGGTAAAGCATCTCCAACAAAACTAATTTTTCCATCGACACCAGTTCCCATAAGTCCACTTTCTTGTGCAACTTGATTAAGTTGTAACATTTTCTTTCTGGCAACCATTACTCCATTTAAGGTAGTTGCCATAAGTGCAAATCCTGCAACTATTCTTTTTAACTCATCAGATGTTGTACCACCAGCAATTGTTGTCAATCCATCAATAACTTCATTAAGTGGTTCTAGTAATTGATTACCAGTCTCTATACCTAAAGCTGTAATATTATTTCTCAGTATTCCTAATTGAGAAACAACTGTTTCATATCTTTTTTCTGCTTCTGTTTGTAAAGCATTATTTAAAGCAAACTCTTCGTTAGCTGAACTTAAAGCAGCTTTAACATCATCTGAAGCTAAAGCCATAGAACGTAAAGCTCTTAATGTTCTTTGCTGACCTAATCCTAATTCTTCTAATAATTGAACTGTATCTGCACCAGCATTACCAACTGCTTGTAATCCTTCTAAGAAAGCTACGAAAGCTTGTGCTGGAGATGCTTCTGCGAGGTTCCTAAACGTGTCTGATGTCATTCCTGCTACTTTTGCAAATAATGAAAGCTCTCTACCACCTTGTAGTACAGCAGTAGCCATAATGTCTAATGACCTAGCAACCGCAGTAGAACCAGCTTGTGTTTGCTGACCAACTTGTTTTAATGCTGCTGCTAAAGCTAATGAGTCTGCTGCTGCATTTGAAGTAGGTGATTCAAGTAGCTCTAAAGCTGAAGCAATCTTCATTGCAGTATTTACTATTTCACTTTCAGTAGCTGCAAACTCGTTACCTAATCTAACAAGTACAGAAGCTAAGTTACCTAAATTTCTTTCAGGTAGTCTAGTGATAGCTGCAAGTCTTGACAAAGAAAAGGAAGCTTCCTCTGCTGACATTGTTGTTGCTACAGTAAGTTGTGATATAGTTTTTGTAAATTTTGTAATAGCACCAGCTGATATACCTAACTGACCACCAATTTCACCTATTCTTGCAAGTTCATTTGCAGCCATAGGTGTTGTTCTTGATATGTCAACTAAGGAACCAGCTAAAGCTCTAAAGTTTTCTTCTTGATTTTTTGCTGCAGTACCTGAGAAATTTAATGTTTTTCTAACACCTGCAAATGAGTCTTGAAATTGTACTGCTGCTCTACCTGCGAATGAAAAAGCTGAAAAGGCTGCTGCACCAACTGCAGCGAATGCTGGTACGAAAGAAGTCATGGATGACGCTACTGTTGCGGTTTTACGCTGAAGGGTACTAAGTTCATTAGCTATACCTTTAGTTGCTTTTGATAGTGATGCGTTGTTTGCTTGAAATTCAAGCATCACCTTTATCGATGCGTCTTTAGCCATATCCTATCTACTTTTACCTTGTCCTTTGCTCTCCTTTACAAATTGGTCAATTGATACTTGCTTCCTTGGTCTATTACGTCCTTTGATTCTATCAAGTTCTGCTCTGTACCATCCCTTAGGTGGTGTAAGACCTGACTCTGATTTATATGTAGTGCCTTCTTGTGCAGCATTTAAAAATGGTGCGTAAAAAGATGAAGAATCTACAGGTAAATTAACAAGTAACAACATGAATCTTCTCCATGTCAGTATACCTGGGTCTTCTACAAGATAGTGTCTTTGAAAATCTGCTTCAACTTGAGCCCACCGATAGATTATCTCCATGGACTCGAAAGTTATTTTGGGCTGTCTTCTTCACCCTCTTCTGGTTCAACCTCTACTTCAGCATCGGTTTCTTGAACTACTTGATATTCTGATAATAGGTATTGAAGTAACTCTTCTAATTGTTCCCATGTAGCACCTTCATCAAGTATGTCTTCCATAACTTCTTCACCTACAATAGATGAAAGCCATTCTGGAACAGCTGCTGTAGGCATTGCTCCTGTTTCGTCCATCCAACGCATTTGTGCTAAAACAGTTCTAGCAGGTAGTGCTGGGGGAAAGGTATATATATTACCGTTTAATTTAACCTGAATAGGTTCTTTTGCTTCTTCCTTCGACGCTTCGTCGAAGTCTTTGTATCTTTTGTCAGCCACGCCGACCTCCAATCGTAATCATTATTATTTTTTAATTTTAACTATCTTAGTTAATGTCGAATACGTCTGAATCATTTGTATTGTCAATGATTCTAAACAATTCTGTGTACTGT
>Ga0102963_1001285_pt1 | contig 11052 bp, 19 predicted proteins | sample SalPon2_C_H2O_MG_2_FD_84522 | JGI IMG/M metagenome (GOLD analysis project Ga0102963, IMG submission 84522) | Salt pond water microbial communities from South San Francisco under conditions of wetland restoration - Salt Pond MetaG SF2_C_H2O_MG | ecosystem: Environmental > Aquatic > Non-marine... | reverse complement strand
TTAATGATTCAGGTAGGACGCTTAATTGGCTGAAAAAAGATTGGCAAGGAAGCAGTATGCCAGATGATCCAAGATGGGACGATATTTGGCATAAAACTACTAAATTTGCTACAATTGTTGACAAGGAATCTTCAGAATTTACTGTAGATTATTATAATATGAAGATGTATCCAGACAATGATCAATGGGTAGTTTTTCCATGGGAAACTTGGTGGAGAACACTAAATGATTAAACATAGTGAAATATTTTATAGCTTTCAGGGAGAAGGCAGATGGTTAGGAACTCCTAGTGTATTTTTGAGAACATTTGGATGTAATTTTGAATGCAGAGGGTTTGGTCAAGGACGTGATAAATCCAAATGGGTACCTAAAGATAAAATGCCACATGTTATTGATCCTAATATTAACAAATATAAAAGTTATCAAGACTTACCTGTTGCTCAGATAGGTTGTGATACTAGTGCGACTTGGAGCATGTTGTATCATCATCTTGCTATGGAAGTTTCATATGAAAAATTAGCAGAAAATATCACAAATTTGATTCCTAGTAAAACTTGGTATCATAATTTACAAGATACACATTTTATACTAACAGGTGGTGAACCTTTATTGTGGCAAAAGAAAATTCCATTTTTACTACAGCAAAAACAATTTTGGGATTTGAAAAATTTAACATTTGAAACAAATGGTAGCAAGTCAATACAAAAAGAATTTTATGATTTTTGGTTGTGGAATACAAATGATATTCATGTAACTTTTGCTGTTAGTCCTAAACTTAGCATAAGTGGAGAGCCATGGCATAAAGCTATAAATCCCCGTGCTATTGAAAGTTATATGAAAATTCCGAACAGTGAATTATTTTTTAAATTTGTAGTAAGTGACGAACAAGATGTAGAAGAAGTGCATAGAGCATTTAAAGAATTTGATGTTAAAGTTCCAGTATATCTAATGCCTTGTGGAGGTACTTTGGATACTTTACAAAAAAATGAAGTTAGAGTTGCTAATTTAGCACTACAAAATGGATTTAGATTCAGCCCAAGAGCCCATGTTAATATTTTTGGAAACAAATGGGGAACTTAAATGCCCAACTTGATTAGACAAGTTAAAAAGTTTTTTAGTAAAGAAGAAAAACTTGACAAAAATAAACCAGATGTTAGAGTAATAAAAGTACATCTAGATTCTAATGATCCTGGTAATGGATACTTTGAATTAGAATGGAACGATCATTTTGTACTAGAGTTAAAACGGAACGGGTATACTGGAGCTTCTGATGAAGAAATAGTAAATGCCTGGTTCAGTGAACTTTGTTATAACGTTTATAGTGATGATCTGGATAGCATATGAAATACCTACTAGTGGACTCAGCTAATTTGTTTTTTCGTGCAAGACACGTTGTACGTGGAGATTTAGAAACCAAAACAGGAATGTGTTTACACGTTATTTTTCAAGGTATAAATTCATTCTATAGAAAATTTGGTGGTCAAGTAGTATTCTTTTTTGAAGGTCGCAGTTGGAGAAAAGATTATCATGAACCTTACAAGAGAAACAGACAAGAATTACGAGATGCATTTAATGAAGCAGAGGCAAAAGAGGATAGACTTTTTTGGGAAACTTTTGACGAGTTTTATAATTTTTTATCAGAAAAAACAAATTGTGTTGTTTGTCGGCATCCTAATTTAGAAGCAGATGATTTAATTGCAGGATGGATTCAAGCACACCCTGATGATGAACATGTAATTGTAAGTAGTGACAGTGATTATTATCAATTAATTAACAAAAAAGTATGTCAGTATAACAGTATTACTGACACACTTATTAACGATGAAGGACACTGGGCAATGCGTACTATGAAACCTGTCATGAACAAAAAGACCAAACAGCCTATGGAAGCACCTGATCCTGAATGGTTGCTGTTTGAAAAATGTATGCGAGGAGATAGTAGTGACAATATTTTTAGTGCTTATCCAGGTGTTCGAACAAAAAGCAGTAAAAACAAAGTGGGATTAACAGAGGCGTTTGCTGATAGAAATAACAAAGGTTATGCTTGGAATAACTTGATGTTACAACGTTGGGTAGATCATGAAGATCAAGAACACAGAGTAATAGATTGTTACAATCGTAACAAAATGCTGATAGATTTAACATGTCAGCCCGATGATATTAAATCCAAAATTACAGAGTGTATTGCAGCAAGTAAGCAAAAAGATCATGTAAGTCAAGTAGGTATACACTTAATGCGATTTTGCGGCAAACATAATCTAGTAAAGTTAGGAGAGCAAGTTAATGATCATGTTAAGTATTTAAATAAATAGATGATGCACATAAGGAAAAATTATGAAAAAAATACTAGCCATGATGGTTTTCTTGCCTCTATTTACAGGGTGTACTCCTGTAAATATGCAGACACAGGTGGAAGAACCTAAGCAACCAGAACCAGTAGTAGTACAACAAGAACCCACAGAGTCCACACTTCCTATAGGATGGCCTACACAATACCTTTACCAAGAAGCAACAGTTTGTATGCAAAGCACCGCTCAACAAGGAATGCCTCCTGCATTAGCGTTCAACATTTGCAGTTGTATTTTTGATAAACTACAGGCTAGATATAAATTTGGCGATTATATGGAAAGAAAACTAAAGCCAAATTACAGAGATGAAATTATAGAAATAACCAAAGAAAGTTGTGCTGTTCCTATGCAGCCTCAAAAACAAATAAATGATAAAGATTTAGAAAATCAAGAAACAATTTGGGTCAATGGAAAATTTAACATCTGAAAATTTTGAACAAAAAGTAAAAGATAAACATGCCTTAGTAGATTTTTCTGCAGATTGGTGTGGTCCTTGTAAACAGCTAGGTCCAGCATTAGAAGCTATGAGTAGTGATTATGAAAATGTGTCATTTTACAAAGTCAACGTTGAAGATAGCCCAGAACTAGCGGCAAGATTTGGTGTTAGGGGTATTCCTCACATAATTTTATTCAGTCCTGGATTAAAAATTACTGATACTGTAATTGGAAATGATGTAAATAAAATCCTCAAAATGGTTAACTCTATTGAGTGAACAACTACTCAATGAACTACGCTATGCATGTGAAACGCAATTTAGATATAAATTATATCAAGATTTTAAATTTAAGTACATGCATAGCGTAGGTATAAAAGATATTATGCAAACTTTCAGTCATCCTGATGTAGGATTTATTGGAGTATTGCATTTATTTTATTGTACAGATTTTGAAAAACCTTCTTGGAAAAGTAAATGGTATCTTACAGCAGAAGAATCACTAGTTGAAGCTCAGAAAATTTTAGATAATAAAATTTATAACGAAAATAAATTAGTTGAGACTGCAATGAATTTTATTAAATTTAAATATGTAGATCAATTTAATATACCGACAAACTTGATTTAATAAATAATTAAAACAGGAGAAACTATGCATGGCAGAATACAAACCTTTTCATAAAAATAATGGTGTAATAGATACTCCTGAAGAAGGTGTTTTAGAATCGAGAAAAAACATGTGGGAAAAAGATCCAGAAAAAATACTGCAAATTGAGAGAATAGAAAGAAGAAAACTACTCAATTGGTCTGCAAGATTTATTATTACATTAATTATATTTGGTATTTTTGCATTTTTAGTTTGGTTATTATTTTTTACAGACATAAGGGATGCAAGTAGGGATCTAGTTAATATTATGTTAGGTGCGTTTGTTGGTGTATTAGCTAAAGCGGCAGATTATTGGTTTAAAGAAAAAGATGATCCTGAAACACATGAAATAAAAGAGATGTCAAAAACACCTAGTGTTCCTAAAAAAGAAACATTTAAATGCCCAGATCCTAACTGTCCAAGCAATGCTAAAAATACATTTGATGAAGTAGACGAATATATAAATCCTGATAATGTAAAATTTTAATGGTAAGGGTAGAAGAAATACAAAAAAAAATTGTAGGAGATTTACAAGATAATTTTAATAATTGCAGTAAAGATTTTACTTTAAATAGTGTATTTTGTAATTATAGAACAGGTGCAGGTTTACGTGTAAATAAAAATATCTTTAATTACATGAAAAAACTTTACAAATACTACAGTATTGACATAACTTATCCAACCCATATTACAAGTAAAAATATTATTTGTTTAGATAATACTCTCACAATGCCTTGGTATATAGATTATTATACATCAATGTTAAACCAAAAAGATGAATTATTTCCTAAAATTCATCTTTTTGGTGAGTATGATGCTTTTCTTTTAAAAATTTATTCTGGAAACTTAAATTTGTTAAATTAACTTTCTAGAACACTCATAGACATAGAAAAGCTATCTGAAAGACTTTTATTTATAATATTAGTATTAATAATAGGAAAGAAAAATTTTCTAATAAAATCTTGTATAAAATGTGCATCTTCTAAGGTACATGTATGCGATGCTTGTAAATTTCCTATTGGCGTAAACAAGACAGTTCTTTCTTCAATTTTTGGATAAATATTTTCCATCCACAAGTCATGTAACAAAGTGCTTTCTGTTTCATCATTTAGTTTAACCAAAACATTATGCCAAGATTGTTCAGGACTTTCATTTACCATTTGAGAACCAAATTTATCATCATTAAAAATCATATCAATCATTAATATAGCCATATTTTTTCCTTAGTAGTATTTTTTATTATTTAGTGATAAACTGATTTTATATAATTTTTAAAATCATTTTCATTATTTTCACCAAAAATTATATTTTGAAATAAACAATTTTGTAAATTATTTTTTTGTAAAATTAGGTCTAATTCTTGATAATATTTGTTTTTTATTTTGTAAAACAAATTTACAAGTGTTAGCTCTGCTTTACAAAAAATATATTGAGAAAATCCTTTGCCATCAATCATCCACTTCCATTCATCTAACTGTAAATTTAAACTATTAATATTTCTTACAAAAGAAAGATAACTATTACTAGGCAAAAATTTTTTGTAAATATTAAGATAAGTTTTTTTAGCACTAGTAAAATCATAACATTCTTCTAAAGAATTATTATAAAAAAATAAATAAGTTTTTATTACATACATAGGATTATTTATAAAAAAAAAATGAAAAAATTTTATTTTGTAAGTTTTATACCGGGAGGATGTGGCAATTTAATTGCACTATTAATATACAAAAGCATTTACGTAAACACGTTAATAGAATTAAATAGTGATGTTGCAGATGCTCATATCTTTGCGAATTTAAAACAATTAGATACTTATCCTATAATATTCGCTGGCAATTTAGATAAATTTTTATTATTTAATGGACCAAATCTAAAATTAATTAATATAATTTACGATGTAGACAAAGATTTCAAACAATTAGCTTTACAATATATAATCAAAAATGTTATAAATGAATACAAACTTTTAAAACAAGGTAAACCAACATTTCATAAAATTATTCAAAATGAAAGCTGGGTTAATGATAGCGTAAAAATATTAGAAAGATTTAACATGTTTAGACAAGATACTAATAGCCCTCTTTTAGAAATTAATGATATAGACAGTGAAATAATATCAAGAGCATTGGGTATGACAATAGGTTCTTTAAAAAAACAATATGAGATTTATAATAAGAAAAAAAGCTTGACTTATAAAGGTATATCTTGTAATATTAATTTTAGAGATATATATACTAACCACCATAAAGTTGTAGAACAAATACAAGAACTTACAAATAGTAATTGTAGTAAAGAAGATTTATTAAATATACTATATAGTTATAAACAAAAAACCTATAACTTAGAAAATATTTTTCCCTACGATTATATAAATGGCAAAGATAGGTTTTGTTTTTTACACCACAAATACGAGCAAATATGATACTCTCAGATAACAATATAAAATTATTTTTGAAAAATAATAATTTAATGGAATTTAAAAGTAACATTTACATTGGATCAGCAAGTGTAGATTTAACTTTGAGCAACAGCTTTACAAAAATAGTTGACTACGAAATTATAAAGTTTGATCAAAAAGTTAATTATAAAAGTTTAAATATAAATGAATACTTGCTCGAGCCAGGAGCATTTATACTTGCAAGTACAGTAGAAAAAATTAACTTACCAAATAATATAAGTGCTTTTGTTCAAGGAAAATCTAGTATAGGAAGATTAGGACTACAAATTCAAAATGCGGGTTTTATAGATTCGGGATTTTCAGGACAAATAACCTTAGAACTGCATAATCAAGGACCTTGCCCTATCCTACTAGAAGCTGGTAAATTTATTTGCCAAGTTATATTTATTGAACAAAAAACCCCTTCAACTAATCCTTATAATGGAAAATATCAGAATCAAACAGGAGCAACAGGAAGCAGGATACATTTAGATTCTAGTTTTTCAAAAAAACATGGGGATGTTGAATATGATTAAAAAAACTGTTGACTTTTTCAACTGAGACGCTATAATATTATTATGTTGGTTAGGTAAGCTATTTTAATTCCAATCCAGGAGACAGTATGTCAATTAAAACAGAAGCAAGATCAGTAAGCATCCGAACTGCAAACAAACTTATTAATACTGCTTTTAAGAGCAAGCGTCCGGTGATGCTGTGGGGCGCACCTGGTATTGGTAAAAGTGAACTTGTTGAAAAACTTGCACAAGATTTAGGACGTGACCTTATTGATGTACGTTTGCCACTTTGGGAGCCCACAGACATCAAAGGTATGCCTTTCATGAACACAAACACAGGTACAATGGAGTGGGCTCCTCCAGCTGAGTTTCCAACTGATCCAAAAAGCAACGCAATCATCTTCTTAGATGAGATTAATGGTGCTGCTCCTAGCGTACAGGCTGCTGCATATCAGTTGATTCTTAACAGGCGTGTAGGGCAATACAAGTTGCCAGAAAATGTGCTTATTATTGCAGCAGGTAACCGTGACAGTGACAAAGGTGTTACCTACAGAATGCCAAAGCCACTTGCTAACCGCTTTGTACACCTTGATTTACGTGTAGACTTTGACTGTTGGTTGGATTGGGCTATTGAGCACAAGGTACATGCTGACGTTGTGGGTTTCTTGCAGTTCAGCAAACGAGACTTATATGACTTTGATCCCAAGGCTGACAGCAAGGCATTTGCTACACCACGTAGTTGGAGCTTCGTGAGCGAGTTGCTACAAGATGACACTGGACTTACATCAGTAGAAGAAACTGATTTGATTTCGGGTTGTGTAGGTGAAGGTATTGCAATCAAATTTAATGCTCACAGAGAGTTGCGTGGCAAGCTTCCTAATCCAAGTGACATTTTGGATGGCAAGGTTAAGAAGTTGGAGAGCAGCGAAATTTCAGTACAGTATGCAATTACTACAGGTATGTGCTACGAACTGAAAGAAGGCCTGGACAACGCCAAAAAAGAAAACGACATGGATGCTTGGCACAAGCAAACCAGCAACTTCATCCAGTTCATGATGGATAACTTCAACACTGAAATGGTTATTTACGGTGCCAGGCTTGCACTAAAGAATTACCAACTCCCCTTTAACCACAAGAAGATCGAAAACTTCAAAGACTTTTTTGAGCGCTACGGAAAATTGGTAATTGAGGCATAACAACAAGTGGAGTGCAAGTCACTCCACTTATGGTATTATTGTTATTTCTTTGATTCTATGTTTTTGCTTGATTATCCAATCAATCACATCTGCTACATATTCACACTCTATTTTACTTTCTTCTGGTTTTGCAATCTTAGCTCTTTCTGTGTTTACCCAACCTAATTTAATAAGTGTAATGTCATGCCCTTGGTAAAATAATTGGTTACAACTATTTTCTAAAGCTAATTTTGCACTTTGATAGGGATGAGGCCAATTTTTGCTTTGATCTGTTGAATTAGATCCTATACAAAATATTTTTTTAACAGATAAAGATTCATATAAAAGTTTTGTTTGTGACCATGGATTTTTATCATCAAAAGCATTATTTACAAAAACATCTGTATTTTGAAAGTATGGTGTTATGTCATCAAAGCTAATATCAAAACCAGTGCTTTTGCTTAGACCTACTCCTCCAAACTTATTATAAATTGCTTTACCTATCCCTTTTGTATGCCCTGTTGTTAAAAAATTCATGTTTCCTTTTTACTAATAAATAATATTTATGCTATGTAAAATAATTAAAATAAATGTTGACTTTTCTTTTTAGAAAATGTATTATATTATTATTAGTTAACAACCCTTACAGGAGTTGATATGACACAAGAAGCTACACTACCCACTGAGGCACAAGTACAAGAGCAATTCGAGCGCATCACAATGGCACGAGTAAGGTTATTGCTTAACAAAAGTTTTTTTGGTAACTTGGCAACTAGGTTACAGGTTATAGATGCTACGCAATGGTGTCCTACTGCAGGTACAGATGGTAAGCATTTATATATTAATGTAAACTTTTGCAAGGACTTGGATGATGATGAAATCCTGTTTTTGCTAGGACATGAAGTATTTCATTGTGTGTATGATCATTTTACAAGACGTGATGACAGAGATCCACACCTGTTTAATGTTGCTGCAGACTTTGTTATTAATCTGCAATTGGAAGATGAAGGCTTCAAACTAATCCGCAAAGTTCCTATTTGTCATGATTATAAATACAGAGGCATGATTACAGAAGAAGTTTATGACATGCTAAAGCAGGAGCAGGAAGAAAGCGGTGAAGGTCAAGATAAATACAATACACTAGATGAGCATATGGATGCTATGGAAGAAGCTGTTCAAAATGGTTCAGCTCAAACAGATCCTACAGGCAAAACTGGTCCTGTACCAATGTCAGATGACGAGCGTAACAAGATTAAAGACGAGCTTAAAGAAGCGGTTTTACAAGCTGCAGAAACTGCAGGTGCCGGTCAGGTTCCAGCAGGTATTTCAAGAATTATCAAGGAATGGACAGATCCTCAGCTAGATTGGAAAGAACTCCTAAATGCTCAAATACAAAGTTGTTTAAAGGATGATTTTAGTTGGATGCGTCCAAGTAGAAAAAATCAAGCAACTAATGCTATTTTGCCAGGTATGACAAACGCAGAACGTGTAGATGTTGCAGTGTGTGTTGATACAAGTGGTAGCGTAACTGAGCAAATGGTAAGAGACTTTTTTGGCGAGGTTAGAGGTATACTAGATCAGTTCCAGGATTTTAGTTTAAAACTATGGTGCTTTGATGGTGCAATTCATAATTATGTAGAAATGACACCAGAAACAATTGACAGTATTGAAGATTATGATGTACAAGGTGGAGGTGGAACAGACTTTATGGCAAACTGGGATTTTATGAAAGAGAATGATATTATCCCACAACAACTTGTAATGTTTACAGATGGTTATCCTTGGGGCGAATGGGGTGATCCAGAATACTGTGATGCATTATTTGTTGTACATGGCAATGAAAATATTAAGGCACCATTTGGTGTTACAGTAAATTATAAAAGATAAAAAAAGGAGAAAAAATGAATTTAACAATAGCAGATTTGAAAGTTGTAATGCAAATAATTGATGTTGTAACACAACGAGGAGCAGTAAGAGCTAATGAAATGAAGGTTGTTGGTGATTTGTATGAAAAAATTAGAGTATTTGTGGAAAGTGTAGAACAACAAGAACAAAATAATCAGCAGCAGCAGAATAATGATCAGCATCATCAAGAGCCTCAGCATCATCAAGAGCCTCAGCATCATCAAGAGCCTCATATGCAAGGACAAATTATAGAAGGAAATATAGAACAAGGACATAACGGGTGAGGTTTTTAGTTAATCATGTAAGAGATACTGAAAATCCTCAAACATATTTTAATCATTGGAAATTTGGTTTTATAAATAGTTGTAAACTTATTGGAGCAGGCACAGTAGGAATAATCCATGCATTTTGCCCTTGGTGGTTTCCTTTTACAACTAGCTCTATAGTTATTAGAAGTTTTAAAAAACTTGTTGATAGCAATAGACATAAATTAGAACTTAATGAAATAATGCCAGATGGTTATTTAAATAAAAAACATCTCAAAATAAAAAAATAAAGGCTTTATGAGAAATATAAAACATGTAGGTAAAGTATTAAACACAGGTAGGCGCTGTATAGTTGTGTTTAGAGAAATTCCAGGAGAAGAAGATCATTGTTTGGTAGTAGATACAGATAGTTTACCTGATAGATACCATGATAATATAATGGAAGCAGTAGAATCAATTACAGCACAAGAGGCTAATAATTTTTACGAATATGCTCAAAGACAAATGTTTAGTGACGGCACAAATATGCTCACAACTTTGCATACTCATGGATGGCTAAAAAAACATCCTGATTGGAATATTGCTATGACTCCTAATGCTAATATGGAAATTAAGTTAACTGATTTAAACAGAATGATTAGGGAGCAGCAAGGTGAAAAACCAATTGTAAAAGAGGAAATTAAAAAAGAACAAGTAAAACCAGATCCTAATTTTGATGAGAATAAATTTAAAGCTAAAGATTTATTAGCCCAAGCTCAACTTTTGTCTGAAGATGTTGAACGTCTAACAAAAGAAGCTTATACATTAGACCCTAGTTTAAAACCAAAAGTGTCTAAATCAACATCAAGAACAACAAAGAAAACAACTAACCAAAAAAAAACTGAGCCTGTTACCACTTCTAAATAAAATAAATATTATTAAATATTTTAAATGAAAGAAGAGGTACTTATGGCTATCAGTATTAAAAAACGTGTTTTTAATCAAATTTTAAATGAAATTAATTTAAATCCTACAGTACCTTTGCAGTATGTAAGTAGCATATATTTAAGTTTATTAAACGGAGAAACTTTAGCTTTGAATGAATACAACATTAAAGATCTCATTTCTTCAGGAGCAGTAAATATTTTTGATGTCGAGCATATAAATTTAATTAAAGATCAAATAGTAGGAATTAGTGTAAAGTATGCTTTAAGCACTTTAGAAAATGAAGTAAAACAATCAGTGGAAAATACATTCAAAAAGGATTATGGAAAATAATTATGTAAAAGTTTTAGATCACGGTTTTGTTGGATTAGTTGACCACATGGGCGATGATAATAGCATCGT
>Ga0102963_1001284_pt1 | contig 11054 bp, 6 predicted proteins | sample SalPon2_C_H2O_MG_2_FD_84522 | JGI IMG/M metagenome (GOLD analysis project Ga0102963, IMG submission 84522) | Salt pond water microbial communities from South San Francisco under conditions of wetland restoration - Salt Pond MetaG SF2_C_H2O_MG | ecosystem: Environmental > Aquatic > Non-marine... | reverse complement strand
GTATGGGCATTAGAAGGTTTTGGTGCTGCATTTACGTTAAAAGAACTCTTAACTATTAAATCAGATGATATGCAAGGACGAAATGAAACGTTAAATGCTATCGTAAAAGGACAGAAAATTCCTGAATTTGGAATTCCAGAATCTTTTAAAGTTCTCTTACAAGAATTACGATCAATTGGGTTAGATATGAGTACGTATAAAATTGAAAAGTTTAGTTCGTTAAAAAGATATGAAGTTGAAATTAATCTCATTGAAAAATATAAAGCGTTATCAAAAACGTTTTCACCTACCTCAAATATTAATGATATATCATTCTAATAATTATGATACAATTTGCAAAAGAATTTAATTATATTAAGATTAAACTTGCATCACCTTTTCGAATTCTACAGTGGGCTAATCGTAAACTACCAAATGGTCAATTTGTCGGAGAAGTTCAAAAATCTGAAACGATTAATTACCGAACATTTAAACCTGAAATGGATGGGTTATTTTGTGAACGAATTTTTGGCCCCAGTAAAAGTCTCGAATGTGCATGTGGGAAATATAAGCGTGTTCGGTATGAAGGTTTAATTTGTGAACGATGCGGAGTTGAATTAACAGAATCACGGGTAAGGCGCCATCGAATGGGATATATTAATTTAATTTATCCTGTCACTCATGTTTGGTATATTAATAGTAGACCAAATTTTATGGCTTTACTACTGGAAATTGAAGAATCGGAAAAACAATTAAATACAACATATAATTCTCATTCTGAGAAGTGTCGAAAATGTAATGGATTAAAATTGACAACCTCAACTGTTGTGGATTTATGGGATGAAAGAATTAAGCGAATAAAACTTGCGTCATTAGCATATTTTATTGCGGAAGATGAAATTTCATTCTATGGTTTACATTGGGATTTACAACAATATCGACGGAGTCGAGAATTAGGATATAGTGGATATCCTTTAAAACCATATCCAAAACCACAAAATCGACGTTATAATACACCGAAATATTTGTTACGTACAACGCCAAATTTTTTAATTGGTGCACCGCTAATTAAGCGTGAGTTAGAAAAACTTAATTTACAATCAGAAATTTTTCGAACGCGATGCTTTGTCTCCGTATGTACAAAAGTATTAAATAAAGAAAATCCTCTTTATAATGAATCTCAATGGTTTCGAAAATGGGAGCAACAACGAATTTATAAAATTCGTGAACAAGCAATTAAGCGTATTCGAATTTTGGAAAATTTAATTGGAACAGGATCACGTCCATCATGGATGATTTTATCAATTTTACCCGTAATTCCTCCTGCTTTACGACCAATGATTCAGCTAGAAGGTGGAAGGTTTGCCACTTCCGATTTAAACGAACTATATCGTAGAATTATTACTCGGAATAATCGTTTACTTCGATTATTAGAAATTGATGCTCCTCAACTAATTATTCGAAATGAAAAACGCTTACTTCAAGAAGCTGTTGACACACTTATTGATAATGGGAAACGTGGTAAAATTGCATTGAGTGCTAATAATCGACCTTTAAAATCATTGTCGGATATTATTAAAGGTAAACATGGTCGATTTCGACAAAATCTATTAGGAAAACGCGTTGATTACTCAGGCCGTTCAGTAATTGTTGTTGGACCAAGTTTAAAATTAAATCAATGTGGTTTACCTTATGAAATGGCTATTGAATTGTTTCAACCATTTGTAATTCGCGAGTTAATCAACCAAGGTTTAGCGAATAATATGAAAATTGCTAAAAATTTAATCCAACAAAATGAATTAATTGTTAAACCTGTTTTAGAAAAAATTTTATCGAACCATCCTATCTTTTTAAATCGTGCCCCAACATTACATAGATTAGGAATTCAAGCTTTTGAACCAATTTTAGTACGAGGACGAGCAATTAAATTACATCCTCTCGTTTGTTCTGCCTTCAATGCTGATTTTGATGGAGATCAAATGGCTGTTCATATTCCTCTATCATTAGAGGCTCAAGCCGAGTGTTATATGTTAATGTTAGCACCTTACAATTTTTTATCCCCATCAAACGGAGAACCAATTATTATGCCGAGTCAAGATATGGTTCTCGGATGTTATTATTTGACGGTTAATAATATTAAAAAATTATATGGTTCAAATCATTATTTCTCAAGTTTAGAGGATGTAATTTTAGCCTATAATCAGAATAAGATTGAAATTCATAGTTCAATTTGGGTTCGTTATTCAGACACTAATTTATCTTTACCGAATCCAGATAAAATAATTCAATTAAATGATAAAACTCGTATTGAATATTACAAAAATTTACAAGTGAGAAAAGATCAAAATAATGAAATTATTGTTCAATATTTGAAAACAACAACTGGACGAGTTATTTTAAATTATACAATTCAAAAGACACTAAAATTTTTATAAATTAAGAAATAAACAAATCAAATCTATTTTATGAAAAATTATACTTATCAAAATACTTTGATTGGAAAAAAACAACTTCGCCAATTATTAGCTTGGAGTTTTACTAACTATGATTCAATGCAAGCTTGTGCCTTAGCTGATGAATTAAAATATCTTGGGTTTAAATATGCTACTCAAGCTGGTATTTCAATTAGTATTGAAGATTTAAAGATTCCTTTCGTTAAAAATGTAATGCTTGAGAAGGCGAATCAAGAAATTCGAAATGCTGAAAAAATTTACCTAAAAGGAAAAATTACCGATGTTGAACGATTTCAAAAAATTATTGATACATGGAGTCTCACAAGTGAATCACTAAAAGATCAAATTATTTATTTTTTTAAAAATTATGATCCATTGAATTCAGTATATATTATGGCATTTTCGGGAGCTCGAGGAAACTTATCTCAAGTTCGGCAATTGGTAGGAATGCGAGGTTTAATGTCTGATCCGAGTGGTCAAATTATGAATTTACCTATTAAAAAGAATTTTCGTGAAGGTTTAACCATTACTGATTATTTAATGTCAGGTTATGGAGCTCGAAAAGGAATTGTAGATACAGCTTTAAAAACTGCCAATTCAGGTTATCTAACACGTCGATTAATTGATGTGGCTCAAGATATTTTAATTCGCGAAAAAGATTGTCTAACAACCCACTCATTTTTATTTTCAATTTCTGAATCAAGTTCGAACAAAATTGAAAGTGTAATCGGAAGAATTCTAAGTAAGTCTGTGTTTGATTCAAAATCAAACTTATTAATTGCACCAAAAAATACACAAATAACGCTTGAGCTTTTAAAACAATTTAAAGATTATCAAGTAACAAAATTCTACATTCGTTCACCCTTAACCTGTAATTTATATCGTGCAATATGTCAAAAATGTTATGGGTGGGACTTAGCTAATGAAAATTTAGTTGATATTGGCGAGGCAATTGGAATTCTAGCAGGACAATCAATTGGAGAACCAGGAACACAATTAACGATGAGAACGTTTCATACAGGTGGAATTTTTACATCAGAAGCTCGTCAACAAATTATCAGTCCATCCACTGGAATTATTCAATTTTATAAGACTCTAAAAACTATTATTTTACGTACGAACCGTGGTGAAGATGTATTAGTAACTAAAAACTCTGGCTCGTTAGTTTTAATTCCTGATAATAAAACCGAAAATGTTCTCGAAATTGAAGTCTTACGGAATACAATTTTATTTCCTAAAAACAATCAATATATTTTAAAAGATACCGTTATTGGCGAATTAATTAATACAAATAAACAAACTAAAATTGAAATCAAACCGATTTTAAGTGATAAATGTGGTGAAGTTTTTATACCACCGTTGAAACAGAAAGTTAATTTATTAAACAATAACAAATTAATTTGGATTTTATCGGGCCAACTTTACAATAGTCCCCTTAAATCGTTTTTAAATTTTTATCCTGATTATAAATTAAATAAGCATAGTTATATTTTTAGAACTAAATTAATTAATCATTATAATGGATTTATTAATTTTATAAATTCTAAAACTAGTTTACAGAAATGCTCAGCAAAAATTATTAATAACAAGTATTGTTTAAAAGATGCTTATTTAAAAAAGTTGCAAACGGAGACAAATTTTAATAACTATGTATTAGACATTAATAATTCAAAATATTTTTTAAATCTTTATCCGGTTAACGGTATTAATTACTTACAATTAACACGAGATGAAATTGTCGGAACATTAATATCAAATGCATTTCAAGTTTTAACAGGTGGGACAGTATTTTATGATTTTAAAAATTTAGTTAGTAATCATAAACGAAATGAAACTCTTTCTTACTGTACTCGATTAAATCGTAATAAAAACTATAATTCTATTATTCGACACAGAACATTAATTTGGTCGAGTGAAGAGTTCCATGAAATTAATTGTGAACCAAATATTTTACTTGTTGAACATGGTGATTTTATTTCGGCAAAGTTTGAATTAATTCCTGGGTTATTTTCAAAGACATGTGGGCTTGTAAATTTAGTTCAAAAAAATAATGTTATTAAAACAATTAGAATTAAGTCTGGATCCGTATATGAGGGAAAAAGGTTTAAAAATAATTTTAAGAAGCTTTATTATCCTGGTGAAACTATCTTTTCAAACATTATTGCTAAAACATTATCATTCTGTGAACAGATTAATGGCAAAAATATAGATCAATTGTTAGTTCGACCTATTACAATTTATGAATTTAGTCATTCAAATAAAAATAATTTAGTTCCTGAATTAAAAGATTCTTCAAATTCAATTTTCAACTTAGTTCCAAAATCAATTTATGGTTATAAATCTAATCAATTAATTAAAGGTAGCAATATTTTAAACTTAGTCCCAACTATTTTAACTTTTAAAACTAATAAAATATTAGATAAAAATATAGCTATTAAATTATCAAACAATAGAAAACTTAAATATATTAATTTTGATATAATTGAAAAACTTAAGTTAACGAATTATCTTACTCCTGACTTAAAATCTCAAGATATTCAGTCTTGTCTTTTACTTCAAAAAACACAATTTGTCAGTAAATATACAATTTTAGGCTATCTTGAAGCTGTAACGCTAAATTCGCTCGAAATTGTCAAATTTAAAATTAAAAAACAAAATAGTAAACAAATTTTTTTAATTTCAAATAGTGATTGTTTAACGGTAAAAAAATCAACAGTTCCTAACAAAAAATTAAATGATTTTATTATTTCAAAAAGTGACTTAGCAAAAACTGGTAAAATTATTATCGAGAATGATGAAATTTTCACTATTCAAAAAGGGAGACCCTATTTTTTCCCTAATTGTAAGAATGAAAATTTAAGTTTGAAAACTAATTTTCAATATAAGATCATCTCCGCCTCTCGAGTTTTATCCAATTTTCAAACAAAACGAAATGTAGCATTAAATTATTATAATATTGCTAAATTATCCATTAAACAGAGATTAAAAAGGAATTCTACATCACTCTCTAATTTTAGTGTTAAATCAGACTTTTCTAAATTATTTATAAAAAATAATGGAAAATTATATAGTTGTTTGGTCCCTCAATTTTTTAAGAAATTTACCATCAGTCATAAGACATCTGATTTACAAATTCAACGTTTACTTCGATCAGGATCATCAAAGAAATTTGATAATAGAAAACTCGAAAGAACCTTATTATTACGAAGTTCAAATAATAATGACACAAATCAATTAAATTATCAATTAACATTATTAAAGTTTGTTGAACAACCTTTCACAAAATCAACCAAATCAATTGGATTATATTCGATTACTGAAGATTATTTTGAACAAGATGTTAATAGCGTTTTTTGTAAAAATACAGAATTTATTGAAGCTGGAAAAACAATCGGATTATTAAATTTAGAAAAAGAAATTACAGGTGATATTGTTCAAGGTTTACCTAGAATTGAAGAAATTCTTGAAGCACGAAAAAAAACCCAGATTATGAAACGTATTCCAACAAGTCAAAAAAAAGGTCTTTTGATTCAAAAAACAAGTTTAGATACAAATTTTGAATTTAGAAAACTCGGTACTTCAATTCAAGAGAATGATAAAATTAATCCTCACAAATTGTTAAAAGTTTATTTTAATTATTATGGTTTTGTAAAATATTTTATTTGCGATCAAACAAAAGAATTTAAGTATAATCGTTTGATAAAAAATTATGAAGGAAGCTATAAAAGTTTTAAAAAAGTTCAACTGTTTATTTTAAACTCTGTTCAATCAGTTTATCAATCTCAAGGTGTGACAATTAATGATAAGCATTTAGAGGTAATTATTAAACAAATGACAACAAAAGTTTTAATCACCTATGAAGGTGAAACTCCTTTATTAAGACGAGAAGTTATTGATTTATATCATATTCAATATATTAATGAAATTATCCAAACGGAAATGAAACAAGCTGCTTGTTATATACCATTATTGCTTGGTATTACAAAAGCCGCTTTAAATAATCCTAGTTTTATTTCGGCTGCAAGTTTTCAAGAAACAACCCGAGTACTTACAAAAGCAGCAATTGAAGGTAGGATTGATTGGTTAAGAGGACTAAAAGAAAACATTATTATTGGTCATTTAATTCCTTCAGGAACTGGTACCCAAAACTATGCAAATTCTTTTCAAAAACTGGGTAGTCAGTCAATGAATGCTCATTTAAATAATACGCGCTTTGAAAATGATACACAAAAATCTAGACAAGTGAATTGATATTTGTTATATTAAAATCTATAAGTTTATATATATATTTAATTAAGTAATTTAAAATTTTATGTCTGATATTAGTCTATCTCAATTATTAGAAGCTGGTGTTCACTTTGGTCACAAAGCTCATCGTTGGAATCCAAAAATGTTCCCTTATATTTATAGTGAAGTTAATAATATTCACATCTTAGATTTAATTCAGTCTGCGACGTTATTGAAGGCTGCTAATAAATTTGTGACATCAGCCGCAAGTGATGGAAAAACATTTTTATTTATTGGTACAAAAAGACAAGCAACTACCCTTATTGCCCAGGAAGCAAAACGCTGCAATTCATATTATGTAAATCATCGTTGGCTGGGTGGAATGTTAACAAATTGGGCAACAGTTAAAGAACGAATTAAAAGATTAAAAGACTTAGAAAAACAAGAAGCTGATGGAACCTTTGAGTTATTAACTAAGAAAGAAGTTGCTGTCCGTCAAAAAGAATTGTTAAAATTACGTAAACATTTAGATGGTATTAAGACAATGTCGGATACACCAGATATTGCAATTATTATTGATCAAAAACGTGAAATGACAGCTATTCAAGAGTGTAGAAAGTTAGGAATTCCAATTATCTCAATTTTAGACACTAATTGTGATCCAGAATTAGTCGACATTCCAATTCCAGGAAATGATGATGCAGTAAGATCAATTAAATTAATTTTAAATTCGTTAACAGATAACATTATTAAAGGCCAACTTCAGTATTCTTAAAATCAGTCTTACAGGATTCCTAACTTCAGGCAATTATTATTGATTTAAGATTAAGTGTTTTTATTTAGTAACCTTTAATGAAATCAAGTATAAGATTATGTATTTGGGCAGATAGATAATTGCCCAAATACCTTTACAAATTTTTATTTACCTTTAGCTTTTAAAATACCAACCCCCTATAACGACCCCACAAATTGCGTTTCCTAAAGAAGATCCTGAACTTACTATTAATGCTCATATTATTATAACAACACTATGGGCATTAATAGCGAGAATTTTATCCTTAGGTTTTACTTGTAAGGGTGCGCCAGGAACCTCCTTCACATATTCACTTGTAAACTTTAGCTAATAAATGTTATCCCCAAACTTGATAAAACCGTTCACCAAGCCATGGATTAATTTTAAAGGTGTGGTAAAAATTAAATACATTTTGTGTGATTATTTTAAACAGATATAATTCTTAAATATACTAATGTTAAAGATTTAGTTGTTTATAGAGATTAAAAGCCTTGGTTTAAATAGAATTACATATATTTCAACATATGAAGGGGTATATTTAGTCGATAAAGATTCTATTGAATGTACTCTAAATGACGTATAAGTAAAAAAGAATTCGTTATATAATTAAAAATGCGGTTTATCACCTTGCACATTCTTAGCTTCACTTTTTAGTGGTATAGAAGATTTTGGATTAATAAATATTTATTAACCTTTTCTGAAACTTGTTGTAAGTATTTCAATGGATAGGGTTAGTCAATTGTTAACTAATGGGATTTTAATCGTTAACTACGTCAGGTTTACGACTTGCGTTTAATAATTTAGATGTCATCCGAACTATTCTTGTTGATGTAAGAGATTCAGTTGAAAATTTACCTTTAAGAATTTTGGTTGTTTCTAATGTAATAGTCATAAATAATTGATGCAAATTAGTTATAACGATTTTGCATTAATTATGAGAAAACTACGAATACGTGATATTAATCTTAAGTCTTTTTAAATTGAAAGTAGAGAGGTTAAGCTAGCTAAAATAGCTCACCCACTTAGTTTAGTTTGACCTGATTTAAAATATGGTAAGATAGTAAATACACAAGGGGTTACTTATTTATTCAAGTTAAAGTTCACCGATTAATTCGACTCTAAATAGTCTAAAACTGGTATTTCGTAGTCTATTAATGTAAAAGCGATAAACTTTTTACATAACTATTTTAATTCCATAGTAAGTGATGAAAGTGGAACATAAAATATGAATGACTTTATGGTTTCAGAAAAAATATCTTTAAGAAACGAATTTTAATTTCTTGTTAGTCATATCTCTTGTTAAATTGTAAAATACTTTATTTGATTGTATAGACTAATTCTTACTTCATTTTGTAATCAATTGTCGAAAATTAAAGATGATAGTAATATAATAATTAAAGTAGCTTCTATAAATAAATTTACCATTTTTTGCGTTAGTTATTTAAATCTTTTATAGCTTACAATTATACGTCTGGTTAATAAAAAAATAAAAAATTGTATTAATTCTCATGGATAAATTTTGTAACTTTTATGTCACAAATAAGAAATTTTATCACTAATATATAAATAATTTTGTAGTATTCATGGAATAAAAAATCATAGATTAATAATCTATGATTTTTTATCGAAGGTTCTAATTTTAAAAATTAGTAACGACCACCTTCTGGGTTCGCTTGTACACTGTAAGACTTAATAGTGTAACGGATCATACGACCTGCACCTTCGTTACGTTCTAAGTAGAAGCCTGGCTCACTAGTAGGACGATTAACGATAAATGACATAACACAACTTTCTACACCGTAACTTGCATCGAATGCATTCATACGGATGTAACCAGCTGCACATGATTTACGAGCTTCTTTTAATTCGAACATTACAGATGCTGGATCTTTAATATCGAATAAAGGTAAACCCCATAATTCCCAGTATTGGTTACGTGGATGTGGATCATCTGTCCACTCAACGTTCATTGCCCAACCTTTAGAGATTGCGTATGTAACTTGTTTTTCAATTTGTTGATCAGTTAAATCTGGTAAGAACGAGAAACAACCTTGTGTAAGTCTCACTATTCAAATACTCCTTTAATTTTTTTAAAAGTAACTTATTATACGTTTGCTGTTGGTGTTGTAGCGAAATCAGCTGTATCCGTAGATGTGTAGTTGAAGCTAATATCTTTCCATAAATCTAATGCAGTTTGTAATGGACCACATGTTTTAGCAGCATTACGTAAAATTTGTGGACCAACTTCATTATTGAAGTAATCAGCACCTTCATTACGAGCTAATACCATTGCTTCTAAAGCAACACGGTTAGCTGTAGCACCAGCTTGGATACCATCAGGGTGACCAATTGTACCACCACCAAATTGTAATACTACATCATCACCTAAGTAATGTACTAATTGGTGCATTTGACCACAGTGAATACCACCAGAAGCAACTGGCATACAACGACGTAAACTTGCCCATGGCATTTCGAAGAAGATACCGTATGGTAAGTTAACTTCTAATGTTGTTAAACGTAAAGTATCGTAGAAACCTTTAATCATTAAAGGATCACCTTCTAATTTACCTACAACTGTACCAGCATGGATATGATCTACACCAGACATACGCATCCACTTACAGATTACACGGAAGTTAATACCATGATTCTTTTGACGAGCGTAAGTTGAGTTACCTGCACGGTGTAAATGTAAAATCATATCGTTGTCACGAGCCCATAAAGCAATACTTTGAATTGCTGTATAACCCATTACTAAATCGATCATGATAATTACAGAACCTACTTCTTTAGCATACTCAGAACGTTCGTAAACGTCTTCCATTGTAGCACCTGTAACGTTTAAGTAAGAACCTTTAACTTCACCTGTAGCAGCTGAAGCACGGTTAATACCTTCCATACAGTTTAAGAAACGTTCTCTCCAACGCATAAATGGTTGTGAGTTAATGTTCTCATCATCTTTTAAGAAATCTAAACCACCTTTTAAACCTTCATAAACTACACGACCGTAGTTTTTACCAGATAAACCTAATTTTGGTTTTACTGTAGCACCTAATAAAGGAACACCATATTTGTTTAAACGTTCACGTTCTACAACAATACCTGTTGCTGGACCTTGGAATGTTTTTAAATATGAATGAGGGATACGCATATCTTCTAAACGTAAAGCTGATACAGCTTTGAAACCGAATACGTTACCAATAATTGAAGCTGTTAAGTTAGCTAAAGAACCTTCTTCAAATAAATCACATTCATATGCGATGAACGCAAAGAATGAATCTGCTGAATTTGGAACTGGATCTACACGGTAAGCTTTTGCACGGTAACGATCACACGCTGTTAATAAATCTGTCCATACAACTGTCCAAGTTGCTGTTGAAGATTCACCAGCTACTGCTGCTGCAGCTTCAACTGGATCTACACCTGGTTGTGGTGTGATACGGAATAAAGCAAGAACATCAGTAGTTTTTACTGCGTATGAAGCATCCCAGTAACCCATTTTAGCGTAAGGAATTACACCAGATTCGTAACGGTCACTTTTAATTCGAGTCCGTTCTGATACAGATTGAGACATTGATTTCTCCTTAGAATAAAAAGGC
>Ga0102963_1001283_pt1 | contig 11055 bp, 19 predicted proteins | sample SalPon2_C_H2O_MG_2_FD_84522 | JGI IMG/M metagenome (GOLD analysis project Ga0102963, IMG submission 84522) | Salt pond water microbial communities from South San Francisco under conditions of wetland restoration - Salt Pond MetaG SF2_C_H2O_MG | ecosystem: Environmental > Aquatic > Non-marine... | reverse complement strand
GGAAAAGCAAAAAAGGCAAAAGATGGGTCTTAGTCGTTTTTCTATCGAGGTCGCAATTTTCCCCTATGCAAAAATACCCTTTGATACCCCTATGTGGTATCACATGATGTGACATTCGGAATTGAACTAAAAATAATCTACCTAATATTTGGTATTGTCATATTAATTTCGTATATTAGGGGTATAAAAATAAAACTTAAAATTATGATGGACACTATTACACTTAAAGACTTTGTAACAATTGATGGAGAAAAGTACTGGCACTATACATTTGGTGGTAAGTACACATCTACTAAGTTTGTTACAATACAAGGAATCAATTATTACAATTCGAACAAACCTTCAGAATTTGTAATAGATGCCTAATAACAAGAGTACCTCTCCCTTATTTGAATTCGGTGGAAAGAAATACTCGATTCATACAGATGAGGGAGAGGAAAGAGATGAGCAGATTCTTATTGACTTTAACCATTGTATGGAGAATAGAGATTGGACAACAATAAGAAATAGAATAACTAATGGATTAATGTGGGGATGGTTAACAGAGATAAAGAAATAGTACTTCTTCATATAGTAAAGAAGTTGGAAGAAGAATTAGGGGAGATAACTCCTAATCGTGAGTTATACTTCACTTATATAGATGAAATCAAAAGAGTACTAAATGGAGACTAAAGACAAATTTGGATTAGAGGACTTTCAACAATGGCAGAAAGACATTCTTCAAATGGAGGATGAGGAGGATTCCTTGTGGAAGTCTGCCCTATTGGGTACTTACTCTCTAAAGGGTGGACAAAGAAAGATGTTAGGTCGAGCACTTCCTCGGTGGATTAATCGTAAGGGCATTAAAACCATAACAAGAGTATTAAGAGATGGTGAGTATGGGGAAGGGGATAAAGAAATTCTTAATGAGGTAAGAAAATGGTATTTGGATAGTTACTCAGTATAAGGGGTATTCTCGTATAGGGGATATTTATCTTTATATGAACCCAGAAGAATTTCATTATCTAGATAAGTTTAATAACGAATACTTTAAGAATATGCGAGAGGTTAGAATAACCTCCTTATATTGGGTATGGGACAACTTATCTTCTAATTCAGGGTCTATACGAAGGTCTACTATAATAGAACTCATACCTTTTACATCCTTATCTAAACTACTATCCGAATTAGAATCGGAAGAAAGATATGAGGATTGTAAGGTAGTATGGGATATAATGAAACTATATAATGAAAATGAAAGAAAAGGAAAATACAAAAAATTATTCTAACTTACCCATAGGGGAGTGGAGAATAGGAGATGAGGAGCACTTCATTTCCTTTGCCTTAAAGTCCAAACCAAATGGATGGTATAGGTTTTGGGTTAAACTCTTTTTTGGACTTCGTTGGATTGATTTTAAGACCCCTCACGAAGTTAAACCAAGTAAAGGTATACAAAGAGGTGTGGTTAAAGAAGTACCTCCCTCTAAGAGAAGATTCTAAAGGAGGGCACTAGGGAGAGCATTAAATAACTATCATGTAAAGAAATAACTATCATGTGGCAAAACCAAGGAACGACCAAAAAATTTTTAAGTAGACCGACACCAAAAAAAATTTTAAGACTAGGTAACACCGAGGCCCCACACAAAAAGACAATAAGGGTTATATGAGTAAAAGAAGAAAAAAGATTAAAAAGACAACAGGAAGAAAAATTGGAGAATGGTTAGTTGTCAATAGAAGATTAACTGCGTCTGAACGTATTGGTAATCGATTAGGTTATATGGGTAGTGCATTTATTATGATGTCTCCTTACTTACTTCCCTACGATAATATCGGTGCGTATACTTACTTATGTGGAGCAATATTATCTCTACCACAAGTTTGGTTAGCAAAACAATGGAACTTAGTTGTGATTAACTTGAACTTATTAATTGGATATGGATTATACATATTTGGTTAATCCAAATAAATTATATTTATATACACAAACTAAAAATAATATTATGATTAAATTAACTGATTTACTTAAAGAAGCAAAGTTTGATAGAAATAAACTAATGCGTGTTATGAAGAAGTATGATGATGCTGAGATTATGACATCTGATGGTAAACACTTTAATATTTATAGTCCTTATAGTAACAATAAAGATAATGCCGATATGTGGAATAGAACTTCTGTATTCGCATTAGACCAAGATGGTGAGGAACATGAAATTGATTATAAAGATATAGTAAAGGTTAAAGGATAATAATATGAAAATAGATATCAAATCAAAAGGAGGTAATATTAAAGTTGAATTTTTAATTACACCTGGTCAAGGAGATAATCATTTTACTGCCATGGCAAGGTCAAGTAATGATTTGGATAATCTACAATTAGCAATTTCCGATAGTGGAGCAGGTGATGATATGGTTTCTGTTGTAATAGCAAAGGCAATGGAAAAGAAATTAAAATTACCTATTGATGTAAACCACAGTTATCAAGGAGCAGGGTATGGATTCAAATTCGATTTATACTCGATATCAAAAAAATTAAAATAAAACAAAAGGAGTTATTATGAACGAATACATTGGAACTTTAATGCAGAGCAGAAACCAAGCTCACATTTTTCACTTACAAACATCATCTTATGCGAAGCATGTAGCATTACAAGAGTACTATGAAGGTATTGTTGATTTAATTGATTCTCTTGTAGAAGCATATCAAGGTAAATATGAAATCCTTACCGATTATAAAATGATTGGTACATTGGATGACATTAAAGATGAAGGTGATGTTGCTAGTTACATCGAAAAAATAGCAAGATATTGTGAACTAAAGAGAGAGAAACTTCCACAAGATGGTTTCTTAAATAATATCTATGATGATATAGATACTCTACTTAGAACTACTCACTACAAGTTAGATAGATTATCTTAATCACAAAATATAACGCATAAAAAAAGGGGATAATTAATTTTATCCCCTTTCTTTTTGTCCTTTAGTTTCTTCTTAGAATCTATAAGTTAAACTTGCGTTCCAAGTTCTACCAAATCCGAACCATACTGAATTTCTTGTATCAACTCCGTTCCAAGTAGTGGAAGCATCAGTTGTATGAATATTAGTATTTGATTCTGCGATGTAAGTTTCATCTAATAGGTTGTTGATGTTAGCTCTAATAGTCCAACCATCACCGATTCTACCAGTAACACCTAAGTCAAACAATCCATAAGATGGAAGTTTTAATGCTCCTGCGTTATCAGGTTGTGTAAACTCTGAATCAGTAATTGAGTAGTCTGCATAAAGACCATCAACAAATCTATAATCTAAATCCATAGAGATGTTCTTAGTGATTTTTTGGTCAACACCAAGATTAGCAGTAAATTGTGCTGCATCACCAACTTTAGCATCTTTCAAGTACAATGTACCTGTTCCGATTGATTGTTGGTTATCATCAAATAACTCTGCTGAGAAATCTTTAGTATATCTCCAATCACCGATTGATAACATACCTTTGAATTTAGTAGAATTAGATAGTCTATACTTTCCTTCAAATTCGATACCATTGTGTACCACATCGATATCTTTGAATTGTGCTGAACCATCTACACCTTGTTGGTTAGATAAACTTCTTGTAACAAATCTATTACCCCATGTTGTAGAGTAAGCATTAATGTTAAAAGAGAAATCACTACCTACAAAACCATATCCTAATTCGAATGAAGTAATTTCTTCATTTTGTAAATCAGGATTGATTTTATTTGCGAAGTTAGGGAATACTGCATCAAACTGAGGTTGTCTTGAAATAAACCCTGTGTTAAAGAATACGTTTTGTTTCTCATCAATGTTGTAGTTTGCACCACCTTTGATATATCCACCACCTTGGTTTTGAACCTCTGATTCTGGATTACCTACTTGGTCAAAGTAATCAATTCTTTGGAATGCTTGATTCGAAAGACCTGCTTGTACAACGGCAGTTAATTTATCACCACCATATTCAACCATAGTGTTAACACCCTGCCATCCAACTTTACCTACATTGTAATAGTCAATCTTAGGACCATTCAAACCAGTGTTCTTAAATGGAGATGCTTCAATAGTAGTTTCGATAATCTGACCTGCAGAGTTTCTATTACCTGTTGAATAATATCCATCTAATCCCATCAAATGGTTAAGAGTTCTATAATGGTAACCAGTATAAGAACGTAAATCAACACCAATAGATGTTTTCCATTTACCGAACTGACCTTCTAAGTTAGAGATACCACCAACCCAATTGTGTGAGTTCATAGATGCTCTTCTTATTAGAACTTCTCTGTTTACATTTGAATCTCTAAATCCATTAGAACCAATTAACAATCCTTCGTATCCACCGATATCACCAGTGTATCCTTCGGTAGTTGCTTGGTTGTTAGCAACAATCGCATCGAAATCGATGAATCCATTTGCATCTCTTGAACCTCTACCATTTTCTAAGTAGTGTTCGGTTAAATCCTTTCTGAAAGGAAGGATATCAGATGCAGATGCACGATAGTTGTTACCACGAGGACCAGTTCCTCCACCTCTACCTGCTGAACCATATAATGATGTAGCAAGTTTAAGGTTATCAGAAATTTCCCAATCCCAATTGAAAGTTGCAAGAGGTTTGTTATAGAAGTTTCTTCTCATTGAGAATTCTTCTCCATTTAACGTACCACCATTTGAGTTCCATCTTCTATCAATTCCTTCACTACCGAAGTTTTGATAATCTCTAATAGATACCCAAACATCTCTTTGATGATGCCATTGACCTGCCCCTAAAAAAGAAAAGTTCAACTCATGAGCTGAACCTTCGGGTGCGTAACCAACTGCTGCGAAGTAAGTGTAACCTTCTCCACTTGTGTTATAGATGTATCCATCTCCTTGCCATCTCGATAGTAAGAAAGATGATGCCCATCCTTTTTCATTTTTACCTGTATTGTAAGATACACCGGTCTTAATGTAACCATCGTTACCAACCATTTGTAATACCTTACCACCCTCACTCTTCTGAGCAGCTTTAGTAAAAATAGAAACAGTTCCACCAACTGAAGGTACTGCTAATCTAGATGCACCCAATCCTCTTTGGATTTGGATACCACTAGCAACATCTGTTAAACCTTGCCAGTTACTCCAATAAACCCAACCATTTTCCATATCGTTAACTGGTTGTCCGTTTATCAAGAAAGATGTATTCCTTTGGTCAAACCCTCTAAGAGAGATTCTTGAATCACCATAACCACCACCTTGTTTGGTAGCGTACACACCTGGAGTTTTGTTCATAATCTCAGGAAATTCTAGGTTACCAGTTTTCAGAGTAATCTCTGATACAGAGATTGCTGAAACTGCTACTGGAGTTTCCCTTACTTTTGCAATATCAATTACACCTGAAGTAACTACTACTTCTGATAACTGATTTAATGCGGTTTCTAAAACTACTTCTATACCATCAAATGCCTCAACTTCTGCTGCATCGAATCCGATAAAAGTAATTACTAAAATGTCCCCTTTGGATGCTTCAGAAATAGAAAAGAGACCATCAAAATCGGTTGTTGTACCTATTTGGGTCCCTTTGATTACTACCGTTGCACCTGGTAGAGGAGAGTTCGATTCTGCATCAACCACTGTTCCAGTGATTTGTGCGAATCCGGTCATTGTGGTAAACACCATCAACAACCCAATCAATAATTGCTTCATAATTGCTTGATTTTTGTTCATAATATAATATAACTAATTAATATAACTTAACCCCACAATGGGGTTTCTTTGAATATGTATAACGAAGTTTCAAAAAGAGAAATTTCACTTGTACATATTTTGATACAAAGATACGAATAAATTATTTAATATCCAAATAATATTTGGAAAATTTTAACAAAAAAGTTTTTGGAATTGTCAATTTTTTTTCGTATTTTAGTATAATTGTATATTTATGTATATACATATATAAGTATTACGAATGTTAACATTACGAAATAATCAAATAGAACCTGTTAGGAAAGGGATAGAATATTTTTCTGAAAAGAAACCCGTTCCATCGATTATCGTAGCACCTACTGCTTTCGGTAAATCAATTGTTATTGCTCATATCGCAAAGGGTGTGGGTGAAAAGGTTTTGGTAATCCAACCATCAAAAGAATTATTAGAACAAAATTATAATAAGTTTATTAACTTAGGTGGTGACGCAACCATTTACTCTGCTTCTATGGGTGAAAAGGAAATTGGTGATGTAACATATGCTACCATTGGTTCTATTGTTAATATAGCATGGAAGTTCAAAGAATATGGAATTACAAAAGTAATCATCGATGAGTGTGATAGATTTCCTAGAGAACCAAATGGAATGTTAAGAAGGTTTCTAAAGGGTGCAGGTATAACACACACACTTGGGTTAACTGCTACTCCATTAAAACTTCAAACTAATATGGGAGAAGATGGTAAACCGTTTTCTAAATTAGTCATGTTAACTAATCGTTCTAAAAAAGGTAACTTCTTCAAAAAGATTATCTATGTTGCTCAAATCCAAGAAATGGTTAAAGAAAAGTTTTGGAGTAGATTAGAATATCAGTCTTATGATTTTAATACTGGTGATTTGGTTTATAATACAACTGGTGCTGAGTATTCTAATTCATCTATTAAGAAAGCATACAAACTTCAAAAAATATCTTCTAAGATTGTTAAAAAGGTTGAAGAACTTTATAATAGAAAATCTATTCTTATTGCTGTTCCAACCATTGATGCAGCAAAAGAATTGACCACACTGATTCCAAGTTGTAAAGCAGTTTACTCAGAGATGCCATCACAAGAAAGAAAAGAAACGTTGGAGGAATTTAAGAGTGGAGAGTTAAGGTGTGTTGCACAAGTTAATATCTTATCAGTTGGATTTGATTATCCAGAATTAGATTGTATTATTACAGGTAGACCAACTGCTTCTTTAAGTTGGTGGTATCAGTTTGTTGGTAGAGTTACTCGTATTCATCCTAACAAATCAGAAGGTTTGGTTGTAGACTTTGTAGGTGCAGTTCCAAAGTTTGGTAGGGTTGAGGATATCTACTTCAAAGAAGATAAGGGGAGATGGAGTATGTATGGTGAGGGAAAGAAACTACTTACAGGAATCCCTCTAAAAGAACTAGGTTTACATATAGAGGGTCAACCATCACCACACGAAAAAGCAGCAGTCGGACCATCAGTAAAGATGCCCTTTGGTAAATATGCTGGTAAAGAGGTTAGACAAATTCCTGCATATTATAGAGACTGGATGTTAGATAATTTTAAGTGGACTCCTTTTAATCAAAAAATAAAGGATGAAATACTCCGATTAAAATCTATTGGTATTTAATACTTACTTATATTTATAACAAATACTCATTGTTTAGTATCTTATACTCAATGAGTTTAATCGTTACCTCAATATCGTTTTTATTTATTGGTTATACAATTGGTTACTTTAACGAAAAGTAGCATTGTATGAATGCGTTGAAAGTGTTTTTGGGAATTTTTATATTCCTAATAGTGGGGGTAACAAATACCTTCTCACAAAATTTAATTAAGGTTGGAGATGTTACAAATGAAATCCGATTAGGACCATTTGCAGGTAACGCTAATCTTGCTATGGGAGTTCGTAATATTACCGAAGAACTTCTTATGGATTTAGATTATGATTTATCTCCCTACGCAGAAACCCAAATCAACGTTAGATTAGTATTCTTCGATATAACTAATATCGGAAAGAGTATTGGTGTTTATCATAACAAAGTATCAGCTACACAAATTATTGCAATTGGAGAATTGCAAAAGGGTAAAAAAGTAAAAAAGAGGGTTACTAAAAAAGGGGTGAGTAAAGAAATATCCAACTCCACCTTGGTAGTGGCATCTGATGGTAGTTTCAATCAACAAACTGCCTCCAATGCACTTAAAAAGGTTTTAGTACAAATCGTTGAGGAATTATTATGAAAAAAATTTTAACATTATTAGTTAGTGTATTTTGTACACTAAGTGTGTTCGGACAAACTGATTCGAAATTAGATTATTCGAGAGTAAATACTGTTACACAAGTTGGAGATACGTTAATCGTTAAACTTCAGTACTTTGAAGGAAAAGATGCTAATGATGTAGCAACTGCACCTACATTATACCAATTTGATTTTCAGTATAACAACAAATTATTAAACAAAATTTCAGCAACTTGGCAACCATCATCAACTTCAGCTCAAAAGGCAATCAATAGTTGGAATGGTTATAAGTTTGCAATTCACGATACCAAAGAACAAACCGATTTTGATGGTCAGTATATTTCTTGGTTAGCTGGAGATGCGTCGTATTCATCAAACGCTGATTGGTCAGTTGAAAGGGTAACTTTTCAAGATACTGATGAATTAGAAACTGGACAAGAGTTTGTTAAGTATGAGTTTATAATCAAAGATAAGTTTAATACAAACTATTCGGATTATTCTGATATCTTAAATGCCAATTGGGCAAACTATAAATTATCAGATGGTACTCAATTAGGGGTAACTGGTCAATCAACTTTAGCAAATTTAGGTTCAATAGAAGGTGGTGATGCAGGAGATGTAACAATTACTTTAGAATCAAATGTAATCACAAACAATATAGGTGATGGTACTGATTATAGTTATTACATCTACGCGAAGGGAGATAACCAAGTTGTATTAGCAGATGGAACATTTGATGCATCAGGTCAAGCAACTATAACTGGTTTAGAAAATGATATTGAGTATGATATCTATGTTACAATTGATGATTCAAAAGAATATTTAGATAATGCAGTAACTGTATCTGATTTGGCATTAGTATTTGCAGAAGCAATCGGAGCAGGTTCTTCACCAAACGGAATCTCAACTACATTTGATTATTACCTACAAAGTGTTTTAGCAAATGTTGTAGGTGACCCCATTTCAAGCGGTGGTGATATCAACTTTGATGATTCGTATGAAATACTTGCTTATCTACAAGGGGTAACATCTCCGACAACATCTTACATAACTAAAACAGGTGGTGTATATAATATAAGTGGTATTAAAGAAACATTTGGTGATGTAGTAAATGATATTGCAACCTGGTCACCAACATTCAAACCAACTGATTCAAATAAGTCATTTAACGTTGTCCATGTTCTTAATGGTGATGTTAATTTCTCACACGGATTTGAACCAACTTCAAATAATGCAGATATCCCAACCTCAGCTCAATCAGTTTCTACTAATAGAGTAGCAATGGCAGTTGGTGCTAAATATCAAGATGAACAAGCTAATTTAGATTTAACATCTGAATTAAAAGATGGACAAGTAATCTTCACAATCGGTTCTGATGTAGAAGAAATGATAGGTGCTCAGTTTAATATCGTTTACGATAGAACGAGATTGGTATTAGATGATGTAGTATTCGATACTGGTAATACTATGACTAACTTCTCAAATCATATTGAGGGAGATGGAAAAATAAACATTGGTTCTTTTGACCAAAACTTTGAGGCAACTGTTAAGACAGGAACTCCTTATAAGTTAATCTTTACACCAACAGTTGAGTTACAAAACACATCAGGTTTAATTACTTTCAAAGTTAATGAGGGTGTTAAAGCAGATGGTACATCAATTAAATTTATAATGGAGTAAAAATGAAAAAAGTATTAATACTATTATCGTTAGTTTTATTAATGGGGTGTATGAAAGATGATGATATCCTTTCACCTATTGATAATGTAGTAGAAGTTCCTGAATCGTTAACTATTGATGATTTACAAGGTATTAAAGTAGAATCAACAATAGTAACCGATGAAGTTAAGATGAATATCAAACTTCCTTACACAGGAACTTATAGAGTTAAAATAAGAGATATATCTAAAGAATTAATATCTCAAGAAAAGTTAGAAGCAAACGAAGGAGATAATATCCTTAAAGTTTATGTTTCATCTTTGGAAAACGATGGTTATACATTAGAGTTAACTAATGATAATCACGAAGTTATAGGTATAACATCTATTGTAGTAAACAACTAAAAATAAAAATTATGAGTGAAGAAAAAGAAGTAGGATTCTTCGGACAATTAAAAAATCAAATCATAACTGGTGCAGGTGTTATCCTAACTGGTTTAGGTACAATGTTTATGGATGAAGTAAAATCGTTCATTGGTATTGGAGATGAAGAAGAAACTAAAACGGAACAAGTTCGAGTTGAACAAAAACAAGAGGTCAATGTAAGTGGGCCTGAAATCATTATCAATATTCCAGAACAAAAAACAGAAACTAAAACTATTATTAAAGAAGTTCCTGTTAAAGAGAAAAAGGAAAAAGAACAAGAAATTGATTGGTAATCAGTTATATAAGTTTACAATAAATTATAAGATTATGTTAAATGGATTTAAGAAATGGTGGAAAGTATGGGGACAATTAATAGGATTTTTGTCTGGTATCATCTACCTTAATGCTTTCTTTTTAATTTTAGGTGATTTAATGCACACCTATGAGTGGTTAACCCTTGTTTGGTTAGTATCATTCTTTGGGTTTGCTGGTTGGTATTCTTGGCAAATGAGAATACATGGTTGGAGATTACCTAAGAGTATAAAAGATACACATTAATAATTTTACAAAAATAATAACTATGGAGAATTTTATGACAATTTTTACGGATAAACATTCAGATTATAAACTTGTGGATGTTATTCTAAAGGTATGGATTGCAGGGTTGTTAGCAATGTGGGTGCTTGGAATGGGTACTCTATTGTTTCATATTATATCAGACCCATCCGTAATGGATAATGCAACCTTTGGTGTATTCGATACACTTGGATAATAATGAAAAAGATTATAGACATATTAATAAGAATCGATAATTGGTTAACTGAGTTGGGATTAAGTATGTATCCCAACCTAACCAATCATATGAGGAAAAAATAATGGTACTATTAGATGTGATGGTATTCACACTGGCAATTGTTACAGCTATGTTCGTATTATATGAACAATTCAAAAAAATATTGGATAACGAAGAATAATGAAAAAATTATTACTATTAGTGGTATGTGTATTTTTAACACAAACCACATTTGCACAAGTTGGAAGTATT
>Ga0102963_1001278_pt1 | contig 11063 bp, 18 predicted proteins | sample SalPon2_C_H2O_MG_2_FD_84522 | JGI IMG/M metagenome (GOLD analysis project Ga0102963, IMG submission 84522) | Salt pond water microbial communities from South San Francisco under conditions of wetland restoration - Salt Pond MetaG SF2_C_H2O_MG | ecosystem: Environmental > Aquatic > Non-marine... | reverse complement strand
GGTACACGCGCTCAGGTTTTTCACGGTACAGCCGATGCAACAGCCGGTGGTCTCACCAAGAAAGATCTCTTTCAGGATCAGTATGGTGCAATCAAGAGTAAGGCTGCTCGCGACGCTGCTCTTGCACGTATGAAGCGTGAGGGTTCTAAGGCGATGGTGAAGGTTTTCAAGCCCGTTAAATATATGTTTAAGCCCCAGCCTAAACAGGGTACAAAGGCGTACGATAAAAAGATTAAAAAGATGAAAAAGTAATGTTTACATATTACAAAATGACTCAAGCTAAATGGAAAGAGGCTGTTAGAATAGCAAAAATAAAATTAGATATGAATCCAGAATCATATGTAATGATAAAAGGAGAGCTACTCAAAGAGGCGCAAATAGTTTATCAAATGTTATTACTCACAAAATAAATTGAAATCCCTTCAACTGCTGTGGTTCATAAACCACCAATTGATGAAGTTTCCACGTAACCCCAAACTTTCTGTTCAAGAAATACACACTGTTCATCTCAATGATGGCAATCGCAGAGTTTCTTGCATAGATTCCATTTTTTACTTCCGATTTAATACTTGTTTTTTCAGCGTTGAAAATACCCGCTTTTGGCATATCATCCATACCCGTATCAACCCTCACCCTCATCTTAGGCTCGCGGTCTGTTGACTTTTTAATATTTGAATTGAACATGGGTTCCAGCTCGGCTACAGTCTTTTTTTCACCGAAAATAGCTTCACTCTGTGAACTCACTTCCTCGATTATCTTTTTTTCGACATCTTGGATAACATTATAAAACTTTTGAACATAATTATCTTCTTCATCGTACCCCTTCATAGAGAAGTCAATGTTCCACTTAGTTGCTCCCACTTCGGGTACAAAACCGGAAATACCAAATGGCATGTACATACGGGGAGTTTGGATTCTCATGGGCTTTCCATCCTTAGTGGAGAGGGAAATCTTCCTACCATCATACTCGGGGATCTCTAGAGTATCTAGTAAAGTCAAAAACTTAGCCATGCGTACTTATGTATAAACTCAATTCTTTAAGCTGAACATGCGGTACATTCCGCTTCCAAACTAAATTGAATCGGTCTAGCTTTTGCCTTGCTTCGTAGATAATACATACCCGTTTTCAAACCCGACTTCCATGCATACATGTGCATGGATGAAAGTTTAGACATTGTAGGATTTTCCATAAACAAGTTCATACTCTGACTCTGGTCAATGTATCTTCCACGATCGGCCGCCATGTCTATAATTACTTTTTGACTAATTTCCCATACAGTTTTATATAATTTTTTAATATCTTCTGGAATATCCGTAATATTTTGAATAGATCCACCCGACTTAATCATCAAGTCTTTCATTTCCTTAGACCACAGACCAATTTCTTTCAGATCCCTAACTAAATGTTTGTTCACCACTACAAACTCACCCGCCAATGTACGACGCAGATAAATATTAGTTGTGTAGGGTTCGAAGCATTCATTGTTTCCCAAAATCTGTGATGTACTGGCAGTGGGCATGGGTGCCACGAGAAGACTATTTCTCACCCCATTCTTCACCCTTTCGCTCATCTTGAACCAATCGTATCTACCAGAGTGCTTGTTGTTTCCATTCCACATGTCAAATTGAAGAATACCTTTACTCATGGGGGAACCCTTAAATGTTTCATATGGTCCATCGATTTCAGAAAGTTCACAACTCGCCTCGAGGGATGCGTGGTAAATGGTTTCAAAAATCTCAGTATTTAATCGCGAAGCCTCTGGGGAATCAAAGGGCAAACGGCACATGATAAACACATCGGCCAGACCCTGGACGCCTAAACCTATGGGTCTGTTTCGCATGTTAGAATGTTTCGCCGTTTCAACTGGGTAAAAATTGGTATCTATGACCTTGTTCAGATTTTTCGTCATCATTTTTACGATAGTGTGCAATTTTTCATGATTAAATTGACCATCTTCAACAAACTTTGGGAGAGCCACGGATGCTAGGTTACACACTGCGGTTTCATCCTTATCCGTGTACTCTAGGATTTCCGTACAGAGATTAGAACTCTTTATGACTCCTATGTTCTTTTGATTACTCTTTTCGTTACATGAATCCTTATACAGCATGTAAGGAGTACCAGTCTCACTCTGAGACTTTAGAATCGCTTTCCACACTTCGGCCGCCTGTACTTGTTTGACTGCATAACCTTGATCTTCGTAATATTTATACAGAGTTTCAAACGCCTCGCCATACACACATGAGAGACCTGCAGCCTGATCTGGGCAGAAAAGGGACCATTTACCACCTTCCTCTACACGCTTCATGAAAAGATCTGGTACCCACATGGCAGTGAATAGATCGCGGCACCTCGCCTCTTCATCACCCTGGTTCAATCGAAGTTCCAAAAACTCCATGATATCCGCATGCCATGGTTCCAGATAAACAGCGATGGACCCCTTTCTCCGCCCAGCTTGATTTACGTACCTAGCAGTTGAATTATAGACCCTAAGCATTGGGATTATACCATCGGATTTACCATTCGTACCCCTGATGATGGAATTATTAGCTCTCACATCATGAATGTGTAAACCAATACCACCAGCCCATTTACTAATGGAAGCACATTCCTTGAGGGTGTCATATATTCCGTCGATGCTATCCTCTTTATTAGCAATCAGAAAGCATGATGACATTTGGGGTCGAGGAGTTCCGGAATTGAATAGGGTAGGGGTAGCATGAATGAAAAGTCCAGACGACATAGCATCATATGTATCTCTAACACTGTCTATATCAAGACCGTGAATACCAATGGAGACACGCATAAACATATACTGTGGAGTTTCGATAATCTTATCCTTATGGGTTAAGAGATAAGACTTCTCGAGGGTTTTTAATCCAAAATATCCAAAATCAAAATCACGTTTAGGGTCAATTTCATCATTAACTAATATAGAAATATCACGAACCTTTTCTGTAACTATACCAGCTTCAAACAGTATCTGCATAGCATCTTTGAAATTTTTAGGGGCTGTTTTTTGAATGTTACTCGCAACAATTCTAGTTGCCAGCGTTTCATAATCGGGGTCTTTTGTTATCATTCCAATACATATTTCCGCTGAAAGTGTATCTATTTCATGGGTGGTGATGTTGTCATACATAGAGGAAAATACACGCTGTGCAATTGTAGATGCATCCACATCCTTCGAAAGATCGTAAGTAAGCTTTGAAATCCTGTTGGTGACCTTATCGAACTTGACGTCTTCAACATGACCGGAACGTTTTACGACTCTCATTATATTAGTACTAATTGGTTATTTTTTAATTAACATTTAAAATCAACACTCCTCACAGGAACGGGACCCACGGTCTCCGCGTAACGATTGGGTTCGAGAAGGCTCGAATTCACGAAGAAGGGACCCTCCTGACCAGGTTTAGACACAGGGGGGTAGGAGGCAACGAAACACTCGGGTGCTTTACATATGGGAGTTTCATAATTACAAGGCTTAGTACTGTACGCTTCGTCGAAATCGGCGGGAGTAATAATCATTTATAATTTACATATAGTTTTTTTCCTGGAATATATTAATAATGTGCGACGTCAAAAAGACGATCCAGCAAACCCCGACACCCCTGAATACTCTTTATTTTTCCGACTTCAATCAACAGCTTGTGCAGCGAGCCATTAGGCAGATGTTCAGAAATGAAACTGGTATTTCCATAGATTATCAGAATAAGGATGATCTTTACAGTTTAATGCGTGTAGTTTTTATAAATCATGCTCAGGATCATCATAAAAATATACATAATCAAGTGAGAAGTATGAACACCATGGTCATAGAAACCGCCATTTCACAAATTAGATCTGGTGTTTCGCAGTACATGGGATACATTAAGGATATAGATACCTTAGCCGTCCCCCCCGAGCCCCCGTCAAACACTAGCACCTACGGCATGAAGATCGATAAGAATGATAAGATTGGTATATAAAGATTATGCGACATATATCCCTAAGTATGAGTCTAAATAGATACAAAAATGAGACGGAGGTGATATGCCGTCAAAAAGGTTGGGACAAGGCTGAAATTGACACTGTATGGCTTCTACTATCCGAGGAGTTTGGTGAACTTGCATCGGCCATCAGGCAGTACAAAAAAACATATAGAAAAACGAACGTAAAAAAGGAGCGGGGTATGGATCTCATGATGGAAATGGGTGATGTATTTAGTTATCTTTTCCAGTTAGCACATATGTTGAACATAGATTTAGATAAGATGTGGGCAGAACACGGGAAAAAAATGAAGTGTAAAAAATATATTCATCACTAGTAAAGATGAGCAAGTTTATGCTTGATGATGATGCCGCTATAGACGGTGTTAATCCCTATACAACTTTTGATTTTAGTTTACCTGGTACCAGTAGAAACCCTGAATCTAAGGATTCTATTGTTACCGATTCAAAAGGGGTTCATTTTAGGGAACCGCTCACAGATGAGATAGAACCTCGTGTGTGTGGGTGTGGTAACCCCGATTGCTCTTTATCTAGACCTCTCATTCCAGGGAGAAATATAGATAAAGGATTTACTAACCCTAATACAAGTGTTCACAATGATGTAGAAGTCTTTAATTATGAATTGAAGGTGAAAGAAGTGTTTCCGTATATGTTAACTGCTATTACGATTATTACATTTCTATCTCTAATAATTTTAGCACGTTAAATAGTTTCTCCAGGCGTGTAAAGTTGTTGCAAGTATCGATGATATGTGGGAATACTTCCTTCACGATACTTTTAACCAAGTTCTTTTGCCATGAACAGTTGAAATTAATGATGGGTGGTATGAACGTGGGGTCCAAGATTTTGATACTGTTCATTACACGAACTAGGGATTTGATGTTTTCGTTATGACATAATACATTATCCAGTTCAATAGATACGGCTTGTCTCACCGTCTCTATTGTCCTTTGTACCATAGTTTCCAAAAACATCTCATATCTCAGAGATTCATGTCTAGAATCAATATGAGTCCATCCACCATATGGAGTAGTAGTGAAACAGTCAGAAAAATCCAAGTAGCCTTCACCATCCTTGTACTTGGTGTAATTTATTTCCACCAGTGGAGTATTTGTTTCAACATCATGTGTAATTCTGGCAGATTTAACGAACGAAGGCATACTTGCAATCTGGTGTAAACTCTACTTTCTTCTCTAAGTGTTTTAAATCCTTATTAATTTTTATTTCGATACCGGGGCAGTTATGTTTTTCTAAATGTAGACAACGAGGACAAAACTTACCTTCACAATATTTACAGTCTATGGGTATGCCACACTTTTTTTTACAACGCTCACAAGGCATGGTTGATTTTTACAAATATATTTTTTTTACTTAGGTGTTTTTAGCATCACAAAGTAAACCTAAGTGACTACATGAAAACTATAAAGTCATCATGCTTTCAAGATGGCTTCTACTATCATGAACAATACCTACTCCTACCTTCTCACACTCGACGAGTTCCGCAATGCATTACCTGAAGACATACGCCCCTCGTGGATAAAACTCACTACCATCACTATGATTTCATCTTTCCAAAAAGAAATTAGCATTGAAAAATTAAAAAACTTTTTTGAAAAATCTGATATAATTCTTTATACAAAAAATAAAAAAAATGGTTTTCGATGGAAGATGAAACCGACAACTTTTTACAATCAAATTACCCTTACATATGAAGATGCTTACAGTGTAAAGTCAGTGAAGATTTTTCCTAATGGTAGTATCCAGGTTGCTGGATGTAATGATCTCATAAATTGTAAACATGTGATTGAGCAGTTGGTACACATTTTATCCAAGTTTGACGAAGATATTACACCCCCAGTGGATTCCTTCAGGGTTGTGATGATTAATTCCAATTTTAGTCTTAATTATAACATCAATCTTATGAAATTGGCAGGGCATTTTGGTATGGAGCCTGATATTTTTAAAGTTTCTTTTGAACCTGACAGGTATTCGGCAGTGAAGGTGAAGTTCAGACCATGCGAGGATATGAAAGAGATTACGGTCAGCATGTTTAGTACAGGGAAGGTTATAATTACGGGAGCGGAAACACTCAAGGAAGTTGTGTATGCCTATAATATCATAAATGATCATATAAACACATGTGATAAGCTTAGGGTTTCTAAGGCTGATGTGACTGATACCTTTGACATTTTCTCAGGGTATCCCATATGTGATCTGATTAAGAAAATTAGGGAGAGGGGTTACAAATCTTGGATAAACACAATTGAAAATAGACAAATTAATTTCTAATGTAATATAAAATGTCTCAGCGACTCGGTATGGCCGATGGCAGGTGCTTCACCATTAACAACGCTTCCCAATTGTACGACAACTACGTCATGTCCAAAAATAACATTAAGTTTGAGGACAACTATTCGTTCCGTAAGCTTCTTCAAGAAAAGGGTCCCGCAATCTTCCAAAATGAACAGGTGACTGACTGTGGAAAATGCAACTCTACTTTAGATTTGTCTGGTGTGTATTAATTAGTGTAATAAAAAATTGTTTAATATTAGAATGACAACATGTTCCATATGCCTCAATGAAGTGAGAGAGACTAGATATAACCAACCAATAAGATGTGGTCATTTATTTCATTCTCATTGCATAGATAGTTGGAAACAAAGGGGTAAAGTAACATGCCCTGTGTGCAGAAAGGTTTTTGACGGCACACAATTCAAAGTTCAAGTTACGGTATGGAATAACATGACTGAAACATCTAATGTTTTGGATGTCGAAAATGATTTTGTTTTTGACGCCTTAGATGTATTTTTTGATGTAGATAATATAACCGATTTAGACAGTCTTCTTTCTGACTTTGGTATAAGTGTGACCGACTTTGACCCCTCTGTTCTTAACACAGAATGAGCTACAGTATGTATTATAGTTTAGACTCGGGTAGTTCTTATTAGCCAACCTGGGATCCTTTATCATCTTACCCTTAGCATCCTTCAATAAAGGTCCTGTAGCCCAACCACGTTTGTGACTAAATAGATTACACTTTAATATAATCTTTTTACCAACACGCAGTGAACCACCCGCTGCTCTCTTTACACGTAGTACAGGAATCTTAAAAAACGCAGCTATACTCTCCAGGGTATCTCCCTTTTTTATTTTATATTCAACTTTTCCATGTTGTTTATAAAAATGAAAATCCCCTGCCTTTAAGCATCTATTTTTTTTATCACAACCCGCTACAAACATCATGACTTTATAGTGCCCGGGTTTACATTTGGTTTCAGCGCTACATTTATACACTTTCTTGGGATTATCAGCCACTACTTTATCGGCACTGGTTCCACACTTTGTGTAATTGGAGTAGTTTCTTAAACCAGCGGATTCACCTGGTGTACTTTTCCATAATCTATTTTCATTATAACTTCCAAATGCATATGCGTAACAGTTGTTACTACCCACCCCTTTTTGGCTATTCCATTTTCTAAATGTAAAAGTTGGCTCCGAACCACTCAGTGGAAGTTCCTTTTTGTTCATTACTATTACTTGGAAAAAAAATGTTTACAACTAATAAAATGATTAAGGAACTTGCCAACTCTTCGTCTCCCGCTGCGATCGCTCAGGAAATTCTTATTTTCTTGCTCGTGATTCTCTTGAGTACTTTCCTCCTCCGTTTCACTCGGAATAACTCCCTTGTTCCTCACATCTCGGTGCTGAAGCCCCTTCGCACCTTTACGGACGCTCTACTTCTCTCCATATCTCTCGCGGTTGTTCGCGGAATTTAAGCTAAAGTATCATCAAATCCCACAACCTTTCTACCATCAGAGTGAACACTCGTGGGAAACGCTTCCATACCGTCGCATCCACCCTTGTCGCAGTCGATGAAGGTGTGTTTCACACCCTTTGACTTCATATGATCCAACTGTTTACGAGTCCATCCACACCCCATGGTCCCATAAACTTCCCACTCTCCCCCAGTCTTACCCCGTACCTGTGAAATGGGGGTACCAGTATTTTTCAATATCATGGCATTTATAATGAGCATAATAATCACGGCTAACATTTATTGTATACAAATATATTTATTTCTTTTTAGGGAGTGGTTTCTTTAAAGGTTTATTTTTCTTGGCGGCTAAGAAGGCCATGGCCTTTTGTTTAGCTGCATTTTGATTCACGGGTGGTTTATTCTTGGCGGCTAAGAAGGCCATAGCCCTCTTCTTGGCTGCATTTTGATTCACGGAGACTTTGGGTTTCAGTATCTGTGTGGTGTTTATTTTTTTCTCCCTGAAGTAGGGGTCCCTAAACACGGACTCAAAAGATGGTAATCTTCCATGATTAGCATCACTACGCAGTCTAAAGTTTCTAACGACAGGGGATTCATCGGTCAAATACTCAATTGGTAATATACGTCTAATAAACTCCTTTGTCTTAATGTATCCATTCATTTTTACAATTTCATCATATACGGCATTTAAAAAATAATGAATATCATACATTTCGTGGTTACCGGGGTAAATACCATATTTTTCCTTGAACCTATTATTATTAATTAAAGGATTATTGTATCCCTGTATTTTACTTAAACCAAAATCATTTATACGAGCCTCGACACCTTCTGTATTAATTTCAATATTATTGCGGAACTTTACTTTCTTATCCCCTGTTTTTTCTACTAAAATATTACCAAGATGAAGATCATTATGTCTAAATGAGGGATATTTTTGTTTTATGTTATATAAAGTAATAAGCACTTGACAAATTATCGTCCTTAACTTGACGGGGGTAATATCGTTACGTATATGACTTTTTAAGGGTTTTCCATTTACATATTCAGAATACATGACATTTTTTTTTGGTTTTTTACATTTAGCATGTGCATAAGGCTCCGGGACTCGCATATTAGCTAAAAGTTCTGCAATCTTGTACTCAGCTGAAAGATTTTCTTTAGAGTTTTTCATAGCAACTACCTTTTTACATTGTTTGTTTAAACAACCCTTATACACAACACCATATTCACCTTTACCAATTTCTTCTCTAGACTTTAAGATTTGGGAAGGTTGACAGGCTTTATTTTTTATTTTTTGTTTATTCATATTTTATATCAACAATTTTATTCATCAATCTCACAATCATCAATTTCCTCATCATCAACATCGGAACCACTGGTAGTAACTCCTTGGAAGGCGAAGGAAGGCAGTTTAGTAGACTGTTCACAGAGCACTTGAGAAAGACGCACACTGACACCAAACTTGTTATCAATAAACCAAATCTGATTGATATCAACGATGCACATGCACCTCTGCCCCTTCTCAATGTTATCAACTGCGATTGAATCTTGATTCATGTTATAGGCCTCAGCCATGAACTCACCAGTTGGCTTCGTCATGACCTTCAACTTCATGGTATCAGGGTACTCATCTTTACCAGGGCGAACGAGAGGCTTGTAGAGAGCCTCCTTAATCACCTCAATATTGTAAGTCTTTCCAAGCCATTCCTTAGAGTTTTCAGCTACGGTCTTGACGATAATTTCATCAAGTTCCTTAAGCTTTTCCTTGAAAGAGGAAGCTTCCTCATTATCTTGATCGAACGAAAGGTCGAGGGAATAAGAGGTCTTGTTGGTGTTTTCATCAGTAAATGCACTGAGACCAAAGGGAGATCGCATGAAGGGGAGTTGAATGTAAAGTTTCTTGTTGCCTTGTGCGTTAAGATAGACAGTTTTGCCACCATTCTTATTCTTCTTCATCTTGGAGAAGACGACGGCGGAGGGGGTGAATTGCTCGAAACGCTGAATGATAGAAGCCATTTTGTTTTGTATACATTATATAGGCGAAGAAACTTTAAGTAATTTTTTTTCTTGAATTATAATAAATGGGTCTTTTCAAAGATTGTGGTTGTGGCTGTAATGGCAAAAAGCAGGAGCAGAAGCTTCTCATCTCTATCATGTCGGCTTTGATTTTCTTTATCATTGCCAACCCCGATACATTCAGGCTGATGCGTCGCATCCTTGGATCTTGGGTTTCGGGTCCCACAGGGTGCCCCACTATGAAGGGTCTTATCCTTCACACCCTCGTGTTTCTTTTGGTTTCATGGGGTTTGATGAACATAAAGAAGGAGGGATACATGGCGGGACCTGGACCCGAAACCTCTTCTATGGAGGTTGAGGTTCCGGACAATGTTGTTATTGACGATATAGTGACTTCAGCGGGCCCCAGTCCTATGGAGGACATGGCTCCCCCTAAGATGGTCGATGTGGCATCCCCCCTCCCTGGTTTTGAGGAGGATCAGTATGCCCCCGTTGACAGTGGTCTTATGTTAGATTCTATGGATATCGGAACAGAGGTGGATGTTCCCATATCCAAAGATGCAAAATCTGTTTCTTGCGGATGCAGTGACGGTAGCACCGTTTCTATCACCCGTGCTTAAAAGTCTTCATTGAATGAAATATTTTCATTATCATCCAATTTCCCGTAGTCCCCAACACGTTTTTCAAAAAAATTAGTCTTACCATCCAGGGAAATATTTTCCATAAAATCAAAGGGATTTTGTGTGTTCCAGATTTTATTGAACCCCGCTTGTTTTAACATCCTATCCGAAACGTATTCTATGTACTCGGACATTTTTTCAGAGTTCATACCAATTAAACTACATGGTAGAGCCTCCGTGATGAAAGTTTTTTCTATAGAAACAGCTTCCCTTATAATTTCATGTAAAGTCTCTTCAGAAGGTTTATTCTTTAACATTTTGAAAAGTTCTATGGCAAACTCGAGATGAAGACCCTCATCTCTGCTTATAAGTTCATTGCTAAAACACAGACCCGGAAGGAGTCCACGCTTTTTAAGCCAGAATATAGCACAAAAACTACCTGAGAAAAACACACCCTCTACACATGCAAATGCGAAGAGACGTTCTGCAAAAGAACGTTTTTTATCAAACCATTTCATAGCCCATTTTGCCTTTTGTTCAATACACGGTATAGTTGATATAGCTTCGAATAATTTAGTCTTTTCAGAAGAATTACGAATGTATTTGTCTATAAGTTTACTATAGGTTTCTCCATGTACCATTTCATTATGGGATTG